>WNGE01006969.1_pt1 | contig 42378 bp, 41 predicted proteins | sample 5400651 | NCBI WGS metagenome assembly WNGE01 (sample SAMN13153370, study PRJNA577476) | soil metagenome | isolation source: 60 cm soil or saprolite under grassland replicate 2 | place: USA:California | collected 2016-06-15 | reverse complement strand
AGGAGCCCGATCGCTTCAGGGAAGATCAAACGCATCGACACCAGCAAGGCCGAAGAGCTTCCGGGCGTGCACGCTGTCGTCACGGGACAAGATTGCGCCGGACTGAAAATCGGCCGCCGGCTCTACGATATGCCGATCCTGGCCGACGGCGAGGTCAGATTCATCGGCGAAAAGGTCGCGGCGGTGGCGGCGGACAGCGAGCTCATTGCTGAAGAGGCGGTAAACCTGATCGAAGTCGAGTACGAAGAGACCGAACCGTTGCTCGATCCGCTTGAAGCGCTGAAGCCGGGCGCGAAAGTGATTCACCCCGATGTCGTTAGCTACAAAGGGTTGCCCAAGCCGCTCAAGGAGCCAACCAACGATTTTATCTATATCACCTGGGGTAAGGGCGACCTCGAAACCGGCTTTCGCCAGGCGGATGTCATCGTCGAAAACACATTTACGACTCCGGTGGTCCATCAAAGCTATATCGAGCCCCATTCCTGCGTGGTAAGCACGGCAGCGGACGGTTCCGCGGAGTTTTGGTCCTGCAGTAAGGTCCCCTATGGCGTGCGAGAACAAGTCGCCAACGCACTACAGCTTCCGCAGGAGAAGCTGAACTTTAATCCCGTATACATCGGTGGAGATTTCGGCGGCAAAGGCGATTTCATGGATCTCGCCGTCGTATATCTATTGTCCAAGAAAGCGGGGCGGCCGGTTAAGTTAGTGATGGATTATGAAGAAGAATTCGCCGCGGGCAATCCCCGACACGCCTCGGTGATTCACGTGAAGACCGGCGTCAAGAAAGACGGCACCCTGGTCGCTCACCACATGAGTTTTATTTTCGACAGCGGCGCCTACGGCGCTTTCAAGCCCAACGCCTTTCTCAATGGGCCGCACTTATGCGCCGGGCCGTATAAGATTCCTCACGCGTTCATCGAAGAGCATATGGTCTACACGAACAAGATTCCCTGCGGCCACATGCGCTCGCCCGGCGATCCTCAGGGGATCTTTGCCAATGAAAGCCAGATGGATCTGGTCGCGAAGAAATTGGCAATGGACCCGATAAAGTTCCGCCAGAAAAATTTCATGCGCGACGGCGATATCGATCCGACGGGTGAAGAATTCAGTTACATCAAAACAAACGAGACCCTGACAAAAGCGCTCGAAGATTCCGGATACCAAAGACCTAAGGCGAAAAGCGTCGGGCGCGGCGTGGCGTTGGTCCAATGGACGCCAGCCGGGGGAATCGGAACCGTGGCAATCACGCTGGATGAAAAAGGCGTGGCGACAATTTCTTCTGCTATGGCTGATCAAGGCGCGGGTACGTACACGGTTTTGAGTGAGATTGTTGCGGAAGAGCTCAAGATTCCCTTGAGCCAGATCAAGACTCGGCAGCTGGATACGCAGCGGGGTGTCAAAGACACCGGCGTCGGCGGCAGCCGCGCCACTCGGGTATACGGCAACGCCGGTTACGAAGCAGCGCTCAAGGCCGTGGAAGCAATTAAACAAGCAGCCGCCGAACAGATGGGTACCTCCGCGGATCAGATTGTGCTTGCTAAGGGCGCGGTGCTGCACCCGCGCATGGAACGGCGACTGACCTACGGCGAGATCGTTAAGGCGAAAGGCGCGCCGATTGCCGTCGAGGCGACGTTTAATGATAATACCAAGATTCACTCGGCATCGATGTGCGTTCAAATTGCCGAGGTGGAGGTTGACCATGAAACCGGACAGGTTGAGCTCAAGAAATTCACTTCCACGCACAATACCGGGATGGTGCTGAATCCGTTGATGCACCAGGGACAAATCGAGGGCGCATCGATGACTGGCATCGGCTACTCGCTCATGGAGGAAGTCATTATCAACGATGGCAAGGTGGCGACGACGCACTTCGGCGAGTATAAAATTCCCACGATCAGAGACATTCCGCCGTTCAAAAGCTCGGTGACCGAGGAACCTCACGGCGCCGGCCCGTACAACAGCATGCCCATCGGTGAGACCGCCAATATTCCGACGGCCGCTGCCATCGCAAACGCGGTCGAAGATGCCTGTGGTGTGCGAATCAAGGATCTTCCCATTACGGCGGAAAAGGTTTACGAAGCGCTCCACGGCGCGAAGTGATGCATGTCGACTGTTCCGGGAACCATTGATCTCGGAAAATTTCGGGTCGTTTACGAAGAGGAGCGAGAGCGGCCGTCCGATGGGTCAGACGGCTATCTCCTGCAACAACGCGCGATCATTCGTCTGAACCAAGAGCTCGTCAAACTGGAACAGCAGGACGATTACACCGTCTACTGCGACGACGAGAAGTTCAAAAAGCAAGTCGGCAAACGCCCATCGCCGCTGCAGTATTTCATCGCTTCGATCGGATTCTGCATGTTCAGCCAATTAACACGTTTTGCCTCGAAGGCTAACGTCTCGATCGACGATCTCGAAATGGATCTGCGCATGACCTATGATTTGACCGGCAAGTTCCCGATCAAAGATTTTTCTGACGCCGCGCAGGGGTTAAGCTATTTTTTTAAAATCAAGAGCGCCGCGCCCGTCGACAAAGTCATCAGGGTTGGCCAATTGACAGATAAAGGCTGCCACACGGTAAATTCGATGCGTAAGCGGATCCCGATTTCCGGAAAAATAATTCTCAACGACCGGGAATACGCAATCAGAGATTAGTCCAACGTTCTTAACCAGGCGAATCAACGTGTGGATTTTTTTGAGCATTACAAGTGCTTGTAGGGGCGACCGGCCGGTCGCCCTTACGTTTGTTTGAGGGGAATATGGCAAAACTAAAGGTTAGCGACCAATTCCCTCGGGCAACCCTTCAAGATATCGACGGCGTGACTGTGGAGTTCCCCGCGGTCTTCGGCACGGCGCCGTCTACGGTGGTTTTTTTCTACCGGGGCCGCTGGTGACCCTGGTGCCGGGCCCAGGTGACGGCCTTTGTCTACGAGTGGGAACGATACCTTGAAGGAAAAGTCCAAATTCTCGGCGTTAGCGTTGACTCGCCGGAAGAAGGAAAGAAATTTATCGAGCGCGTGACGCGCGATTGCCAGGAAGATCGCCCCCACATTCCCTTGGATCCGTACCCGGTGCGACTCCTCACGGATCCCGACGCCAAACTGATCCGCGCCATCGGCACCGCTAACGAAGGGCATTGGGCCGGCACTATTGCCGCGCCGGTTACGTACGTTGTCGATCGCGGCGGCAGGGTCAAATGGGCCTACGTCAGCGACAGTGCCGCCGATCGTCCAAGTCCGGTCGCGCTGGCAAAAGCTGCTGTCGCCGTTGCGTCGGGCAAAGAGCCACCGGCTAACTACCCGGGAAAATTCTAGGACGTGCCAGAGGCTAGATCGCGACCTCTTCAATCAATAATCTTCGGGATCCTCCCATCAGTCCTGAGAGCCATCGCTTGAGTATTGAATAGTGCAGCGATTGAACGTTTTGCACCGGAGCGGTGGACGAGGCACAGGCCTTGCTGAACGTTGAACGTTTGAACCGCGCGAAAAGCTTGAGGGCCTGGCTGTTTTTCGAATCCTCGTTACTCAAAGCAAGTCGGAGACTTCGTCCTTCCGTCCTTCTCCGTTCGTTTTCCTTCAATTTTTCCGCCTGCCTCGGATGCTCGGCACGATCACGACAAGATTCTCACTAGGGAAACACCTTGACCCGTAGCAACAATATTGACGTTTTGAGAATTATCAAAATGTCGGGTGGACTGTGGGGCCTGGCAGATTCTGCTGAAAAACCCTCTTGGTATTTCGTCATATCAATAGAATAAATGTTGACAATGGACGGAGTGGGCCTCAAGGTTTTTCCATGAGTGTGAGACCGATCGATGGACAGAGAAGTTTTTATCATACCGATTATCTAGCTGGAAATCTTTTCGGTCCAGCCAACCGCTACCGGCTGTTTCGGGAAAAGATTTGGCCCAAGCTATTAGAGCTAGGGCCTAAGCTCGACGCGCTTTACTGCGCTGAGAACGGTCGGCCACCGATTGATCCAGTGCTGCTATGCGGGGTGACGCTGCTCCAGTTTATGGAGAGAGCGGCCGACCGAAGAGCCAGCGAGCAAGTCGTCTATCATCTGGGTTGGAAGTACGCGTTGGATTTGGCACTGGACTACGGCGGTTTTCATTCCACGGTGTTGGTTTATTTTCGCGACCGGCTGGAGGAGAAAACAGCCGAGCGAATGATTTTTGACGGGATCGTGCAGCTTTTGGTGGAGTTGGGATTGGTGAAGAAAAAGGGCAAGCAACGGCTCGATAGCACCCATATCGTGGGATATGTCAAAGCGATGAGCTGGATGGAGTGCGCGCTGGAGACGCTGCGCTTGGGGTTAGAAGATTTGGCATGTGACGCTGGGACGAAAAAGCGTCCAGAGTTTTGGAGTCGACTGTGGGAAATTTATGTAGAGAGCAATCTGGATTGGCGGTTAAGCAAAACCGAGCAAGCTAGCCGCCATCGGCAATGTGGGCAAGACATGAGCGATCTGCTTGAGTGGATCGACACAGAGGTTCCCAAGCTCGCTGAACGTGAAGCGGTGAAACTGTTGCGGCGAGTCTTTACGGAGCAGTTCGAAGTGGTCGAGGGGAAGCTGGAGCTTATCACCCAGCGGCCTTCTCGCGCGGTACAGAACCCGCATGATCCCGATGCCCATTATGCCGATAAAAAGAGCAAACAGTGGATCGGCTACAAAGTGCACGTGGCCGAGACTGTCGATCCGCAACAACCGATCAAGGAGAAAGGCGAGCCTGCCGACCACTTCATTACCGAGATGTTCACCACCGAAGCGGCCCAGGACGAGATGGCCGGTTTAACCGAGGTGCTCAGAACAGAACAAGAGCACCATGAGATTACACCCCAGGCGATGTACACCGATGCCGGTTACGTCACCGAGCACACCTTAACGCAAGCGGAACAAAAAGGCTTGGAGTTGTTAGGACCAACGCGCCCCAATCCGCATAAGGGGCCGTACAATACCGATGCGTTTGAGGTTGATGTCGACAAGCGTCAGGCGATTTGTCCCCAGGGTAAACTCAACACGCAGTGCAGCCGTATCAAAGACAGTTACCTGGGAACCGAGTATTACCGGATTGAATGGGGCAATCAGTGCGACCGCTGTCCTGTACAAAAACAATGTACGCATTCCAAGAACGGCCGGAGAACTTTAGTGGTTGGCTTGCACCATGCCCTGGTTCAGCAGCGGCGCAAAGAAATGCAGCAGGCCGAGTTCTCAAAGCGCATGCATCCGAGAAACGGTGTCGAAGGAACTCACAGCGAGTTGGTGCGTGGGCACGCAATGAGACGAACAAAGTATCGGGGGCTAAGCCGAGTCCGTTTGTCGCACTACTTCATGGGCGCCGCGTGTAATGTGAAACGGTATCTAAATCTGCTCGCATTCCAGATCAAAACGGCAGCGCCCAGTCCAGCGTAAGGGCTGGAGCAGCTCGTTTTCCGGGCTACGGCATCGCTGCGGGTGAAAATTTACCTGCCGCAAAACTATTTTGCTATCCGTAGCGTTGCTAGCGGCGATGGCAAATCAATTTGACGGGTTTTTCAGCAGAATCACAATCACTACATATAGCTCCCGTCAGCAAAAAGGGTGTTTAAATTTCCGATACGTCGGAAAGACAGCAACATTTGCTCTCGCCCGAGCATAGCGCGTTGACTCCGAACAGAGGCATCCGTACAATCGCGCAGGAATGGTTACATTTTGACGCTGAGCAAAATTTCAGCGGGGAGACGGTCATGAAATGTCTCCTCGTGTCGGATCTGCACTACGCTCTCAAACAATACGACTGGGTAACGAACGTCTCGAAAGATTTTGACGTCGTCGTGATCGCGGGCGACCATCTCGATATCTCATCGGCTGTCGAGGCGCGGGCCCAAATTGCGGTGATTCTGACTTACCTGAAGCGCCTCCACACCAGGACCAAACTGATCGTATGCTCGGGCAATCATGATCTCGATGCGCTTAATGATGCTGGTGAGAAGGTGTCGAAGTGGATCACGAAAGTTCGTCAATTCGGAGCGCCAACCGACGGAGATAGTCTTTCCATTGACGGCGTCTTTATTACCATCTGCCCCTGGTGGGACGGTCCGCAGACGAGAGAGACCGTAGGCGCTCAATTGGCGCGCGACGCAGAAAAGCCGAAGGAGCAATGGATTTGGGTCTATCATGCGCCGCCAGACGAGTCGCCGACGAGCTGGGGCGGGCAGAAGCATTTCGGTGACGCCGCGAGTTGGTGCGTTGGATCAAACAATACCAGCCGGACATCGTCCTCAGCGGCAACATCCACCAGTCTCCTTTTCGCCAAGGCGGGTCTTGGGTGGACCGGTTGGGCTCCACTTGGGTCTTCAATCCTGGACGGCAGATAGGCCCCGACCCTACGCACATCGTTTTCGACACCACGGAGCGGATGGCGCTGTGGTTCTCGCTGGCTGGCGCTGAAGTCGTTCACATGGACAAACCACTCAAACGCCCTGTGCCTGAACTCACGGAATTGCCAAGCTGGTTCAAATAGTCGTATTGGGGTCGCGGTCAGAGCCTGGAGAACACTCCTCGACCTGTTGGTGGACCAGCGTCTCTAGCACCTCATCGACCATGCCGAGATGGTCTTCGCGATCCTCAAACTGTTTCTTTAAGTCAACGAGATACGTGGTGACGCTGTATAATCTCTGAGCGAGAAGTTTGGCGAGTTGGTAGGTAATATCGGTCTGTGATTGGAGAAACTCCGCCGCGCGCTCAACCACGTGCATCCGAGATGGCGTAAGCGTTCTGACGGTAGCGGTATGAGGAATATCGAGGAGAATAGACATCTCACGCACTTCGATCTCTCCCTCGATGAGAATACCACGAATGGCGATGAGAATCGATATGAGATGCACGTTGGGTACAACAGGCCGTCCAAGCAGAGCGGGCGTGATCTGCTGATCTGGGGTCTGGTGATCTGGGGTCCGGCCTGAGTCTGGACTTTATCGCGTTCAATTTTCGAATAGTCGTAGCTGCATAGCCAAACGCCATCCGCTCACGTTCAGGATCTTCAATCTGTTCAAACAGTACTGTATTCGTTAACTCACTGAATCACTAATTTACGGTCACCGGCTTCACCGCTTGATAAGACGATACGAGTAGGATATTCGAGCGGTTAATCGGATTAGAAAGCGAGCGGAGAGAATATGTACTACGGCGCGCGAGGTATTGTTGGTTTAGTTAAACCGACCTATCGGCCGGGATCGATGGAGAGCTTTATCAAGCTCATGCCGGAGGGAGTGGGCTTTATTCCCGCTCATGCCGGTATTCGGGCGGGCAACGAGCAGGAGCTTCAAGAGGCATTGACGGTCGCGGAAAAGAAAGTTGCTCGATTGGCCGAGTTAGGCGCCGATGTTGTGATGATCATGGGCGCGCCGCCGACGATGGTGCGCGGCCATGGCGCGGACCGGGCGATCGCCGAGTCGCTGACGAAGAAATACAAAATTCCCGTCACGGTGGCGACCATCGCTCAGGTCGATGCGTTTCGCGCTTTGGGTATGCAAAAGCTGGTTGGCATCACTTACTTTCAAGACGATATGAATCAGCGCTTCGCAAAGTTTCTTCAGGACGACGGTTTCGATGTGAAAGCGATGAAAGGTATCGACGTGCCGTTCAAAGACGCGGGCAAGCTTGCGCCTGAGGCGATCTACAATTTCGCCAAGAAAACATTTCTCGAACACGGGCCGGCTGACGGCATCTACATGCTCGGTGCCGGCTGGCATAACCTGCCGGTCATTGAAATGCTCGAAGATTTGAAGACCACGGTGCTTTCGAGCATTCCGGCGCAGGTATGGGCGACCAAGAAAATACTTCATCTGAACGAGCCGGTCACCGGTTATGGGCGGTTGTTGGCGGAAATGCCGTAAGAACCGGGTTGATGGAGTGTTGGAGTAATGGAGTGATGGGAAGATTTCGGATCCCGGTTGGATTGCTTCTCGTAGCGAGCCTTGGGTTAGGGATCGGTGCGCTTCCAGCCGATGCGCAGGATATGCGAGCGAAGGCGGAGGCCGAAGGCAAGCTGATGATGTATGCGACTTTCACTGCCGCCGACTCGAAGACTTTGCTCGACGGATTCAAACAAGTTTATCCGAAAATCGATGCCGCGTACTATCGCAGCAATGACTCGGCCCTGATGGAGCGATTCTTAAGCGAAAACCGCGCCGGGCAAAATCTCTGCGACGTGATGGTGACGACGAGTTTCTACGGTCACAACATAAAAAAGCGCGGACTGTTCGCGCCATACGATTCGCCGGAGCGTAAATTTTTCCGCGAGGGCTACAAAGATCCGCAGGCGAACTGGACCTCGATCTATACGAACTATGGCGCGTTTGGTTACAGCACGCGCGCGGTGGCAAAGGCGAGCGTGCCGAAATCTTTCAACGATTTATTGAAGCCCGAGTGGAAAGGCCAGATCGCCATGGAAAGCCGCCCCTATGAGTGGTTTGGCACGACACTCAAAGCGATGGGCGAGGAAAAGGGGATGGCGTACATGCGCGAGTTGGCCAAGCAGACGGAGCTGCGCACCGGTCGCAATTTGCTGGCTCAGCTCGTCGCTGCCGGGGAGTTCAAAGGCGCGCTCACCGGCTACTCGCAAACGTTCGAGGTTTTAAAGCCCACTGGCGCGCCGGTTGATTGGGTGTATTTGAATCCGGTATTCGCCAACATTCACCCCACGGGCATCGCCGTCAAGGCGCCGCATCCAAACGCGGCCCGCTTGTTCATCGACTTCGTGCTTTCCAAACGCGGTCAAGAGGTTATCCGCGGCATGAATCGCATTCCCGATCGCATCGATACGCCGCCGGGACTAGCGCGCCTGAGTGAAAACATCCAGCCCGCTTTCGCGCCGGCCGAAGTCCTGGATAATTTCGAGCGCTACGCCAAGATGTTTCACGAGATCTTCGGCGGGCGGTAGGCGCTTTGAGCTGATGCCATTGGTTCAAGTCGTTCAAAACGTTCAAGTCGTTCAAATCGTCGAACAAGCTCTGGTGTCAGGCAGCTGAAAGGGCGAAGTCGAAACAACGATGAAAGTTGTTGTTCACGGCGTGACCAAAGAATTTGTTTCCGGCCAGGGGACGCTGCGCGCCTTGGGCGGGATCAATTTGGAGGTGCGCGACCAGGAGTTCTTTGGCATCATCGGACCGACGGGATGCGGCAAGACGACGTTGCTACATATCATTGCCGGATTGGAAACGCCCAGCACCGGTTCGGTGCAGTTCGTCGGTGAGCAGCGCGGCAAGGCGATGGTGTCGATGGTTTTTCAAGAATCGGCGCTGATGCCGTGGCGTAACGTCGAGGAGAATGTTCCTCTGGGAGCCGAGTTTCGCCACGAGCAGCCGTCGGTTTACAAGCGCATCAGCCATTTTTTTCTCGAAGTGGTGCGCTTGCTCGATTTCGCCGGCGCCCAGCCGCACGAGCTCTCAGGAGGAATGAAACAAAAAGTTGCCATCGCGCGCGCCCTGGCCAACGATCCGGAAGTTATTTTAATGGACGAGCCTTTCGCGAGCTTGGACGCGCAAACCCGGATGCTCATGCGTGAGGAGTTGCTGCGCATCTGGGAACGCGACAAGAAAACCGTCATTCTCGTCACGCACAACCTCGACGAAGCGGTTATGCTTTGCGATCGCATCGCGGTGATGAGCTCGCGTCCGGGGCTTATCAAGAGCGTCGTCACGGTCGATGTGCGGCGGCCGCGGAATTTCAAAAGCATGAAGGACCCCGATTTTGCCAATTGCATGGATAAGATTTGGAACCTGCTGAAGTACGATGTTGAACATGCGATGGACCATGGCCGCCCGTAAGAATTTTGCGATGATCGCAGTCGCAAACCGCCCACCGCGGATTAGATTCGGATCGTTTCAAGCTTGCAATTCTCCCTGCAATTACTAAAGTTGGGCCACCATCCGACAGAACGGAGGAAGAACCATGAATCAAAGGTCTTTGAGAAAGTTGAGATCATTAATTGTGGCTTTGTCGATGTCGGCCCTGTCGGCGTGTTCTATGTCGACGCCGGATTATAAGTCAGTTGTCAGCGACCCGGACCGACCGGCCAACGAGCGCGAGCTCGACGCGGCGCGCAAGCCCGATGAGGTGCTGGCCTTCTACGGTGTCAAAAGCGGCGACAAAGTCGCGGATCTTTGGGCCGGGCGGGGTTACTACACGGCGATCCTGTCCCAGGTCGTTGGACCGCAAGGGGTCGTATACTCCGTGAATCCAAATTCCCGCGACGAAATCAATCAGCGCTGGAAGTCGGCGAAGTTTGCCAACGTCAGAGTTGCCGACGGGCCGTTCGACAAGCTCGCGCTGCCGCAGGACGCTTCGCTCGATTTTGTCATCATTCATCTCAACTACCATGACGTAGCGCCAGAAGCGCGCGCACCGATGAACAAACGGATTCTCGCTTCGCTCAAACGCGGCGGAGTCTACGCCGTGGTCGATCACTCGGCGAAAGACGGTTCGGGTAACGAAGCGAATAAGACGCTGCATCGCATCGACAAGTTACAGGTCATCAAGGAAGTTGGCGACGCGGGTTTCAAGCTTGCTAAAGAAGGAAACATGCTGCGTAAACCCGAAGATACGCGCGATTTCAACGTCAACAAAGAGCGCAACAAAGACGATCGCTTCGTGCTGGCGTTTGAGAAACCTTGAGGCCGCTAACAAGTCGCAACAGAGGAGATTTTGATGGCTACTCGGCTGTGCAATTACGCTAAATTCATTTCGATGGCACTTGCCATGGCGATCTTCGTCGGCTGCGCCGCGACTTCGACACCGAATTACGATGCCATTCTCACCAACATGAGCCGACCCGAAGCGGAACGGGCGATTGATACGGTGCGCAAGCCGCAGGAGGTGATGGCGTTTTATGAAGTAAAAACCGGCCAGAGAGTCGCCGATATTTTCGCCAGCCGCGGCTACTACACGGCGATCTTATCGCAACTGGTCGGCCCGGACGGCGTAGTTTACTCAGCGAATCCCGCGCCGCGTCAGGAGCTGCACGAACGTTTGAAGCAGCCGGGCATGGGCAATGTGCGCGTGCTCGACGGGCCATTCGACAAGCTGGCGCTACCGCAGGACGGTTCGCTCGACTTCGTACTGCTCCATCTCGACTATCATGAAATCGCTGCCGATGTGCGCGGCGCGATGAACAAAAGAATCTTTGCCGCGCTCAAACGCGGCGGCAGCTACGGCGTGGTGGACCACTCGGCCAAAGAAGGTGCCGGCGATAGTGAAGCGAAAACGCTCCACCGCATGGACAAGCTATTAGTGATCAAAGAAGCGACTGGCGCCGGGTTTCGCCTAGCCGAAGAAGGAAAAATGCTCAGCCGCGCCGACGACACGCGGGATTTCAGCGTGGTCAAGATTCGCGATAAGAGCGACCGCTTCGTGCTTAAGTTTGTGAAACCGTGAGCGCGCGATAGGAACTGCCAAAAGGATTCACTAAGGGTGACCGGCCGGTCACCCGTATGCGATGTCGAAAGATGCGATTTGAGATTGCCTTAGATCTCCGTCACGCTCCGCAGTTTTAACTTTTTCCGTTTCGCCTGATCCAACGCGTATTTCCCAACAGCTAAGTCCTCGTCGGCGATACCGTTGGATTGAAAGAAAATTCTCTTCGGCCGTGGCTGGGGCGCGCCGTCGGCGACGATCCTTTCCAACGGCACGATGTCTTCCCAACGGGCGATGCGAGTTTGACAGGCTTCGACCAGATCGCCGCTGTCGGCTTTTGCTGCGGCGAGGTCGTCGACCACGATTAAATCCATGCGCCGAATAAGATCACTCGACACTTCGTGTTTGACCGTGGCGTTGGCGCCGATGGACGCGACCAGCACTTCGTCTTTCAAGCTTTGGCCCGTGGCCACCGGCGTCGTGGAGTCCGTGGAGACAACCAATATGTCGGAGAGCGCTTCGACTTCATCGACCGTGTCGGCTTCTTTCCAATCGGCCTTTACGACCTTGCTCATCTGCTTGATGAAATCTTTGCGCCGTCTGGGTGTGCGGCCCCAAACGACTACTTGCTCTATGGGACAGGTCTTGGCGACGGCTTCGACCTGAAAAGTAGCTTGCCATCCCGGGCCGATGATGCCCAGCACTTTGCGGTTGGCCGGCGCGAGATACTTCGCGGCGACGCCGGTGGCGGCGCCGGTGCGCAGGCTGCTCAAGAAGCCCATGTTGACAATCGCTTGGATGCCGCCCTTGCGGCCGTGGTAAAGCGTGATGGTATTGGCGTCTGCGGCGTAGGAGCGCAGGCAGATTAAGTCCGAGTCTTGGTGCCAGGCGGCCATCATGTTGAGCTGCTTCTCGCTGCCTTTGAGCCGGCGGCGGGGCACGCTGCGCATTTTGCCGGCGGCCCGGTCGCGGAACATTCTATCGAGCTCAGCCACGGCTTGCGCCATATCGATGAGCTTTCTGGTTTGCGGTTCACTGACGATTAATGCCATGGTTGAAAAATCCTCCGAGCGTTCTATAGCTCAAGGGTGATATCGGGGCAAGCTATTAAAATTTCGCTATTCGGATGTCTAAAGGTCATAAACCTTGACGCTTCTACCGGTTGGATTCAATATAAAGAGCAAGATGCACTTTGATTCAGGTGATCGGCTAGCTTTTGCCCGTGAGAGGGAAAATCATTGATGGCGCAAGCAACCATCCAGACACGCCTCTGCCCGCACTGTGCCAATAGCATCGCGTTGGATGCTTTGACCTGCCCCTATTGCAAAGCGGACTTGATTCCCTCAGCCGCGCCAGAGTGGCCCCGGCGGTCTGAGGACGCGGTGTGGCGAAGCCCCGCTGCCGAAAACGAAAACCTCATCGTCGAGAAAGAAAGACTCCCGGTAGGGTCGAAAGTCATCCTAGCATTGGGTTTGCTTGTTTTCGCTCTGGGGGTTTATCTCGTCGGCGGAAACCGCGAGCGGCGTGATTTGACCCCGGTATTGACGGAACAAGCAAAGACGCTTCAAGAAAAGGACCAAAAGATTCAAACTCTCGAAGCGCAACTCGCCCAATTGCGCCAAGAGCATCAGGGAAGCTCCAGCCAGATCGAAGAACTCAAAACCAAGTTCCAAGAGACTGAAAAGGATCTGGCTTCGACGCGACGTAAGTTGACCGATGCCAATCGTGAGGTTGACCGTTTGGCGGCGAGCCGCACCGCCTCTCCGTCGCGATCGGCGACGCGAACCACTGAGCCGTTGCCGCCGCCTGCCACGGCGTCTGCGCGCCGATCGGCCGAAGCGGGTACTTACGAAACCCTTCGCCCTGCTACCGTTTACGAAGAACCGTCCAATTCCGCTCGCGCAATAGCGCAAATCGGCAAGGGAACAGAGGTGACGGTTGTGCGCTCCGTCGGCGAATGGCTCGAAGTCAGGTCGAAACACGGGAAACCGCCCGGCTATATCCGCTCCGATGATGCAAGGCTCCTTAGTAGAGCCAATTAGGCGATAGCGGCTGTGCTTTGAGTCGCCTCAGCATCCCGCTAATCTGTTCCACCTAACCGTTCGCGATTCCCGACAAATCGCTTCCCGCGCGGCACTCGACATCTGCCGCAGTCGAGCCGGCGTTAAGGTCAAAAAGGTCGACAGCATTGGAAGATCCCGCAACTCTGGAAACCGGCGCGGCAGCCGCTCGTGATTCATACCGTTTTCTCGGCAAAACCTTTTCGTCGCTACGACACGATAACTATCGCTATCTTTGGTTCGGAACGGTCTTCATGAGCGCCGGCCAATGGATCCAGCAAGTGACGCTCGGCTGGTTGCTCTACGATCTCACCGGGTCGTCGGTGCTCCTTGGTGCGTTGAACGGTCTACGGGCTTTGCCCTTTCTGATCGCGAGCCCGATCGCGGGCGTGGTGGCGGACCGGACCGATCGCAGAAAAATCTTGATGAGCACGCAATACATTCTGATGACAGCGACTGTCGCTATGGGTGTCCTCGTAGCGATTGGATACGCAGCCGTCTGGCATCTTTTCGTGTTTACTTTGATCACGGGCATTGCATGGGCGTTCACCGATCCGGTGCGCCAGAGCATGGTGCCGACGCTGGGCCCCAAAGAAGATTTGATCAATGCCGTGGCGCTCACCTCAGCGGCCTTTAACATGACGAAAGTGATCGGTCCTTCTCTCGGTGGCTTGTTGATCGTCACTTTTGGTGCAGCAGGAAATTTCTTTGTTCAGGGAGCAGCCTACATCGCAGTGCTGATTTCTATCTACTGGATGGTCATTCCGCCGGCGCCGGCGGAAGCGCGCCGCTCGTCGGCGTTGGCCAATCTCAAAGAAGGTCTGGTCTATGTTTGGTCCAATCCAACGATATTTGCTCTGCTGACGAGCGCTCTGGTGCCGCGGGTCTGTGCGATGCCTTACCAAACGCTCATGCCGGTGTTTCAGAAAGATGTGCTTAAAGTGGGGCCGGAAGGCTTGGGTATTATGTTAGCGGCGCCCGGCCTGGGCGCGATGTGTGCCGGACTGATGCTGGCGAGCCTGGCAAATCGCGTCCGTCGTCAAGGAATTCTTATGCTCGTCAGTTTGGTTGCGCTCGGCATCGCCATGAATTTGTTTTCCTGGACCACCTCTTTTCCTCTAGCAATCCTGTCTTTGGTCGCGATCGGCGCGTTCCAGATTTTTTATATGGCGACGACCAACACGATGCTACAGGTGATCGTGCCGGATCATTTGCGCGGCCGGGTGATGAGCATCTATGCGCTCGACCGCGGCCTGATGCCGGTGGGCGCGCTCACCGCTGGCGTGAGCGCGCACTGGATCGGCGCGCCGGCGACTGTGAGTTACATGGGCTTGTTGGTGATCGTGTTGGCCGGCCTGGTGGCGTGGCACGCGCCGGTGGTGCGAGGATTGGGCGTTAGTTTGAAGAGTTAGGATTCAATCGAGGTGTGGAAAACGCCCCTCGCGTCCGAGATTGTGTCGCAATGAGCAAAATCACTTGTGTGTCATGTTGAGCGAAGCGAAACATCCCGCAGTTCCAGTCGATTAGAAAGTCGAGATCCTTCGGCCTGCGCCTCAGGATGACATCACGACACAGTCTCTGGAGTACGATTGTCATTTCGAGGGCCATCGACACACTGAGGGTAAACTGCTTACAATCAGTGCGGACGAATCTCGCAACTTGGAGCCTGGTAGTGCGCCGGTTGACTCGCCCTGCCTCCGCCTTCTATGATCGTTTTCGATGTTAGGAGGCTTTATGAAACCGGTGGCGCTGCTTTCTGTTTGTGTCATTTTGCTGGTCGGCACCAGTCTGGCGCGGGCTCAAGCATTTCGTGGCTCCGCGGGAGGTGGCGGAGGTGCCACAACCTCAATGCCATCCGCGGCAGTCGGGCGAAGCGCAACAGCTCCGGTAGCTTCGGGAGTAATTACCGGTCAACCTGTTCAACGGTCGCAAGGGTTTCGGGGACCCTCACTGCCACCCACGATTCAAGCCTCGCCGGGATTTCAAAACCGGGGCTTTTCGTCGCCGCCTCGGACGTTTCAAAATCATCGAGGAGGAGGCGTATTCGTGCCGTCGCCGTTTTTTAGATCACGGCCGCCGTTTTTTATCTTAGGCAGTGTACCGTTTCATCCACACCGCCACTGGTTTTTTCACCGGCATCCGGGACTGGTGTTTTTCGACGTACCTTATGTGGTCGGCACTAATGTCATCACGCAAGTCGCGCCCGGCGTCGTCCAGGCCGATCGCCGTTACTTCGACGGTTCGCCGGCTGAAGCCCGCATGCCCGTTCCCGGTCAGCTGGCGCCGTTCGACCCAACTCCACAGGAGGTCGTCGAACGGATGCTCGTTCTCGCCGCAGTCAAAAAAGGCGATGTGGTTTATGATCTGGGATCCGGCGATGGACGGATTCTCATCACAGCCGCGAAAAAATATGGTGCTCGCGGGGTCGGCTTCGAGGTCGATCCGGGATTGGTCAAGCTGGCGCGTGAAAACGCGCGGAAGCAGGGCGTGGAAAAACTCGTCGAGTTTCGACAACAGGATTTCCTTGCAGCGGACTTGTCGTCGGCTTCTGTGGTGACGCTTTATCTATCTCAAGATGGTAATAGCGCGGTTCGCCCGCAACTGATGCATCAACTCAAGCCCGGCGCGCGCGTGGTTTCATACACGTTCGATATGGGAGAATGGCAGCCAAAAATCGCGGAATCTTACCGTGATGCGGCAGGCAATTCGCACCAGTTGTACCTTTGGGACATCAGTGAGCCGATGGTATTCAGCGACAACTCGCGTCAAATCTTGCAGCCGCAGCAGACGCGCAACAGTCCGCTCATCATTGACGTTGAATAGTAACGGTTCGTTGTCGACGGGCAAGCTGTCGTGCTTGCCGTCGACCCGGGCGCAGCTTCGATTGAACCAATACTATTGCCGCGACGAATGAAAAAAGGCTATCGCTTATAGCGCCCCATGAGCTCGCCTTCGCCGAGCACATGCCCCTTCATCGCATCCAGCAATTGCTGCTTTGTCGCCCGCGGTTTTAAGTTTGTCGGAGCATCGAGCGCGTAAAGTTTGAAATAATAACGATGCGCCGCTCCCGGAGGCGGGCACGGACCGCCGTAGCCGACTTTGCGAAAATCGTTGACTCCGTGCTTCGCGCCGTTGGAGAGTATTTCTGTTTTTGCTGTTCCTTCCGGCAGATCTTTGGCCTCCCCGGGTAGATCGTAAATTAGCCAGTGCACCCAAGTTCCACCCGGCGCGTCGGGATCGTCGGCGATGAGCGCGAAAGCTTTTGTGCCCGAGGGCGGATTGGTCCATCTTAGCTGTGGTGACACGTCGTCGGCATCGCAAGTATGCTTGCGCGGGATCGCCGCGCCTTGCTGGAAAGCAGCACTCGTGAGTTGCAATCCGGCGGCGGTCTTAGTCTCCGCAGAAAACGAAGGGGAGAAGCTCGCCACCGACAGCCAAAGCCCAGCAAGCCCCGCGGCCAATTTCTCAATGCCCATACAACTGATCGATGAAGCCGCTGTCATCAATTTTCCGCAAATAATGGAGATCCCACGGCTCCATGGGGCCGATATTGTGCATTGCCGGATCTTTGCCGACGTCGAGATCGTAGACGTTCTGGATCGCAGCCGGCAGCGGGTAAGGTTTTTTCGAAAGCAGTTTCGCCCACTCGCGCTGCAGGTGGATATAATATTCGTCTTCTTGCAGGCCGTAGCGCTTGGCTAAGTTATTTTTCAAAATTGGCACGACTTGATCCGGCTTTGTCTTGAAGAAGTGGAGGGCTTCGATAAAGCCCTTGAGAAAAGCATAGACGGTTTCCTCGTTGTCTTTGATGTAATCGCTGGTCGCCAGCAACGTCGTGTTGTGAATCACCGGCCGGTCCGGCAGATCGACGACGTGGAGTCCCTTTTTTATGCCGTAAAGATCGAATGGCATGTCGACCAGTGCCGCCACGGCCTTGCCGGAAGTGATTTCATCGACGAAATCTAAAAATTTACCGGAAGTATCGGCGATGACATCCATGTTGATCTCTTCGGGCTTGAGCCCGCAGGTTTCCAGCACCGCGCGTAAATTGCCGGATACGCAGGGCGCCTTGGAGTGGCAGACAATCTTCCGAGCTTTTAGATCTTCCACATTCTTGATTTCCGCGGACGCAACGAGCCGGTCATCCCAGTTGTTCTGCGCCTGCGCAAGATAGGTGAGGCGCTTCTCCCCCTTGGCCCGTTCCCGATAGGTTTCATGATGCAGCCCGCTCAAAAAATCGATTTCACCGGCGAGGGCGAGCTTGGCGCGATGCGCCATGGTCGGCGCCTTGGCGCCGCCGACAATATGCAGATCGATTTCATAGCCGTACTTTTCCATCACCTTGGATTCTTTAAAGACGTAGAGAAAAGGTAGATGGGACGAGTCGCTGGCTAATAAGTCTAAAGTACGCATGTTCATTCTCCTTTACTCATGTTGTAACGTTGATTTTAACGTTCAAAATGTTCAAGTCGTTCAACCGCTTCGCTCCGTTCAAACCGTTGCAACGATTATATCGGCTGGAACGTTTTAAAGCGCTATTGTTGCCGTCACATTCCCAACTCGCGCTGTACTTCGCGTAGCAATGTCATGTCGAGCGCGATCGAAACTGGAACGTTGATCTTCTTGGTCTGCTGCTGAATGAAGCTCCACTCGATGGCGAGATCGTCGTCGGTGAGCAAGCCGTTTCTGCTGAATCCTGGCTTGGCAAGTTCGAGCGATCGAAGCGCGTCCCGTTCGCTTGCACGGGTCCACTCCATGAGAATCTTGACCGTATCTTTCGGGGCCGTGTGCAGAAGTTGCAAGCTTTGCAAGGAGGCTCGAATCACTCGTTTGATCAGCTCCGGATCTTTTTTCATTTTATCTTCGTGTACGCCCAGGCCGGCGATCGGATGCGTGACGATTTCCGCCGTGTTACCGAGCAAGCGGTAGCCTTTATTTTCCAGCTGGACATTCGTCGGCAGGGGCATGAGGCTGCCTTGGGCGATATTTTTATCGAGCGCTGCGACACGCGCGGGCGTCGCGCCCATCGCTAGCAACTGATAGTCGCCTTTTTTAAGACCCAAGTGCTGCAGGTGCTTTTCCGTGAGAATCGCCTGGGTGTTACCAAAGGAGCTCACGACAAAAACTTTGCCTTTCAGATCAGTGGATGATGTTATCTCCGGCCTGACAACCAGGGAAAACAGCGGACGGGAATTGAGGGCCGCCACGAGCTTGGTTCGCAAACCTTGCATCGCGCCATTGAGCACGGGAGAAATATTCAAAGAAAAATCGATGTGGCCGTTGGCAAGCGCCACGGTGGCGACATTTCCGTTCATCTGAATTAGCTGTGCTTCTAACCCTTCGCTGCGGAAGAATCCTTTGTCCACCGCGACTTTAACGGGAAACCAGGTCATGCTCACCGCCGAGTAAGAGAACGTGACTTTTCTCAGTTCGGCGCCGGCTGCGGTCAGCACTTGAGATGACGCAGAAACGAGAGCCGCGAGAAGGAAAACGGAAGGACCGCGCAACCGCGTCATTTTTTGCCTTGCGGAATCTCAATCGGTAAATCCGCACGGTCGCCCCATTCTTTCCACGAGCCGATGTAATTACGCACCTTTGGAAAGCCGAGCAAGCGCAGCGCGACATAGCTATGGGCGGAGCGGTATCCGCCCTGGCAGTAGGGGATCACTTCTTTGTCGGGCGTGATACCCGCTTTGTCGTACATCGCTTTCAGATCCGCGTTGGATTTGAACTTGCCGCCGGAATCAAGGTTATTCGTCCATTCGATATGAATCGCCCCGGGAATCGCGCCGCCGCGTGCCGCACGCACATGAGTGCCGAGATATTCGCCATCGGAGCGGGTGTCGAGGATAGATATTTCTTTTTTGTTCAATGAACGAAGTACGTCATTGGCGCTAGCAAGCACTTCGCGACGCTCAGATCCTTTAAAACTTGCCGCCTTGGGCGGCGTGGCGTCGGTCGCAATCGGCGCACCGGCGGCTTTCCACGCCTGGAACCCGCCGTCGAGCAATTTCACATTGGGGTGACCATAAAATTCAAGAAACCACACACCGCGCGCCGCGCGCATGCCGGAATTGTCCTCGTAGAAAACGACCTCTTTCATTTCGCTCACACCGCGCAGCTCCAGGACGTGGTGGATCATGAACATGAAGGCTCTGAGCGGCGCGTCGGTGGTGTCGATTAAACTCAGGCCGAAGAGGTCGAAATGAGTTGCTCCCGGAATATGGCCCTTGGCATAATCTTCCGCCGCCCTGACGTCGATAATACAGAGATCTGCGCTACCGAGTTTCTTCTGCAACTCCTGCGGAGTTGTGAGCAGTGTCTCACGCGTGTATGTTTTGTTCATAGGTCCCTATAACACTAGTCGAAAAGACTCTGCAATCATGCAATCGGAATGGAAACTCAACACGATTCTGGTCTGCGCTTCTTTTTTTCTCCCCCTAGTTCTTACCCTCTCCCTTCCGGGGAGAGGGCAGGGTGAGGGTCAGAGACTGGCTACCGCATTCACCTACCAGCTCGCCGTGCCGGGGCGAAAGCTATCATTTCCAGCGGATCACTATTCGCATCCGGACTTCAAGACTGAGTGGTGGTATGGATACCGAAAGCGGCAAACGGTACGGCTATCAGGTCACGTTCTTTCGTTTCGGCGTGCGCGATCGCCAGAACGCGATGAGGGAACAGCCGTTGTTCACCGAGTTGTACATGGCGCACTTTGCGCTATCGGATATTGCCGCGAAAAAATTTACCTATCGCGAGCGCATCAATCGTGGCTACGGAGAGAGGGCGGGCGCCGCCACGGATCGCTATCTAGTTTGGAACGAAGATTGGAAAGTAGAGGGCGACGAGAGAAATCATTCAATTGAAATAAAAGACCGCGGAACGCAGCTGCGGCTTGCACTGACATCTCGAAAGTCGGCTGTGCTGCACGGCCAAAACGGTCTCAGCCAAAAAGGCGAAGGTGAGGGGAGAGCGTCGTATTACTACTCGTTGACACGCATGCAAACCGAAGGCGAGTTGACGATCGACGGCAAGAAAGAGAAAGTCCGTGGCCTAACATGGATGGATCACGAGTTCGGTAGCAACCAGTTGGGCGACGACCAGGTTGGCTGGGATTGGTTCAGCATCCAGCTCGATAATGATACCGAAGTCATGCTCTATCTAATCCGGCATAAAGACGGATCGCCCGACGCATATTCGAGCGGGACGTTGGTGAAAGCGGACGGCACCACCAGGCATCTTGCGCTCAAGGATTTCCGCATCGAGGCCTTGGATCGATGGAAGAGCCCAAAGAGCGGCGCCAATTATCCGATGAAATGGAAAGTAACGATTCCCTCCGAAGAGATCGAGCTGGAAATCAATCCGGCGTTTCCGGATCAAGAATTAATCACCAACCGAAGTACCCGTGTGACCTACTGGGAAGGCGCCGCGCAGATTCGTGGCAACTTTCATAGCAAACCCGTTGAGGGGAAGGGTTACGTCGAAATGACGGGGTATGCAGGGAAGCTGAGAATCTGAGTGCGCACAATGCTGCGGCATCGGATGCGAGATTTTGCGGTCAAAAATGAAATGTGGTTGGACGGCGATCGCATTCTCATCGCCGTTTCTGGCGGGCCGGATTCAGTGGCGCTGCTGCACTTGTTGTACGAGCTCGGAGAAGAATTTCAGTTGCACCTGGAACTCGCTCATCTGCAGCATGGAATTCGCGGCGAAGAAGCGAAAAAAGATGCGCGGTTTGTGGCTGAATTGGCGGAAAGGCTAAAACTTCCGTTCCATCTCAAAGAGATTAATCTACCAGAGATGAGATCCGATGCAGGCAAGGGCAATCTCGAAGCGTTGGCGCGTGAGGAGCGCTATCGATTTTTTGGCGAGGTAATAAGGGAGCACAAGCTTGATAAAGTCGCCACGGCGCATACACAGGACGATCAAGCAGAGACTGTATTGATGTGGCTCTTGCGGGGCACTGGCATGAAAGGATTGGGCGGTATGTCGCCGCTGCATCAAATTCATATGGCTAGCGGCGATGCGACGGATACGCTCACGGTGATTCGTCCGCTGCTCGAGATTTCAAAGGCCGAGATCGTCGAATATCTGGACGAGCGAAAGCTCAACTACAGAGTTGACCGGAGCAATCTTAACGCATCGTTACTACGAAATTGGATCCGCTTGGAGCTGCTTCCAAAGATTCAACAACGAGTCGGCACGGGCTTTTCGGCGCGATTGAGCCATCTTGCGGCAATGATTCGTGACGAAGATCATTTTTTGGAAGATCTGGCGCGGAAGAGCTATGAAAGCGTGCGCGATTCAAATGGACTCAGCCGAGCTGGCCTGCTTTGCGAACCAAAAGCGTTGCAAAGAAGAATCCTCCGCCACTGGATTGGCCTTACACGCGGCCACCTGCGCGGGATGGAATTCGTTCATATTGAGGAACTTTTGCGTCTAATAAAGGAGGGGCCGCCGCAAGGTCGCCTGTCAATTCCCGGTGGATGGGAATTGCTGCGCGAATACGACACCGTCAAACTGGCTAAGGCCTCTAGAAGTCTAAAGCGGATTTGTTATACGTACGAGTTTAGTATCGGCACAGTTTTGCGGATTCCCGAGGCGGGGATGCAGCTTTGCAGTGAGGAGGTCGATATTTCAGTTGGCGCCGTTCCCACTGGGCCCATGGAAGCGCTGTTCGATCGTGAAGCCTTACCGAGAAATTTGGTCGTGCGGAACTTTCGCGGGGGCGATCGGTTTAAACCCTTGGGGATGACCGGTCATAAGAAGGTGAAAGGACTCTTTATTGACAAGAAGGTGCCGTTATCAGTGCGGGCGAGCCTGCCGCTTTTGGCAACGGAGGATGAGATCCTTTGGATTCCCGGTTACGGACGGAGCGACACCGCTCGATTGACCGAAAAAACCACGTTCATTTTTCACATAAAAGCAGTCCCCATCGGAGCTTAGCTGCTAATACTCTTATTGATAGAACCGCTCACGTGTGTTAAACTTTTTTCGATTGTAAATAGTTAGGGAGTATCGGTTGAGTCAGTCATCGAAACATATCGCCCTTTGGTTGGTTTTAGCACTGATTTTCCTCGTCATTTTCAGTGTGTTCAATAAGCAACACGGACGCGAGCCGGAAATCGTCTTTAGCGAGTTCATGACCTCTGTTGATCGCGGTGATGTGCAACGGGTCACGATTCAAGGTCACAATATCCAGGGAGAATATAAAAACGGCGAGCGTTTTCGCACTTTCGCGCCCAACGATCCGGAGTTGGTCAAATCGTTGCGCGAGAAGAAGGTTAAGATCGCCGCCAAACCGGAAGAAGATTCGCCTTGGTACATGGTGCTATTGCTCAACTGGTTCCCCATGCTTTTGTTGATCGGCGTGTGGATTTTCTTCATGCGCCAGATGCAAGTTGGCGGCGGCAAAGCGATGTCCTTCGGAAAGAGCCGGGCAAAATTGCTGACCGAGAACCAGCACCGGGTTACGTTTAGTGACGTGGCCGGAGTGGATGAAGCTAAAGACGATCTCCAGGAAATCATCGCATTCCTGAAAGACCCCAAGAAATTTACCAAACTAGGTGGACGGATTCCCAAAGGCTGCCTGCTGGTTGGTCCTCCGGGGACCGGGAAAACCCTCTTGGCTCGGGCGATCGCCGGCGAGGCGGGCGTGCCGTTCTTCAGTATCAGCGGTTCGGATTTCGTCGAAATGTTCGTCGGCGTCGGTGCATCTCGCGTGCGCGACCTGTTCGTGCAAGGTAAAAAGAACGCGCCTTGCATCATTTTCATCGATGAAATCGATGCCGTCGGGCGCCACCGCGGCGCCGGTCTCGGCGGTGGTCACGACGAGCGGGAACAAACGCTAAATCAGTTGCTGGTGGAAATGGACGGCTTTGAAGCAAACGAAGGCGTCATTCTGATTGCTGCCACGAACCGGCCCGATGTTTTGGATCCGGCCCTACTGCGCCCGGGCCGTTTTGACCGCCGGGTGGTAGTGCCGCGGCCGGATGTAAAGGGGCGCGAAGGAATCCTCCAGGTGCATACGCGCAAGGTTCCGGTTGCAGCGGATGTCGACATCGCCGTGCTCGCCCGCGCGACGCCGGGCTTCGCGGGAGCCGATCTGGAAAACCTGGTCAACGAAGCGGCGCTCTTGGCGGCGCGCAATAACAAAGATAAAGTCGACATGCTCGACTTCGAGCTCGCCAAAGATAAAGTCATGATGGGCGCGGAACGGCGCAGCATGATCATCAGCGACGATGAAAAGCGCAATACCGCGTTTCACGAGGCGGGTCATGCGCTGGTGGCGAAGCTCTTGCCGGGGGCCGATCCGATTCACAAGGTGACGATTATCCCGCGCGGCATGGCTCTGGGCTTGACCCAGCAGCTGCCGATTGACGAAAAACACACCTATGGGAGAGAGTATCTCCTCAATAATCTGGTTATTCTCTTCGGTGGACGTGTCGCCGAAGAGCTGGTGCTCAACCACATGACCACGGGCGCAGGAAATGACATCGAGAAGGCGACCGATCTCGCCCGTCGCATGGTCTGCGAGTGGGGCATGAGCGAAAAGCTCGGTCCCATGACGTTCGGTAAAAAAGAAGAAGAGATCTTTTTAGGACGAGATTTTACCCAAAAGGTGGATTACTCCGAGAGCACCGCTATCGAGATCGATGCCGAGGTCAGACGAATCATTCAAGAGAGCTATCACAAAGCGAAGAACCTCCTGAAGGAGAATCTCAGGCTTCTTCACAAGGTGGCTGAGTCTCTTCTCGAAAAAGAGGTTCTGGACGGCTCCGAGATCGACGCGATCGTTAGAGAGTTCGGCGGGAACGGTGGAGACCCGCTTACTCCGTCGGCAGCCGCGGCTGTCGCCTAAGCTACGTCTTGCTGGAGCCAGTAGCTCCTTAACTCCACGTTCCATTTCACGACCCTTCTCCCAGTCCGGCGTCTCCGGTTCCCGGCTGGGGAGAGGTGCCCCGCGATTTTGAGACTACCACTCAGGCCGTAGGATCTCGTAATACTCATTGTAGTAACGGGTTGTTGATGCCTCAGAAACCGCAGGATTTAACCGCAGCCTTGAATCGGCTGGCGTCGCTATTACCGGTTGCGTCGGCGGAGCGTGGATATCTGCCCACCCGTCACGGCAATCTCGACTTCGCACACCGCACCTTAATCATGGGTATCGTCAATGTGACGCCCGATTCATTCTTCGACGGCGGCCGGCGGCTCGATCCGACCAAGGCAGTCGCCGATGGCGCGGCGATGGCGGCGAGCGGCGCGGATATTATCGATGTCGGCGGCGAGTCCACCCGGCCCGGCGCATCGCCGGTTGCGGAAGAAGAAGAGTTGGCCAGAGTGTTGCCGGTGGTGCGTGGCCTACGCCGCGAAGTCACCGTGCCGATTTCAATCGACACCTACAAATCGAGCATCGCTCGCGCGGCGCTTGACGCTGGCGCCGACATCGTCAATGACATCAGCGCGCTGCGCTTCGATCCCAAGATGATTTCATTGGTGGTTGCGGAAAAAGTCCCTGTGGTTTTGATGCATATGCAGGGGACGCCGCGGACCATGCAGCAAGAACCCCGTTACCGCGACGTGGTGCGAGAGGTGCGGGATTTTCTAGTGACGCAGCTTCATGAAGCGATGGATGCCGGCGTTGCGCCGGAGGCGATCATCATCGATCCGGGAATCGGCTTTGGCAAGACCGTCGAGCACAACTTGCAGCTGCTGCGCGGGCTCCCGGTGTTGGCCGCTCTGGGACAGCCGCTGCTCGTGGGCGTCTCGCGCAAGGCTTTCATTGGAAAAATTTTGAATGCGACGCCCGATGAGCGGCTGGAAGGGAGCCTTGGCGCCGCGGTCGCCGCGGCTTTAGCCGGCGCGAATATTTTGCGCGTACACGACGTCGCCGAGACAGGTAAGGCGGTCAAGATCGCGGATGCGATCCGCTTTGGATTTCCCCGGTGATGAGGATGTGCCGATGTTGGAGTTGATCCGGCAGATTCGTTGGCAGGACATCGTCGACATCGGCATCATCACCTTCCTGATCTACCGCGCGCTGCAGATCGTTCGCGGCAGCCGGGCGATGCAGATGATCATGGGACTTGCGGTGATTCTGGTCGCCTACGTTTCATCGCGCGCGTTGGGGCTATTCACCCTCAACTGGATTCTCGACAACTTCCTGGGATCGATCATTTTAGTGATCATCGTGATTTTTCAGAGCGACATTCGCCGCGCGCTGACCCAAGTCGGCAGCGCGCCGCTCTTTGCGACGGCCGAGCGGATGGTGCAGCGGCGCGAGGATATCATTGCGGAAGTCGTTCAAGCGGTGGTGGCTCTAGCGGACAGACATGTCGGCGGGCTGATTGTGATCGAGCGCGAAGTGGGGCTTAACGAATACATGGAAATTGGCACTCGGCTCGACGCCCGGGTAAGCCGCGAGTTGGTCGAGAGCGTGTTTCTGCCCCATTCGCCGATCCACGACGGCGCGTTGGTGATTAAAAAAGGCCGGGTCACTGCGGTACGCTGTCTGTTGCCGCTCAGCACGAACCCGAACTTGCGCAAGACATGGGGTACCCGTCATCGGGCCGCGCTCGGTGTGACCGAAGAAACGGATGCGGTCGCGGTTGTGATCTCCGAGCAGGAGGGTACCGTGGCGCTCGTGGTCGGCGGTAACGTGACTGAAAACATCGACGGTGAACGGCTAAGTGCCGCGTTACAAGATCTAGTTAAGGGATGAAACAGTTTTGGGAAAAGATCGTCACGATGGCCGGCAGCAACGTCGGTCTCAAGGCACTGGCGCTAATCATCGCCCTTGGCCTGTGGGCGGCAGGCCATCGCGATACCGAGCGCGCGATCGAAGTACCGGTGGAGTTTCGCAATATTCCTTCGGACCTGATGGTCATGGATAATCGGGTGGATTATGTCGTACTGCGTCTGATGGGTCCGCGCACTTTGGTTTCCACGCTCGACGCCGACGAATTGAAATTGTCTTTGGATCTGAACGGCGCAAAACCGGGCTCATTGAGCTATCCATTGGCCGCGGACTATTTTAATATCCCGCGCGGGGTCAGCGTCGCCAGAATCACTCCGCCGGTGATTCACCTTCGACTGGAACCCGTAGTCAGGCGCACATTGCCGGTGAGTGTACGCATTTCCGGCAAGCCCGCCGAGGGTTACCGCGTCGCCCAGACCACTGTCCATCCGGAAAATGTGTCGGTCGAAGGACCCGCTGAAGACGTGCGCCGTATGGCTGCCATTGAGACTCTGCCGGTTGACATTGAACAAAGCCGTGGCGGTACCAAGCGCCGAGTTAGGTTATCGCCCGAGGGCAAACCGTTATCGATAGTCCCCGATCAGGTGGAAGTTTCGATCACTATCGAGGAAGAACAGATAAGCCGAGATTTTGACCGGGTCGAAGTCCGTGCGAAGGGTTTTAAAGGAATCTATAACGTGACGCCGTCGACCGTGTTTTTGCGGCTATCCGGTCCTAAAAGTGTTATTGAAAAACTAAAGTTGCCTTCCGACCGAGTCTATTTGGACCTCAAGGGGATGGCCATCGGCGATCACAGCGTTGCGCTGGCCCTCAATCTTCCGGAGGAGGTTAAAGTGCTCGAACAAAGGCCGCTGCGTTTTAGAGTTCGCATAACCGCGTTGACAGAATGAGACTTTAAAGGAGTTTTCGTGATGAGCCAGTCCCAAGTTAAACCCAAAAAACCCAAACGCCACCTCTTCGGCACCGACGGTGTGCGGGGCGTCGCCAATCAAGAGCCGATGACCTCGGAGATGGCGTTAAAACTCGGACGTGCGATTGCCAAAGTGTTGCACGAGTCCAAGCCGAACCAGCCACCGGGCCGCATGCCGCCGCCGTCGTTTTCACGCAAAAACGGCGAAGGTGATCAACATCGCTATAAGATCCTGATCGGTAAGGACACCCGGCTTTCGGGCTATATGCTGGAAACCGCGTTGGCCTCGGGCATCGTCTCGATGGGCGCCGACGTGCTATTGGTTGGGCCATTGCCGACGCCAGGCGTGGCGTTTTTGACGCGCAGCATGCGCGCCGATGCCGGCGTGGTGATCTCCGCCTCGCATAACCCTTATCAGGATAACGGTATCAAATTCTTTTCGTGGGACGGCTTTAAGCTGCCGGACGAAGTCGAAGCGCGCATGGAAGAAATGATTTTCAGCGGCGAGACCGAGGAATCGCGGCCGACCGCTTCGGAGATCGGCAAAGCCTTTCGCATTTCCGACGCGGTGGGCAGATACAATGTCTTTCTCAAGAACAGCTTTCCGCGCCACCTAACTCTGGAGGGTTTGAAGATCGTTGTCGATTGCGGCCACGGAGCAGCCTATAGGGTGATTCCGGAGGTGCTGTCCGAATTGGGCGCCGAAGTTCTTCCAATCGGTGTGCAGCCGGATGGCGAGAACATCAACCGGCGCTGCGGCGCGCTTCATCCGGAGACCGCGCGAGAAGTGCTAATCCATGAGGGAGCCGATTTCGGCGTGTCGCTGGACGGCGACGCCGATCGAGCTATTTTCGTCGACGAAACCGGCGAGATTCTCGATGGCGATCAAGTTATGGCGATCTGTGCGTTGGACATGCAGCAAAGAGGAATGCTCAAGGGCGCCGGCGTGGTTGCCACGGTGATGAGTAACTTGGGACTGGATTTGGCGATGCAAAAGGCCGGCTTGGAAGTCATTCGAACTCAGGTCGGTGACCGCTACGTAGTCGAGAAGATGGTGCAGGGTGATTACAATCTCGGCGGCGAACAGTCCGGGCATATTCTGTTTTTGGACCATAACACCACGGGGGATGGCGCGATTACGTGTCTGCAGATGCTCGCGTTGATGGTGGAACAGCGCAAACGCTTGAGCGAGCTCAAGGGTGTTATGACGCGGTTGCCGCAGGTGTTACTCAACGTCAATATCAAAGAAAGAAAAGAACTTTCCAGCATGCCAAACGTGACGCAGAAAATCGCCGCAATCGAACACCAGTTGGCGGGACGCGGGCGCGTGCTGGTGCGCTATTCCGGTACCGAGCTGTTGGCGCGAGTGATGTTGGAAGGCGAGGACGAAAAGAAGATTCGCGCCATGGCGCAAGACATCGCCAATGAAATCCGCACGGAGATCGGCGCCTGAGAAATGATTCGTTTAGGGGTTAATGTCGATCATGTGGCAACGGTGCGCCAGGCGCGCCGAGCCGCGGTGCCGGATCCGGTTGAAGCCGCGCTAGTTGCGGAAAAGGCCGGCGCCGACGGCATTACCGTTCACTTGCGCGAAGACCGCCGGCATATTCAGGAACGCGACGTCGAGCTCCTGCGCGAGCGAGCGACGAGCAAAATCAATTTGGAAATGGCCGCCACACCGGCGATGGTTGCGTTCGCCGAAAGACTACAGCCCAATGACGCGTGTTTCGTTCCGGAAAAGCGCGAAGAGTTAACCACCGAGGGCGGCCTCGACGTGGTTGCGCATAGGACGAAAATCAAAGAGTCCATCATCAGACTTCAGGATCGGGGCATTCACGTTAGCCTTTTCATCGATCCGGAGGGCGCGCAAATTGAAGCGGCACGCGAAGTCGGCGCTTACGCCGTCGAAATCCACACCGGTAGTTATTGCAACGTCACCGGCATAGAGCGCGAGAAGGAACGGCGAGCGATCACCAAAGCCGCAACGTTGGCGCAAACCCTGGGCCTCGAAGTTCATGCCGGGCACGGCCTCGACTACGGCAACGTCGCGCCGATCGCTGAGATTCCCGAGATCATCGAACTCAATATCGGTCACAGCATCATCGCTCGCGCCGTCATCGTCGGCATTGAACAAGCCGTGCGCGAGATGAAGGAACTACTGGCGCGGGCAAGAGCCTAAGCGGTTCAAATCGTTTAACCACTCGCTTCGCTCGTTCAGTTCAACCGCTGCGCTCCGTTCAAACCGTTTGAACGACTTGAACCATGCTTGTTGTCACCGCTGAGGAAATGCGCGAGATGGATCGGTTGACGATTCAAAAATACGGCGTGCCGAGCCTCGTGCTGATGGAACGCGCCGGCGAAGGCATCGCTCAAACGATCGTAGAGCGTTTCGGCCGCAACGCAAAAAGAGGCGTATTGGTGGTCGCCGGGAAAGGCAATAATGGCGGCGATGGATTTGTCGTAGCGCGCCTGCTCAAAAAAAGGCGGTTTCCCTGCGAAGTGGCCCTGCTGGCGCGGAAAGATGAGCTTTCCAACGACGCGAGCCACAACCTACGTGCCTATCAAAAGGTCAAAGGAAAACTGACGGAAATTGGCGCCAATGACTTGGATTTGCTGAGCCGGCGCATCAGCAAGAATGCCTTGATCGTCGATGCGATCTTGGGCACTGGGGTGAAAAACCAAGTGCGGGGCCTGTTTGCCGAGGCGATCGGTCTGATCAACGCGTCCAGGTTGCCGGTCGTCGCAGTGGATATTCCGTCCGGACTCGACACCGACAAAGGCACGCCGCTCGGCGTAGCAATCCAGGCGGAGCTGACGGTTGCGCTCGGCTACCCGAAACTCGGCGAAGTGATCTACCCCGGCGTGCAATACGTTGGCGATCTGGTAGTCGCCGACATAGGCATCGCAGCCGAAGCCGTCGCGGAAGTTGCCCCGAAGACCGAACTCTTGGACCGCGAGACCATCCAGCGGCTTGTGCCCCGGCGCGAGCCGGATACGCATAAGGGTACTTACGGTCATGTGCTCGTAATGGCCGGTTCGCGCGGTAAAACCGGCGCGGCGATTTTGGCCTGTCGCGCGGCGATGCGGGCGGGCGCCGGGTTGGTGACGTTGGCTTCGCCCCGCTCGCTCAATAATATTTTTGCCAGCGCGTTGGTCGAAGTGATGACGCAACCTCTGCGCGATAACGCCGCAGAGGAAATGGAACCGTTGGGCGACGACGAGTGGCAGCGATTGTTGGAGCGGAAGAGCGCTTTGCTCTTCGGACCGGGGATCGGCGTCAGCGAGGCGAGTCAAAATACGCTGCGCTGGTTGCTGCGGAATGTATCGATTCCGTGGGTGATCGACGCCGACGGACTCAACACCCTCGCGCTGCAAATGGATCGCTTGCGTCACGCGAAAATTCCTCCAGTGCTCACGCCTCATCCCGGCGAGATGGCGCGGCTCACCGGCAAAAGCAATGCGGCAGTCAACGCTGATCGAGTGACGGTTGCGCGATCATTTGCGCTCGAGCATCGTTGTCACCTGGTGCTCAAAGGGGCGCGCAGCGTGATCGCAACGGCTGAAGGAAAAGTCTTTATCAATTCGACCGGCAAGAATGCTGGCCGCGCTTTTGGGCCAGGGTTTCTCTGCGGAAGATGCCATGAAGCTGGGTGTTTATCTGCACGGGTTCGTTGGCGATACCGCGGCTGCTCAAAATGGCGAAATTGGACTCATTGCCTCGGATATTATCGAAGGGCTACCTGCCGGCATACGCGCCCTTGGGGCGCTACGTTAGCGGTCGGAAGGAACCGTCTCTGGCCACTTGAGACCCTTCGCTGACACTCAGGGTTACTTCACCGAGCTTAGGAGTAGATCGCCAGAGCCGACTAGTAGACCGGTCTCAAACTTCGCCCGTTGGTGTCTGGGAGTGGATCAGACTCGAAATCTCCAGAGAAATATAATAGTTCTACTGATGAGGCCCCGCTGCCAATGGGTTCGTGGAGTGTTGTTTCGAAGTCTTCCTGCCAAACCATGGGATGGGGCCGAAAATTGGCGAAGTTGGTCCAGGGCGGCGAAATTATAGGCTTAGTCGGTGAGTTGGGGACGGGCAAGACTTGTTTCGTGCGAGGCTTTGCGGAAGGGTTGGAGGTGGGCAAGGATGCTTGGATTCGTAGTCCCACGTTCACGCTGATCAACGAATACCACGCCCGCCTGCCGATTTATCATATCGATCTCTATCGGATCGGCGCACGCCACGAGTTAGAAGGGCTCAATCTGCGCGAGTATTTGTACTCGGATGGAGTGAGCTTGATCGAGTGGTTCGAGAATCTTCCGGCGGCGGACGCTGATGAATTTCTCGAAATAAGAATCGTTCACGGCGGAGGATCGAAGCGCCAGCTCACTTTTGTCGGGCATGGCGAACGCTATGAGACGATTGTTCAAAAGTTGAAGCGTTCCAAGGTTCAAACGGTCAAGAAAGAGACTCGGATGAGGGATAAGGGTTAGGTAAGTGGCGCTGTTAGTGCAAAAATACGGCGGGACTTCGGTCGGATCGATCGATCGCATCAAGCAGGTCGCCGCGAAGGTCGCGGCGACAAGGCGCGCCGGGCATGATTTGGTCGTGGTGGTCTCCGCGATGGCCGGAGAGACCAATCGTTTGCTCGCGCAGGCGCACGAGGTCTCGGAACTGCCGGACGAGCGGGAAAAGGATGTGCTGCTCGCGTCCGGAGAGCAGGTTTCCGTGGCCTTGTTAAGTCTCGCTCTTAAAGAGTTGGGACAGCCGGCAAAATCTTACTTGGGACATCAAGTCCGGATCGAGACGGACAACGCTTACGGCAGGGCGCGTATCTTGAGCATCGACTCGACGAAGATCGTGCGTGCGCTGAAAGCGGGCGAGGTTGTCGTCGTCGCCGGCTTTCAGGGCGTGGACGAAGACGACAACATTACGACGCTCGGACGGGGCGGGTCGGACACCAGCGCGGTGGCGTTGGCGGCGTTTCTCAACGCCGAAGCGTGCGAGATCTATACCGACGTCGAAGGTGTTTTTACCACCGATCCGGGAATTTGTCCGGATGCGCGAAAGCTTGCGCGTATTTCCTACGAGGAGATGATCGAGCTGGCGAGCATCGGGGCCAAAGTCTTGGAAATACGGTCGGTTGAATTTGCCAAGAAATTTTCCGTCCCGGTGCATGTGCGTTCGACTTTTTCGGATGTCGAAGGGACATGGTTAGTCGACGAGGAGGCGAGTATGACCGATGTCTTAGTATCCGGCGTGGCCTGCGATAAGAATGAGGCGAAGATTACGCTGGTGCGGGTTCCCGATCGACCCGGGCTGGCGGCGCAAATTTTCGGTCCCATAGCGGAGGCTCACATCGTCGTCGACATGATTATCCAGAATGCCAGCGAAGACGGCACCACGGATTTGACTTTCACGGTACCCAAGGCGGATCATAAAAAGGCCCGGGCGATCGTCGAAAACGCCTTGCCCGCGTTGCATGCCAAGGGTATCCGGGTCGACACCGACATCGCCAAAGTGTCCGTGGTCGGCGTCGGCATGCGCACGCACGCAGGCGTTGCCGCGAAAATGTTTCAGGTGCTGGCGCAAGAGGGGATTAATATCGAAATGATCTCCACTTCAGAAATCAAGATTTCCGTCGTCATCGACGCGAAATATACCGAGCTCGCTGTGCGCGTGCTGCATGATGCATTTATCGGGAAGCAGGGAAAGGTATGAAGGACGTTTTACTCTACGACACGACTTTGAGAGACGGTTGTCAGGCGGAGGATGTTTCATTCACACTCGAGGATAAACTGCGCATCGCGGAGAAGCTCGAGGAGTTGGGCATTGACTATATCGAAGGCGGCTACCCGGGCTCCAATGCGCGCGACGCCGACTTCTTCAAGCAGGTGAAGAAGCTGAAGTTGAAGAATGCCAAGATCGCGTCCTTCGGCACCACGAGAAAGTTCGGCGCTAAACCGTCACAGGACATCAATCTCAAAGTCCTTCTGTCCGCCGACACGCCGGTGGTAACGCTGGTCGGCAAGACCTGGGATCTGCACGTCCGCGATGATTTGCGCATCAGCCAAAAAGCGAATCTGGACATTATCGCCGATTCCATTGCCTTCATGAAGAAACGCGTCGATGAAGTGATTTTCGATGCGGAGCATTTCTTCGACGGATTTCGCGCCAATCCGGACTATGCGTTGGAATGCCTCAAGGCGGCGCAGGAAAGCGGCGCCGATTGGATCGTGCTCTGCGAGACCAACGGAGGGCGCTTGCCAAGCGATATTCACGAGGCGCTGACTCACGTGAACCGGGTGATCAAGACCCCGCTCGGCATTCACTGTCACAACGACGGTGAGCTGGCAGTGGCCAATACACTCGCCGGCGTCGAGACGGGTGCGACCCAGGTTCAAGGCACAATCAATGGTTTCGGTGAGCGCTGTGGCAACGTCAATTTGATTTCGGTGATCGCCAACTTGCAGTTGAAGATGGGCAAGAAGTGCGTCACGCCGGCGCAGTTGAAGAAGCTGCGGGATGTTTCCCAGCTGTTTTACGAGCTGGCGAATATTCAACCGAATAAGCGCCAGGCATACGTCGGCGACAGCGCCTTTGCGCATAAGGGTGGACTGCACGTTTCGGGCGTGATCAAGAACCGTGAGACCTACGAGCACATCGATCCGGAGCTCGTCGGCAATCGGCAGCGCGTACTGGTCTCCGATCTCTCGGGCCGGAGCAATATCGTCTACAAAAGCAAAGAATACGGCATCGATTTGAAAGACCACGCCGACGCCGCCAAGGAAATCCTGCGCCGCACCAAAGAGCTTGAAAGCCAGGGATACGAATTCCAGGCCGCGGAAGCGTCCTTCGAACTCTTGATCCAAGAAGCGCTTGGGCGAAAAAAGAAAAACTTCGGTCTGGTCGGCTTTCGAGTCATCGACGAGAAGCGCCATGAAGGCGAGCCGCCGATCTCCGAAGCGACCATCATGGTGCAAGTCGACGGCGTCATGGAACATGCCGCGGCGATGGGCAACGGCCCGGTGAACGCTCTCGATCAGGCCTTGCGCCGGGCATTGACCAAATTTTATCCGGCACTCAAGCAAGTGGCGCTGTTGGATTATAAGGTCCGGGTGCTCTCGACGGGAGAAGGGACCGGCGCGGTGGTGCGCGTGTTGATCGAGTCCGGCGACGGCAAAGAGCGCTGGGGCACGGTCGGCGTGTCGCACAATGTGATCGAGGCGAGTTGGCAAGCGCTGGTGGATAGCATTGACTATAAGCTTTACAAGGACGCCCGACATCGGCAAGCGAACTGATAAACTGGAGTAATGGAGTGATGGAATGATGGAGTATTGGGCGGAGTATCTTGACCCATTACTCCAGTACTCCAACCCTCCATCTCCCCAAATCTTCTGTCATGTGGGAAACGCTTAAAGAAGATATCCAAGCGGTTTTCGAGCGCGATCCGGCGGCGCGGTCGACGTGGGAAGTGGCAATTGCTTATCCCGGCTTTCACGCGATCCTGATCTACCGGCTCGCGCACTGGATTTGGCAGCGAAAGCTCACCACGTTGGCGAGGTTCGTGAGTCACGTCGGCCGCTTCCTCACCGGGATCGAGATCCATCCCGGAGCGAAAATTGGGCGGCGCTGTTTTATCGATCACGGCATGGGAGTCGTGATTGGAGAGACCAGTGAAATCGGCAACGACGTGACGATCTACCAGGGCGTCACTCTCGGCGGAACGTCGACGGAGCCGATCAAGCGCCACCCCACAATCGAAGACTCGGTGACGCTCTTCAGCGGCGCCGCCGTCCTCGGGCCGGTGACCGTCGGTCGCCACAGCCGGGTGGGCGCCGGCTCCGTGCTGGTGACCTCGGTCCCGCAGCACTCCACGGTGGTCGGCATTCCGGGCAGAGTCGTGAAGACCGAGGCGGCGCGGCACACGTCGACAGGTAAGGCTATCATTGATCTCAACTCGGCCGACCTGCCCGACGTCATCGCGAAAGCGATCGGCAGTCTCGCCGACTATGTTGAAAAAGTGGAGAAAAAGGTCGACGAACTGAGCGCTCGCCAAGGCGGTCTCGAGGAGAAAACCGCCGAGGAAAACGAAGTCTTGAACAAGGTCAAAGAGCTTTTAAAACATACGGGAAGCTAAGGAAAGGCAATAGGCTCCGCCGGAGGCGGATCAGCCTTTGGCTGAAACAGGCAATCGTGACAGGGTGGGGGCAAGGCGCGCCTTGCCCCCACGGATTATGTCTAAGAGAAAGCAAAAGATCGTCGTTGCCATGAGCGGCGGCGTCGATAGTTCCGTAACCGCGGGGCTGCTCGTGGAGCAAGGGCACGACGTTCAGGGTGTATCTCTGCGCATGTGGGAAGGAGAAATCGGGCCGCGGGTTTGTTCCGATCACCGCGGCGCAAAGGAGATTGCCTCGCTGCTCGGTATTTCTCACACACTCCTCGACCTTCGATCGCAGTTTGTCGAGACCGTGGTGAAGCCGTTTGCCCAGGATTATTTGCACGGCCGCACGCCCAATCCTTGCGTGGCTTGCAATCGCGATTTCAAGCTTGGCACTTTGCTTCGGTGGGCCAGGGAGCAAGGCGCCGATTTCGTTGCCACCGGTCACTACGCGCGCGTGATGCAGGTTGATTCCGCTTCTCGTGCGTCACTCTTTCGCGGCGCAGATCGAGGTAAGGACCAGTCCTATTTTTTGTTTTCGCTTGGGCAAGATCAGCTTGCGCATGCGCTCTTTCCGCTCGGCGAAATGCACAAGACCGAGGTCCGCGCACGTGCGAGACAGTTTGGCTTGCCGGTGGCGGAACGTCCGGAAAGCCAAGATATTTGTTTCGGCGATTACAAGGTGCTGGTGGAATCCTATGCCGACGAGAGCGAGCTACGCAGCGGCGAGGTCACCGATCGATCGGGCAAGGTGTTGGGCCAGCATAGCGGGATTCATCGCGTGACTGTCGGACAGCGGAGAGGCTTGGGAATTTCGACTGGCGAGCCGCTTTATGTCGTCGAGATCGACGACGAAACGAAGCAAGTGGTTGTCGGGAAGAAAGATGAATTAAGCTGCGCCGGCATGACTGTCCAGTCCGTCACTTGGATCGAATTCCCTGACGAGGCGGAGATTGAAGCTGAGGTACAGATTCGCTATCGATCAGCGGCGATTCCCTGCGTGATTCGGCCGAATTGCGACGGTGCATGCGAAGTGCGGTTCAGCGAAGCATTTCCGGCAGTGACGCCGGGCCAGGCGGCGGTCTTCTATCGCGGGGACCAGGTTCTCGGCGGCGGGTGGATCGAGCGCGCTCTGCGCACTTAGCGCAGTGCGCGCGATGACAAATCGCAAATTTCAGATTCCAAATGCCGATGCCAATAGATATGAGATTTGTGATGATTTGTGATTTGAAATTCTGAGCGAAGCGAAGACATGCGTATCGCGATTACGACACTCGGTTGCAAGATCAACCAATACGATTCCGCGGTAATTCAAAGCCGCCTGGAAACCAAGCACTCGTTCGTGCCTTTTGGCGAGCCGGCCGATTGCTACGTGATCAATAGTTGCACGGTGACGGATCGGGCGGATTGGGAAGCGCGGCAACTCGTCAGACGGGCGAAGCGTTTGAATCCCGCGGCGAAAGTGCTGGTCACCGGCTGCTACGCCCAGGTGAACCCGCAAGAGGTTGCCGGTGTTTCCGGGGTGGATTACGTGGTCGGACTCAATCGGCTCGACGACCTCGTTCGTTTCGTGGAAACCACGCCGGAACTCGCGACGCAGATCGCTGTGAGCGAGGTGAAACGGGAGCGCGGCGTGCCGGTGCTGGGCACGCGAGCACTGCCGGGGCACACGCGCGCTTTTCTCAAAATCCAAGAGGGCTGCAATTATTCTTGCACTTACTGCATTATTCCGACGGCGCGTGGGCTTAGCCGCAGCGTCGCGCCGCGGGAAGCGATGGCGCAGGTGCGCCAGCTGGCCGACGCCGGATACAAAGAAATCGTGCTCACCGGCATTCATCTCGGTGGCTATGGACAGGATCTTAGTCCGAAAATCGATCTCACGGCGCTCGTGGAAATGATCGCTGAAGGCGGTTTGATTTCGCGGCTTCGGCTTAGCTCCCTCGATCCTCGCGAAGTACCGGATCGGCTGCTGGACTTGATCGCTGAATCCGATGTCGTTTGCCCGCATCTGCATATCTGCGCGCAAGCCGGAGAAGACGAAGTGTTAAAACGAATGCGGCGCAACTACGACACGAGGTATTACCGCGATTTGCTCGGCAGGGTGCGCGAGCGCCTGCCCGACGCCGCCTTGGGTAGTGATATCATCGTTGGATTTCCCGGCGAGTCGGATGAGCAGTTCGAAAGTTCTCTGGAATTTTTTGCCGCGCTGCCGCTTACCTACTTTCATGTCTTTCCCTATTCTTCCCGGCGGAGCACGGTCGCCGCAGCATTGCCGGACCCTGTTGCGGCAAATGTAAAAAAGAGCCGCGCGCGCCGCATGCGCGAGTTGGGCGGACAAAAGAAGAGCGAGTTTTGCGGCGGCTTTGTCGGACAACGCGCGCAGGTTTTGATTGAAGCAAAGGTTGATAGGACGACCGGTCTCCACAGAGGCTTCAGCCGAAACTATTTGCCCGTCGCAGTCGCCGCTGCCGGCGATCTCGCCAACCGAGAAATTGACGTTCATCTCGACGGCTTTCGCAACGGCTGGCTGACCGGGAAAGTTTCAAACGCAATTGCTGATGTTTCCGCTTGCGGGGATATTTCCGCCGTGGATTTCCAATAGGGCCGGATTGAAGATCGATTCTCAACTCAGTCTGCTGCAAAAAGAGCTGGGGTACAGATTCAAAGATCCTGCACTCCTGCTGCGTTGCTTGACGCACGTTTCCTACGACGGAAAAAAAAGCGAGGGCCATAATGAAGTCTTGGAATTTCTCGGCGACGCGGTTCTCGACCTCGCGGTGAGCGATCTCTTGATGCGCCGAAATCCCGACAAGAGTGAAGGCGATCTTTCCAAAATGAGGGCGGCGCTGGTCAATTCTGCCGTGCTCGCGGAGAAGGCCGCGCTGCTCAAACTGGGCGCCGCGTTGCGAATCGGCAAAGGCGAGGAACGAAGCGGCGGACGCACCAAGCCATCAATCCTCGCGGGCGCGTTTGAAGCATTATTAGGCGGGGTTTATCACGAGGGTGGTTACGAGGCGGCCCGCGCCGTCGTCGAGCGCTACTTCGCCGCCGACGTGACGACGAAGACGCTCGGCCAACACGATTACAAGACGAGACTGCAAGAGATTAGCCAGATGCTTTTCCATGCCCCGCCCACTTATCGCGTGGTTTCCGAAAGCGGGCCGGATCACGAAAAACTTTTTGCCACGGAGATCGCTGTCGGTGGCAAGGTGTTGGGCAAAGGCGAGGGCAGAAGTAAGAAACAATCCGAGCAGGAGGCCGCGAAGCAAGCCCTCGACGCGCTCAAGGAGAGCGACGCGCAAAGCCCGCGGGACTAAACTTTCGTTGCCACCGCAAAGGATGGGTAACCGAACCGATCATGTCCCATCTCTCCGCAGATGTTCTGATCGTGGGCGCCGGTGGCGCCGGCATGTATGCGGCGATCACCGCGGCGCGCAGCGGCGCTTCGGTGCTGCTGGTTGACAAAGGCCAGGTGGGACGCGGCGGCGCGACGATCATGGCGCAGATGACTGTGGCGGTGGCGTTGGGCGAGGAGGAACCTGATTCCCCTTCTTTACATCTCGAAGACACCCTGAGAGCGGGGCGCGGTCTGTGCAACGAAGAGCTGGCCGCGCTCGTTTGTGAAGAAGGGCCGACGCGCATCCTCGAGATGGATCAGTGGGGCGCGCGTTGGGCGAGAGAAAACGACCACATCAAGCAAGAGATGGCGCCGGGCCACAGCGTCAAGCGTTGTTGTTACGTCGACTTTCTCAACACCGGTCCGGCCGTGGCCGCGACGCTGCGGCGCAAAGTTGGCGAGATTCCCGAGATTCGGCGGATCAGCAATCTCGCTGTGATCGACATTCTCGTGCGCGATGCGCGTGCGCTCGGCGCCGTTGCGCTCAATCTCGTTGACGGTGATCTCGTCACCATTCAGGCCAAAGCGATTATTCTCGCTGCCGGAGGTTTGACAAAAATATATGCGCGCAACAGCGCGTCCGCGAATATGGGCGGTGAAGCCTACGCACTCGCGCTCTGGGCCGGCGCGGAACTGATCGACATGGAGTTCGTGCAGTTTTTCCCCATCGGCCATCTCGCGCCGAGGCTGGTGGGCATGGACCCGATCATGTGGGATCCGTTTCGTTACAAGCTCGGCGGCAAATTGTTAAATGGGCAGTTCGACGAATTCATCGATCGCTACGGCAGCAGCGATTTTGGCCAATACAATGCGACCCGAGATATTGCGGCCTACGCGATCTTGAAAGAAGTCGAAGCCGGTCGAGGCACACCTCACGGCGGCGCTTATCTCGACTTCCGCCATATTTCCGAGGCAGAACTTCGCAGTGCCTTCGGTCCAGTCATTGATCGATTGCTTGCCAACGGCATCGACCTCACGAAAACGCCCGTAGAAGTCGGTCCGATGGCGCACTATCACATGGGCGGCGTTCGTGTTGGCCTAAATATGCAGTCGCGAGTCGAGGGGCTTTATGCCGCCGGAGAAGCGGTCGGCGGAGCCAACGGCGCCAACCGGTTATCCGGCAATGCGATCACCGAAGCCTTCGTATTCGGTGCGAAGGCGGGATCGGCCGCCGCCGAGAAGGCGAAGCAATCGAAGTTTGGCTGGGACGAGACACTGACAATGGTATCGAGAAATCAAGTCGAGCAGTTGCGCCGCAATCCTGCTTCAGGTGGTACTCCGCCCGCCCACCTCCAAGCCGAGCTACAAACGCTCATGTGGGGAAATGCCGGGCCATTTCGAAGCGGAGAAAAACTGGCCGCCGCTCTCGCGCGCATCGAAGAAATGCAGCGGCATGATCTTCCGGATCTTTGCGTCGGAGCGGAACGTCAGTTCAACCTGGATTTGCAAGATTGGTTCGAACTGCGGGCGATGCTGACGACCGCCGAAGCCGTAGTTCGTTCGGCTCTAGGGAGAACCGAGAGCCGTGGCGCCCATCAGCGGGAAGATTTTCCCATCGCCGATTATCACTTGCTCAAGAACCAAGTGGTGGAGCTAAAAGACTGGGAATTCGCTGCTCGATGGGTCGCGGTGGTCCGGCTCAATCGCAGCCAAGCACGCCATGCTTGACTCAATGAGCAAAACCGCGCGTCTACGAATCAGCCGTGGCTCGCCGGGCGAGGCGCGACATTACGATGACTTCGACGTTCCTTACGAAGAAGGCATGTCGGTGCTCGACGCGCTGCGCTGGATTCGCACCCATCTCGATAGCACACTAGCCATCCGTTACAGCTGCATCAACGCCAATGCCTGTAAGACCTGCATGGCGCTGGTCAACGGCGAAGTCGAATACACCTGCATCGCCAAACTAACGCCTAATATCATCACACTCGAGCCGCTGCAGAGGCGGCCGCTGATTCGCGATCTGGTGACGGACGTCGTACCGGACGAAGAAAAGCTCTGAACGCGCGAAAAAAACGGGAATTGTCTAAAACGGCATGTCGGAGCTTAACCTAAAGCATTTTCTGTTTCAGGTCGTCGTCTGGATTGTCGTTGCCGTCGGTGTGCTGAGTTTCGAAGATCCGTTTGGTTTTCCGCGGGCGCTGCTGGGTTCGCTGCTTCTTACTTTCTTTCTCGGCTTCGTTACTTTCAAATTGTTCTTGTTTTTCGACCACGAGCAAAGGTTCATCGCTACCGGAGTGACATTGTCGTCCGCGCTTGTTCTTCTGCTCCTGACGGTTAAGTTTTACTTGATCGACCTTGAGCTGAAAGCCTTACATTTCATCGGCATCTTCCTCCTCCCTTTGGTCGTGAGCGTCTTGGCCAAGGGTTGGAGGAAAGACAAGTAGTGCCGGGTTGATGAACCGAGATAAGCACTTCGACGACTTCGAGACGCCTTACGAAGCTCGTCTCGGAGGTCGAAAGAATGAATCAGAGAGACTATTTCCAAGTAGGGGTGAAGTTAATTGGCCTGTTTTCGAATTTTTTATTCCCTACGCCATTCCCATCAGTCGCGCCGGATTGATCGACGCGACCTGATTGACTTCGTCTTGGCTCAACCCGCCTTCGTGTAGCATTCCCAGATACATTCGGAAAAGTTCAGCGGGATTAGGGCTATAAGGCCGGAAATAGTCGGTGCTAGCGATAATCTGCCGCAGGCCCACTTCGCGGAATTGTTTGACCAGATCGGGCGAGTCCATTCGACCCGGCGCCAATGCATTCCAGCACGCTTCGAGGAACGCGCCCATTTCCGCCGCCCGCTTCATGGCGTCCACGGGCATACCGATGATATGGCTTTGCGCATGATTGACGACGATCCGGTGACTGTATCCCATGTCCCGTGCCGCCTCGATGAAGGCGAGAGATTCTTGCCAGGAAACGTGGCCCATGGCGAGAGTGAGATCGCAGGACTTGCAGGCCTCGATGATTTCGTAGCCGCGCGGAATGAGCTTGCCCTTGTCGTCGAGAAAATAATAGTTGGGGTTTTCTAATCTATCGTGGCTTTTGTAGTAGGATTTAATCCGGCTGCTAAAGCCCTTGCGCTCGACGTCGTTGCGCGCGCTCCAGGTCGGCAGAAATACCATTTTGCCGCCGAGCTCGGCGCAGGCTTCGATGATACAAGGGTTGGGGCCGCCGGCGGTGATGTTGAGCGCGACGCTCGACCATAGCGTGACTTTGGTCTGCACCGACGCGAGAATGTAAGGCACGACATTGATGGTCGGCCACCAGTGGGACTTGAGCACGACACCGCGCATCCCCATCGCCTCGGCTTTTGGCAGCCAAAGAAATTCCGGCTCGCGCTTGCGCTCTTTGGCGGAAAATTCGAAGTCGATATGACAGTGAACGTCGATTGTACCCTCCATCATATCGTCGTATAGGGTCATGAATCGCTCCTTCGGAGATTTCGGATCGGAGATTTAGCCGCAAAGGCACGCCCTGAGCGAAGTCGAAGGGACGCAAAGGGCGCAAAAAAGTTTCGTAGGGCGCGCTCCACGCACCAGTAATAGCCCCGTATTCAGCTGATGCAGCGTGAACCCCACCCCCAACCAAATTTTCGAAGGAGGCACAGAGTACTTAGCGCGGCACAGCCGCAACCGAGTTGACAGCCCTTGAGGGCGCGTCGAACGATGAACTGACACGATGCAGTTCGTGGAGTAGAAGGATTTCATGGAAAA
>WNGE01001927.1_pt1 | contig 42396 bp, 34 predicted proteins | sample 5400651 | NCBI WGS metagenome assembly WNGE01 (sample SAMN13153370, study PRJNA577476) | soil metagenome | isolation source: 60 cm soil or saprolite under grassland replicate 2 | place: USA:California | collected 2016-06-15 | reverse complement strand
GTGCCAAGGACGGCCGCAACAATGAGACCGACCAGGATGGCGGGTCGGTACACCCTCGAGAAACGCTGACTTCCCACGTGCAGTCTCCTCTCGCTAGCGCGCCTTCGCAGCTTTGGCGGCCAGCTCGGTCACGTCCAGCCGCGCTTTCCTGGGATCGGGAGCGGCGGCCACCGAGCCATCGGGCCGGAACTCGAGGATCTCGTCCTCGCTGGGGCTGTAGGTCGGCCATTTCGGCAGTCCCTGACCATTGGGATCGCCGGTCTTGGCGAAGTTTGCCCAGTAGGTGTTGACCGTCCGGGCGACCGCCTGGTCCTCGGGCGTCGGCGTGGGCCCGGGCCTCGGGCCGGCGCCCAACGTTGCGAATGCATAAGGGACCTCGGCGCCGTGCGGCACTCCGTTCCGCCACTGCTCGCCCATCGAGGCGGGGATGTAGGAGAAGCGATAGACGTAGGCCGGCGCGCCGCTCGCGACGAAGGCCTTTGCGGTGAAGCGGGCCGGCTCAGCTTGAACCCGATCGGTGCCGGCCATGGTGAGCAGAGTCCTGAGCTCGGTGGTTCCGCTGGGGTCGTAGGCCGCGATCGCGGCGGCTCTCCGCTCGGAGAACTGCGAGAACAGCGCCTCCTTGGTGTCCGCACTGATGAAGCCGACGAAGTCGGCGCTATTGGATCCGATCATCAGCGGAACCCGCGCCTGATGCCCGGCCTCGTAGGCGCTCTGGGAGGTCTCCACCATCAGCCGGCCATCGAGAATCGGCCCCGAGTAGGTGACCGGACCTCCCTGGCCCGCGCTTTCCTGACCCCCATCGATGATCTCGGCGGCGCTGAGGGCACGCAGCTTGGCCAGGGCGGCCGCATCCGTGCCCTCGATCCCGTACCTGCGGGCGAAGTTCAAGCCGATCGTCTCCGCCGACACCGCATAGTTCGGGTCGACGCCGTCCTCGCGCATCGGCCGCCCGGTGAGCACGCCGTCCCGGCCACCTCCGGACTGATTGATCGCCTTCTGGAAGAGACCACGCGAAAGCGGCGAGGTCAGGTGCGTATGCACCGAGACGCCGCCCGCGGACTCGCCAAAGATGGTGACGTTCTTCGGATCGCCTCCGAACGCGGCGATGTTCTGCTGCACCCACTTGAAGGCGGCGACCTGGTCCATGTAGGCGTAGTTGCCCTTGAGCTCTTCCGGATGCTCGCGGCTCAGCGCGGGGAACGCGAAGAAGCCGAGGCGCCCGAGACGGTAGTTGAAGGTGATCAGGATGACGCCTTGCTTGGCGAACTGGATCCCCGAAAAGTCGGGCTGGGAGCCACTGCCGAACACGAAGGCGCCGCCGTGGATCCAGACCATGACCGGCACCTTTGCTCCAAGCGCTGCCCCGGAAGGTCGCCACACATTGAGAAACAGGCAATCTTCCGACGAGGTCCTGGAGATCAGCGCAGAGCCTCGTGGAAATGCCGCCTGCGTACACTCCGCGCCAAACTTGCTCGCATCCCGTTCGCCCCGCCACGCGGGAAAGGGTTGGGGCGGGCGCCAGCGATTGGCGCCGACCGGCGGAGCAGCATAGGGAATGCCCTTGAAGCTAGAGACATCCCCTTCGGTCACGCCGCGCACGATTCCGGAGGCGGTACGAACCGTCGGCGTTGCGGATGTGGGCGACTGCTCTGGCCCACTCTTTTTGATTTCCTGTGCATTTGCTGAAGTGACAAGGATGACTGCGATCAGCCAGAGCGCGTTGAATAATTTTCGGTGGCTCGTCTTCATAAAAACCTTCCGTTTACTACATCCCAAATAAGCCGACCAGTCCGTTGCAATTGACCGCCCCGAAACGAAATCCCGCATATCAGCGACTAAGAATCACAATCCTGCCGGCGAGCAACCTCGTCACGACTGACTGATAACTGTCACCTCAACGCTTTGTCGAAGAACTTCTTCAGCTTTGCGACCGCGGGCGTCACCATCGTCCCTGTATTCCTGGCCGGATAGCTGACACGCTCTATCTGGAGCCCTTTCTTGTTGGGATACCCAACCACTGCCGGCTGCTTCACAGGACCAGCAATTCTGGTTTGGGCCGACAACGCCTTCCCAGAAGCCAGCAATCCAGTGCTCACAACGACAGCGCCAGGAACTGCTAATAGTGAGGCGTTGATGAACCTGCGTCGCCCATCATCAAGAACTTTATTCCTCATTGACTTGCTCCTAAGTGCTGGTAGATCAAGAGGACACTCACGGTACGTCGCGGGTCCCTCATTTCTTCTCGAAGACTTCCCTGGCCACGGCAATGGCCGTCACCGCGTTAGGCCAGCCAGCGTAAAAAGCCAGGTGCGTGATGGTCTCGATCAACTCCTCCTGCGTCAGACCGTTTTCGCGCGCCTTGACGAAGTGAGACCGGAGCTGGTCAGGACGGTTCATAGCTACGAGCGCAGCCACCGTCACCAGGCTGCGGTCGCGCTTTGATAGCTGCGGACGTTCCCAGACATCGCCATAGAGCACATCGTCAGTAAGCTCTGCTAACTTTGGGGCGAAGTCACCGATCGCTTTTTGAGATGGTCTATCGCCCGACGAAGCCGATACCGAAGCTTGAGCGCGGACCGGCGCGCCGTACTGCGCGTCGCTCACCTTCTCCATCCAGTCCGCGGACTTGCCGTCGAACGCTTCGAGAATGGCGATATGCGACATGGCACTCGTGGGCGAAGCTCCGTGCCAGTGCTTTTGACCAGGCGGGATCCAGACGATATCACCTTGCTTGATTTCATCGATGGCGTCACCCCAGCGCTGCACACGACCCGTTCCCGCCGTCACGATCAGGAGTTGGCCCAGCGGATGTATGTGCCACGCGGTGCGGGCGCCGGGCTGAAATGTGACGAGAGCGCCCGAGGTCCGTGACGGAGGTTTCGGCTGTACGAGAGGTTGGACACTTACGGACCCGGTAAAGTGTTCCGCCGGACCCTGCTGAGATGTCAGCGTGCCGCTGCGAGTGATTTTGATCGTTTGCTGATCCTGAACCGTTGTGGCAGATGAGCCCATCTGATTCGTCTGGGCAGGCGCCAACGCGAACAGAGAAAGCGATATGGCCGTCGCGGCGATCAGTTTCATTTCATCCTTTCGGTTCGGTGAAAAAAGACGTAACTTTCCGATTACAAACAGGAGTGCTACAACTCCTGGCGTGTGGGACGGAACAGTATCTCGTTGACGTCCACTTCCTCCGGCTGGCTCATGGCGAAGTAGACCATCCGCGCGAACGTCTCGGCCGGAAGCGCCATCTCGTCGGTCATCTTGCGAACGCCCTCGCGAATGTCTGGCTCGGTGATTCGGTCGACTAGTTCCGTGTCGAGCGCCCCGGGCGAGATTACTGTCGTGCGTATGTTGTAGGGCTTTACCTCCATCCGCAGTCCTTCAGAGATGACGCGCACGGAGTGTTTGGTCGCCGCGTAGACCACGCCGCCCGCGCGTATTTTGTGGCCCGCTACAGAGGAGACGTTGATGAAGTGCCCGGACCTCTGCTCCTTCATGTATGGGAGCGCTGCGGCGATGCCGTAGAGCACGCCCTTGATGTTGACGTCGATCATCTGATCCCAGTCTTCGACCTTAAGGCGTTCGAGTGGCGAGTGCGGCATCAGCCCGGCGTTATTAAGCATGACGTCAACGCGCCCGTACGTCTGCGCAGCGGCGTCAACCAATCTCTTCACTTGATCGAATTGAGTAACGTCTGTAATAACAGCCAGCGCCTTGCCGCCACTGCCGTTCAGCTCGTCGGCCAGTGACTGGATTCGCTCGACGCGTCTTGCGCCCAGCACGACAATTGCACTCTCCGCGGATAGCAATCGAGCCGTCGCTTCACCCAGGCCGCTGCTCGCGCCCGTGATAACGACGACTTTCCCTTCGATGTTACTGCTCATAAGTTGGCCCACTGCACACCATTACCTCAGTACGTCTCGGTGGTCGTGTGCATCCCCTCTATCTCGGTAAACAGTTTTCCAGAAACGCCTCTGATCTCAGGCGTCGAGTTTCACTTCACCCAACATCTTCACCATCTTCGGGTCGCGGTGGTCGAAGAAGAGGCTCTCTTCGTGTCGAGCGTTGCGATCGCGCCCATGTCTTCAGGGCTGAGTTCGAAATCGAAGATGTTGAAGTTCTCGACGATCCTTTCCTTCCGGACCGACTTCGGAATGACCACGACTTCTCTTTCTGTTAGCCAGCGCAGGATCACTTGAGCGACACTCTTGTGGTACTTGCTGGCGATCGAGACCAGAAGCTCGTTTTGGAAAATGTCGTTTCTGCCTTCGGCGAACGGTCCCCACGACTCGATTTGGATGCCGTGCTCCCTCATGAACTGTTGTGCCTCGATCTGCTGGTTGAAAGGATGCGTTTCGATCTGGTTGACCGCCGGAATCACCTTGTTATGAACCATCAGGTCCATCAACCGGTCCGGTTGGAAATTGCTGACACCTATCGCTCTGACACTGCCCTCACGGTACAATTCTTCCATCGCCTTCCATGAGCCGTAGACGTCACCGTAGGGCTGATGGATCAGGTACAGATCCAAGTAATTCAATTGCAAGCGCTGTAATGATCTGTCGAAAGCCTTCTTCGCACTTTCGTAACCCGCGTCTGAAACCCACAGCTTGGTGGTGACGAAAACGTCTTTCCTCGCCACGCCGCTCCTTCTGATCGCATTACCCACCGCCTCCTCGTTCTTATAAGCGGCCGCGGTGTCGATCAGACGGTAGCCCGTGCGTAAAGCTTCAGATACGCTCCTTTCACACTCCTCGGCGTCAGCTATCTGGTAAACGCCGAAGCCCAAAAGCGGCATCTCCACGCCATTATTCAACGCAACATTTTTCATGATTCCCCGTGCTTCTTCTCCTGGCATCTGACCGCACTTCCCTTCACCTTCTCCAAACACCTTTCAGCGTCGCCCGCGTCGATTTTCTGAGTCCTCGTGATTTAGTGTGATTCTGAGGGCTGGCTGGCAAAGGGTGGTATGACGATACTCGCGAATGATTGTACGTTCCTGCAAAAATTTCTCGCTCGGCGTGCCGCTGATTGAAAGAAGGGGCTAATATGAATTCATGAACAATAAAGAAGCCAAACGTGAGGCGCAGAGGATGCAGATTAACAGGGAGGAACTGCTTGAGCGGATGGCTCGGATCCTCCCTGACGACGGGGCGCTAGAGCCGTTAGACGGTCTTTTTCTCGCCCGCCTGACTAAGCCGATGGAATCGACTCTCGCCCTGTATCAGCCCGCCCTCTGCTTCGTCGTCCAGGGAGGCAAGCAGGTCTTAGTCGGGGAGGAAGTTCTCTGGTACGACCCGGGCAATTACCTCCTATTCACGGTAGATCTCCCAGTAGTCTTCCGAGTGGAAGAAGCGTCAAAAGAGAAGCCCTATTTCGGCCTGAGGCTGAACCTCGACCCGGCACTCGTTACAGCGGTCATGATGGAAGCCGGCGCAGAAATCAAGAAGGGCGACGCCATCATTAAGGCGATAGGCGTTAACGCGGTTGACGTAGATCTGCTTGACGCGGTCGTCAGGCTTGTGAGGCTTGCCGATAAGCCTGGCGAGAAAGAGATACTCGCGCCACTCATCAAGCGAGAGATCATCTACCGGCTGTTGGCGGGAGGTGAAGGGGCGCGCCTCAGCCACCTCGTCGTTGCATCGAAGGGAGCTACTCGCCGCATCTCCAGGGCAATCGGGCGCCTGCGCGATCACTACAACGAGCCGCTAAAGATCGAAGAAATCGCGCGAGAGTTGGGAATGAGCGTCTCGGGCTTCCATCACCATTTTAAGTCCGTCACCTCGATGAGCCCTTTGCAATTCCAGAAGCAGATACGGCTGCAAGAGGCGCGCCGTTTAATGCTGGGCGAAGAGCTAGACGCGGCGAGCGCCGGGCACCAAGTGGGCTACGAAGACCCTGCGTACTTCAGCCGCGATTACAAGAAGCTGTTCGGCGCGCCGCCGCAGCGCGACATTGCAAACCTTCGTAGTAACCTTGCCGCCTAATTCGTTATCGCTTGCTGGACCATTGGCGAAAATCGTTGGAGAATCGAATTGCTTAACAAGTCCGCAACGAGAAGCAAATCATATAATTTAACTGATTTGTTCTGCTCCTGATGGAGCGTAGATTTGACGTGAGCTTGACGTGATTGTAGGGCAATGGAGCACATGCTGTAGAACTCTCTGGAATGCGGAAGATCCTTCGGACGGCTGCTTTGTTGAATTTAGGTTAATGGATGGGAACGCGTAGTAGTCAATGGAACCAACTACCTCGCGTTCGCAATGCGGAGGTCAGGGGGTTCGATCCCCCTCTGCTCCACCAATAGTTTCAACGATTTACGGCTGCCGTGGGGCAGCCGTTCTTCGTTTGTGGGAAACTTGCGGGAATGCTTTTCACGGTGAGGAGCTGAGCATTGCCACTGCCGCGCGCTTACCTCGATCGGTGGCGTGCATGTAACGCATCGTCGTCTCAATGGACTGATGACCCATCAATTCCTTGATGCGATTTCTCTCCAGGAGCTGGCTCCATTTGGGAAAAAGGGTGCTGAGTGACGAGTCGAGTAGTGCTGGCAGCGTAGTCCGTATTTACCATTCACTCGCGCTTCAGGGATCGATCCTTCAGCGCGCCGGACCGATGGGGGCAGCACGATAGAGTACAGACGCATGCGGACGCAGAATGACATCAGCAGCAGTGGCCGAACCGATGTCCTTGTGCGTCCACAGGTCGCGCAGCCTGTAACGCGGAGCCGAGAGACCGAGTTCACTCCAGGTGTAATGAACTACCTGTTCCGTCTCGCTGATGTTGAAGATAGCGAGGTAGGCATCTCTGCCAGAGGCTCTACCTGACTGAGGACGCGCAGTCCAAATCACAACGTCGTCAGTGGTGATGACCGGATGATTGTCCGTGGAGTGCTGATCGACCGCGATCACCTCGGCGTTGGTAAGCAAAGAGGTGGTCCAGGAGTCTGACCGCAGCAGATTGCCCCCCATGATCAGCGGCGAACGGAAGATGGACCAGAGGGTGAACATCGTGCGTTGCTCGTCATGAGTTAAACGAGTTTCACGCGGCTCGCCCCAGCCAGCGGCAGGTCGGAGACTACCGATCGGCAGCATGTCTGCATCAGGCCAGTGACCTGGACTGGCTACACCTGCCCACTGCGCTGCACGTGAAAACTGGTTCTTCACGCCCTGCGGAAAACTGGTGCTGCTGTACCAAACATCCCACACGTCGTCGGAAATGCGCCACATCTGTGCGTACCTGGAAACTTCAGCGCGCTTGTCGATGGCTGTGGGTCCGGGAGAAAGGCTCAACACCATGGGGCGGCCTGACTTGGCGATGGCTTCGGTAAACATGCGGATCTCGGAGCCTTTGTATGGATGATCGGAGATGCAATCCACCTTGATGAAGTCAATGGTCCATGCCGCATATTGCTGCGCGAGAGAATCGTAATAGGCTTGCGCGGCTGGATGAGAAGGATTGAGGCCGTAGTTGTAAGCGTTCCAGGGGCAAACGTCTGACACATCAGCCGCCTCGGCAGCATGGAAAGAAGAGCCGGCGATCGGAAGATCCATCGCTACCGCTTTCCTGGGGATGCCGCGGATGATATGGATCCCAAACTTTAGCCTTAGCGAGTGTAGATAATCTGCCAGCGGCCTAAACGTGAAATCCTTTCCGGCCGATGGAAAGCGGGCCGGCACCGGAACATAGCGACCATAGGCGTCCATCTCGAAGCGTGTATTCGCGACGTTTCCATCAGCCTTGAGGTTGGCAAGGTACCAGCCTTCGTCCACGACAACGTATTCCCAGCCAAACCGTTTGAGGTGCTGGGCCATCCACCTGGCGCTCGCCTTGATGCTCTCTTCATTAAGTGTTCTGCCGTAGGAATCCCAGCTGTTCCAACCCATTGGCGGAGTAGCGGCGACGAGCTTTGCTCGCCGCGTCTGAGAACCAGGTCGCCGCGCGGGCCGCTCGCGTGGGATCTTAGGGGCAGGCGTCGCGGCGTGAGAGATCGCAGCGAGCAGAAAGAAAAGGACACAGTGGAAAAGGAATAAACGCACGGATGCCCAGTCTTGAGTAGTGGGTCAGTTTCGTCTGGAGTGTCCGACATGCTTTAAAGTTGTCGTTGCCTGACGACAAGCTAAAGCATGTCGGACATCAAAACTAATCCACTACCACTTTTGAAGTAAATCGATTGTTTTTACCTGAAAGATAGAATGACCATGAAACGGAATTCTTTAAACCCCCAATCGTCATTTGGATTGCTTTACCGTCACGACGCGCACAGAGTCCCAGTTGTTTTCCGAGGAGCCGAAGCCATAGAGCATGACGTGGAAAGAGCGCGGCATGCTTTTAAGTTTCTTTCGTAGTCCTTCCTGACCATTCAGCATAAAGAGAAACTCTTCACCGCGACGAACGATAGCCAGCGTGGGAGCTTTAGTTTTGGTCCCAAGATTGCGGCCATCCAGACGTTCGGCTCTGCCATCTGTCATCGCCCAAGCTTCCAGCAACCCCTCACTGGTAAGAATCCATTCGACCCGATTGCGCCCCGAGCTATCAAACAACACGGTAAGAATGCCGTTGCCCGGTATCTGGTTTGGCTGGCCCGGCTCCGGTAAGGTAGGCCCTACTTTCGCGATTGTGCCTTCAACAAAAAAATGATCTCCTTTAAAGGCACGTTTGCTGAGGACACCGGCCCTGGCGCCGCTCACGCTTCGCATTCGCAGCTCTCCTTGTTCAACTTTGACTGTTCCGCCATTGCCACCTTCGAAACTAAACCGTTCCCAGTTCTCGTGATTCAAGTCCGCACCGCCGAAATCATCGGCCCATTCCTCGGTCGTCGCAGCGGCGGGTTGCTCAGACTGACCTGCAGCCTTGCATGGAGCCGCGACACAGATGAAAACCAACAGACAAACATCGAGCAGAAATAAGATAGGTGTCCGACTCACTTGGGCAACTCCTTGTTGACTGTGATTCCCGAGATCCTCTGTACGTAAGCAGCAGTCCTCAGGCTTCAAAAAAGCACATTAGCCAATCGACTAACGATGTCCTTACGATCTTTCTGTCCCTGCGCCTTTTGCGCTTCGCTGAGCTGCTTAAAGGTGACAAGCGTAGTTTCGGCCTCCTTTGTGCGCTTGAGCCTTATGTATGTGCGGCCAAGTTGGTAATAAGCCTCCGCCAAATTCGAGTCGAGCTTAATCACACTTTCAAGCTCCCTGGCAGCCTCTTCTAAGCGATTGGTACGAGCGTAGAGTTTTCCCAGCGTCAAACGCGCTGGAGCAAAAGATGGTTCCAGCTTGATGGCACGTACGAGTTCGCTTTCGATGCGGTCGGTATCAGCACTAGCCTTTTTGAGCAGGCTCTCCGCTATCAGGTAATTCACCACGCCAAGTCTGGGATTGATCGCCAATGCCTGCTCATAGTGTTTGATGGCCTCGTCAGATTGTCCCGTTTCCACATACGTCATGCCAAGATACGCGTGTGCCGTGGCGATCTTCGGATCAAGCTCGATGGTATGGGTGAGAGCTCTTGCGGCGTCGTCGTTCCTGCCGGCCTTGAAATGCGCGAGCCCGAGCGCGAGCCACAGGCGAGCCGAATGCGGAAAAGTTTCGAGGGCTTCCTTAAGCCTAATCACCGCAGCTTCGGGTGCGAGCGCCCTTGTTAACAACAGGCCGTAACTGTAGCGATATTCTTCTGATTGGGAATCACGCTCGATGGCGAGCCGCATCGCCGGAATAGCATTTTCAAGATGTCCGCTCTGCTCATAGACTGATGCCAGGAGAACATAAACTGGCGCGGCATTAATTCCTCGCGCCACTGCTGCCTCGAGTGTCCGGCCTGCGGCGGGAACATCATTCAACCCGAGATATGCTTTCGCCAATCGCAAGATGGCCTCGGTGTTCAAAGGATTCGCGCGCAGCGCGGCGTTCAATTCGTTCACTGCTTCCTTGAAGAGGCCGCCTTCAAGCAATGCGGCGCCGAGTTCCTCACGTCCGGTTGCAGTAGTTATTGAGTTGGTCGAGTTCTCAAGAAGCGTCGAATACTCAGGGTAGTACCTGGCAGCAGTCTCGCGGTCCTTCAGAAGCAAAGCTATAACCATAAGTGCTCGGGCTACCCCCGCGTCGGGTTTGAGGGCGTAAGCTCTCTCGAAAAGCTCGCGCGCTGTGCGCCAGCCGTCAGGAGCGCCCTCGGAAAAACGAATCTGCGCAAGATTAGTCAGCGCGTTCCGTTGATCTTTGTCGAGGCGAAGCGACATCTCAAACTGCAAGGCAGCTTCTTTTGGTCGACTCAACTTGAGCAATATCGCTCCATAATTATTCCTGGCGGCAGGCGAGGACGGTGCGTTGGCGACGGCCGCCGCGAAGTGGCGCTCGGCTTCCCGCAACTCGCCCATGCCGTCGGCCATGACGCCCAGGTATGTATGCGCGCTTACGTCGGCGGGATTCACCGCCAGCGCTTTTTGGAAATTAGTCCGGGCCGCGACAGAGTCATTCCTTTCGAGCGCCTCAACACCATTGGCAACCAACTGTGCTGCCTGTTCAACTCGCGTTCGCTGTGCAGGAGAAACAGCAGACTGGGCTGCGCATGGAGAGAGCGAACTCCCCAATCCGATTCCAATTACAATGATAAATAGAATGCTTTTCACAAGGTTGTACGATCAACGATTATTTCGCCGAGCTAGAACGAGCGGCGCGAGGAAGTTTATCTCACTTCCCCGCGCCAGTGGTGATCTTGATCAATTCGGCTCAGAAGATAAGTCGACCGCCGAGTTGGATGTGACGCGGCTGGTTAAAGTCTCCAACACGATCCGAGATACCGAACGTACCACCATTATTCAGATCCAAGCCCGGCAAGATGAAGCGTCCCCGGTTGAAAGCGTTGAAGAAATCCACCCGCATCTCAAAAGTAGTCGATTCTGTAATGCGCGTCTTCTTCAGAATGTTGAAATCTTCCGTATAGAAGTTTTGCCCGCGCAGGTTGCTATAGGTCGGGGCGGCATTACCAAAGAACACCAATGGATTAGCATAATAGGCGACGTATTCTGCAGAGCCGATAGCGGCAGTGGTTCCCGAAAAGGCGGGCGGGCGCGCGAATGCCGCCGTATTGAGATATCGATATCTCACGCCTCCAGCCGGAATATCGCTATAGAAAGGCTGCCCGGTGATGTTGGGTCGCAGATTACCATTGAAGCCTACCAGGTTTAGAAAATCTCTCGCGCTACCGGCAATAAACGGAACCAACTGCGGGCCGTTGCGATAGCGCTGAACTCCGGACAGCTGCCAGCCGCCGACTATCTTATCAACGAACCCGCCCTGGTTAAGGAATCGTTTACCTTTGCCGAAAGGAAACTCAGCCACATAATTCACCACAAACGAGTGCGGCACGATGTTCGGTGAAGGGGTGCGTAAAGACCGTCGGTCATAGGGATTTTGTACCACACCGTTGATGGGAGTGTTGCCGAACAAATCCTCCGCCGCATCCGTGAGCAACTTCGCGAAAGTATATGAGACACCGACTTGGATGCCGCGCGAGAAGCGGCGATTGGGAAAGGCGTAGTACAGAAGCCCGCAAACATCTGCGCGCAAGTTGGGATTGTAATGCCGACACTTTGTGCGTACGCGCGATCGCTGTCTGTGACCGCATCTATTCTCTTGCCCAGCAAGGCATTTCCTAGCTTGAGACTATTGAAGGGAATGGCGTTAAGCGGATCGAAACTTGATCGGAGGCGTGTTCCCTTGCTCCCAACATAGGCGACTGAAGCAACCATGTTCCCCGGAAGTTGACGCTCAACGTTTAGGCTCCACTGCGCCGTACGACCATTTTTGAAATTCCGATTGAAGCCCTCAACATCAGAGCCGATAAACTGACTGGTGGGATCAACAGGAAGAATCGCCGGATAATTGTCTAAACGAATAAGCGCATCCGCGCCGCCATTGATGTGGAGGCCAGGCGAAAAGTAGCCAAGCTGTCCGCCACGTCCGAAGTCATTGTAAAGCAACGGTGAGTAGTAGATTCCATAACCGCCGCGCACCACTGTCTTATTGTTGACGCTGTATGCAAATCCAAACCGCGGCCCGATGTCGGAATAATCAGGCTTGATCAGCCCTTTGTACGGAGATGCAACACCGCCCTGACCCGCGGCACCCGCAATTGCGCCAAGTCGGCCGCCAGCTTGTGGATTGGCCACGAACCGGTCGAAGCCGCGATACTTGTCCAGATGTTCAGTGCGCGGGAATGGAACGTCGTAGCGAACGCCAATGTTAACTGTCAACCGCGGCGTGACCTTGATGTCGTCCTGAAAAAAGCCTGTCGGCTCGAAGAACCGGAAACCAGGATCAATTGATTGCACCGAGTTGAACGAGAATTCAGGGGCTCCCGTAAGGAGGCTCGCAATGGGCCAACCTTGATTAAAGCCATTGCCATTGGACGTTTGTAGGCTTTGAAAGTTAAACCAGCCACCGGGATCGAAATGGTTCGAGTCGTTCAATTGCTGCCAGCGCATTTCAGCACCAAACTTGAATGTGTGGCGGCCGTTAACCCAGGTGACGAAGTCTGCAAGTTGAACCGCATTATCCCCATCCTGGTTGTCAAAATTAGTCGATCCGCCCCCCTGATAAGCGCGGGGATCACCAGATGTTCGCGGCTCGCCGTAATTCGGGAAATCGAGGCGCGGCAGCGCCAGATTCTGCGTGGCATTCGCAGGTATCCCATAGTCTATCGGCGTCCCGAAACCTTTCGTTGTGTTCCTGTTTTGCACAAAAGACCGAGTGAAGGCCGCATTAAAGTGGTTGAGGAGTTTCGGACTGAAGGTGTAATCGTCTTGCAGTCGATAATACTGAGAGTGAAATGTCTGTCTAAACGTATCGACGTTTACCCAGGGCAAAGGAAAACGTGGGAACTCCCCCTGGAATTTTCTCTGGACACGATAGGTGGAGCTCAACGCAATTCGCTGCTTGTCCGAGATGACCAAATCAACCTTCTGAGCGTAATACTTTGACGTTGTCGGGTTCAAACTCGTGGAGGCGTAATTCTGAAAAACGCCGGCACTGGTCGGCTGCGGGAAGAGTGCCATCAGCCTTCGGCCTGCCGGACTGATGATCGATTGACCAGCCGCATTAGTGTAGAGATCGAGTCGATTCCCGGGAATCGTCGGGCGATTGCAACATGCCACGGTATTGTCGAAGATCGGTACCGGCCCGCCGAAGAACGATAGGATCTTCGGGTCAGTGAGCAATTCAGAGAAATCGCCTGTTCGCATCTTCAAGGTAGGCACTGTGAGGTTCCCGCTCTCGGATTGCGTAAAGCGGTAGTCGCCATAATTGAAGAAGAAAAACGCTCTGTCCTGAAGGCTTTTAAGAGGTGAGCCTCCCTCGCCAAAACGGGGCAGATAGATTGGGCCCCCGACACTAAAACCGAAGTCATGTTGCTGATCGATCGGCCGTTCAATCTCACACTTTCTGGGTGCGGGAGGACAAGGTAGTCCTCCGTTCAGGCGGTTGAAGTCTATATTGGCGTCCAGGCCTTTGGTCCGGTAGAACTCGTAAGCTTCGCCGTGGTATTTGTTGCCTCCTGACTTAATTGTCAGATTAACGACACCCCCTGATGAGTTGCCGAATTCAGCGGAGTACTGTGCGGTGCTCACGGTGAACTCTTGAAACGCATTCGGACCCGGCGCGACTTCGGTAAAGAAGGTGCCGTTTTCAGCGCGCCGCGTAGGCGCACCGTCAATCAAAATCTCGGTGCCAAGTCCCTGGCCGCCGTTGATTCGAAAGTTTGCGCCATTGGTGCCGCTGCCCCTGGCAGATGAATTTTGATCGGCAACGCTGCCACCGGCGGTTGCCACGCTGCTGTCGAGGAAGATAAATGCGAGCGGCGAGCGGCCAGACGTTTCGGCCCCCACCTGCAAAGGCAGTTCTCTGATTTGCTTCTCAGTTACGTTAGTTTGCTGAACGGGACTATCTGCCTGAATCAACGATTCCGACGTCACTGTTACGGATTGCGTAACGTCTCCCACTTCTAACTTCAGATCGGCGCGCCTGGTGACTTGAACTCCAACCTGCACCTTTTCAATGGTGGCTGCCTTAAAACCCGGTGCCTCTACGGTGACCTTATAGGGAGCAGCCTTCAGTTCCGGAAGGCTGTACGTACCGTCGCTCGAAGTTTTGGTCTCCGTCACCTGGCCGTTTTCACTATTGGTGGCAGTAATCTTTGCATCTACGACGACGGAACCATTTGGGTCTCTGACCGTCCCCACGATAGTGCCTCGATCGCTCTGAGCTAAGGCAGTTCCGGCAAAGGCAAGAAGCGCAAACGCATAAATAGCAAACAGCTCATAACGTTTCATAAGTTCCTCCCGACTTTCCCAAGTCGCAAAGTACCGCCCCAGTGAGAAGTCCTACCATTGCTTTCGGGGGGCCGCTCTTCAGGTTCCTAGTCAATTGATTTCGGCTCAGTCAATCGAAGGATTGATTAGATTCGCCAACTTAAGATGCTTGGGATGCTTATATAAGCCCAAAACGAGCAAGTGTCAAGATTTTTTCCTCCAGTGGTTTACCCCTCAGTCCGCCGTGCGAACTCCTTGACTGCCTGCTCGTTTCGATGGAACATGAGCGCCGCAGAACGTGGATCCTCCGATTTTAAGCAACCGCCATTGTAGTTTTCCGGATTAGGCTTTGGCAGGATCAGAGGGCGAATCCCCTCGTCCACCATTTTAAGGAAGAGTAAATATGAAGACAGCAACGATGAAATTGAGGCCTTTCCTGCGAACGGTCGCACTGGCCTGTGCGTTGTGCTTAGGAACGCAAGCGCAATTCGCAAGCGCGCAAACCAACATAACAGTGGAGGTGGATCATCCCGGGGCCGCTGTTCCTCCCGGCCTTTTCGGAATCTTCTTTGAGGATATCAATTTTGCCGCGGATGGTGGGTTGTACCCGGAACGTGTGAAAAACAGATCCTTTGAATTTCCCGATCCGATGATGGGCTGGAAACAAACTGGTGACAAGGAATCGAAAGGAGCCACGTATATCCTGGATCAAGGCTCCGTCAAAAACATCCCCAACTCTCATTACGTGCGAATCAAGACAGAAGCCGACAGCAAAGGCTTTGGATTAACGAACGAAGGTTTTCGCGGCATTGGCGTGAAGGCGGCCGGGGAGTACTTCTTCTCGGTGAAAGCACGGCAGGTATCTGGCAGCCCCATCGCGCTGCGAATCGAATTGCAAGACGAGACCGGCGCTGTTATTGGCAAGACGCGGATCGAAGGCCTAACGTCTTCGTGGCAGAAATATCGCTCGACAATTCGCAGTTCGGCAACGAGCCTGAAGGCACGCTTGAGTGTGCTAATGGAAGGCCGCGGTGTGGTTGATATAGACACGGTTTCACTATACCCGAAGGAAACCTGGAAGAATCGAGAGAATGGTTTGCGCTCTGACCTCGTGCAACTGCTTAGGGACATGAAGCCTGGCTTCCTACGCTTTCCAGGGGGCTGCATAGTCGAGGGCAGCATCCTGGAAAGGCGTTATCAATGGAAAACCACCATCGGGGATCTTGATGATCGGAAACTGATCATTAATCGCTGGAATTATGAATTCAAGCACAGGCCCGCACCGGACTACTATCAGTCGTATGGTCTTGGCTTTTACGACTACTTTCTGCTGAGCGAGGACATCGGCGCGTCGCCGCTGCCAATCCTAAACTGTGGCATGGCCTGTCAGTTCAATACGGGAGAATTGGCGACACTTGAGGATCTCGATCACTATATCCAGGACGCGTTGGACCTCATTGATTTCGCCAACGCTCCCGCGAATAGCGCCTGGGGGAAAAGACGCGCACAGCTAGGTCATCCCGCGCCATTTAATCTGAAGATGATTGGTGTCGGAAATGAGCAGTGGGGACCGCAATACATCGAGCGTTACGAGATTTTTGCCAGGGTGCTAAAAGAAAAACATCCCGAGATCGCGCTGATTACTAGTGCCGGGCCAAGTCCTGATGGCGAGCGTTTCGACTACCTATGGTCCAAACTCCGCGAATTACACGCAGACATCGTGGACGAGCATTATTACTCCGCGCCTGGTTGGTTTCCCGCCAATGCCTCTCGTTACGACAACTATCCGCGCACCGGTCCCAAGGTCTTTGCCGGCGAATACGCGGCGCAGAGTGTCGGCATAGCGAGCCCGGACAATCGCAACAATTGGGAGTGCGCGCTATCGGAAGCCGCTTTCATGACCGGACTCGAGCGCAACGCCGATGTTGTCGTGATGTCTTCGTATGCTCCGCTGTTCGCTCATGTCGATGCATGGCAATGGACACCGAACTTGATTTGGTTCGACAACCTGCGTTCGTACGCTACCCCAAATTATTACGTACAAAAGCTGTTCAGTGCGAATAAAGGCACAACCATCCTACCTATCTTGCTGGACGGCGCGAAGCAGAACGGACAAGGAGGTCTTTTCGCGACTGCTTCACTGGATCAGAGGTCAGGCGAGGTGATCTTAAAAGTAGTCAACATCACTTCAGCGTCGAAAGATCTCCGCGTGAAGCTCGCCGGCGCCAGGCCCGGCAGGCAGAAAGGGGACGAATTTGTCCTCGCCAGTACCGATATGGACTCTGTTTTTCATTCACACCGGGGCTTTAGCCCGGTGACAAAATTTGCAGCCGAGTCGAGGAACCGTTTTAACGGTTTTTCTGAACGGTGTTTAAGCCGGGATGTTCAGCTGCTGGCTCTGATGAGCTTCAACTTAAAAGTGTAGTTGTTAAGCATTTTATCCCGCAGCGAAGCAAACCGTTGAAACGGTTTACTTGTTTTTATCGCGGTGGTATCACCGGGCTGAAGCCCCGGTGTGAATGAGAAGAGAAAATACTTTTCCGACAGACTCCGCCAGGGAGATGTTCTCCGTACTGCAACAACTCGCTTCATTTGTCTTGCTCTTTAGCGTAGCCCTGCTCCTTGCTCCGGCGCCCGCAAAAAAACCAGAACCAGAGATCCTTGCCCTGGACGGTGACATCTCGCCAATTCATGATCCCACCATGATTCGCGAGGGCGACACTTACTATGTGTTCGCCACCAATAGATTCGCCCAAAAGTTGCTGCCAATGTTTTGTTCCGATTTGCGGCATTGGAAATTCTGCGGAAACGTCTTTGACAAGGTTCCGGAGTGGGCCCTTAAGGAAATTCCAAACGCGCGTGGCATTTGGGCGCCAGACATCTCGCACGTTCGGGATGAATACAGGCTTTACTATGCAGTCTCGACCTTTGGCAGCAACCACTCCGTCATTGGACTAACTACCAACAAGACGCTGGATCCAAGTAGCCCTGACTATTACTGGGTGGACCAGGGAAAAGTCCTCGGTTCAACAGCAGCCGATAATTGGAATGCCATCGACCCTCATCTTGCCGTCGATGAGAAACAAAACATGTGGCTGGCATGGGGAAGTTTCTGGGGCGGCATCAAAATGGGCCGAGTCGATCCCATCACAGGCAAACTGTCGGCCCGCGACCGAACTATTTATTCACTTGCGAGTCGTCTCCCATTGCAGCCGCCCGCGATCGAAGCTCCGGCCATTGTCCGGCAAGGCAAATACTTTTACCTGTTTGTTTCGCTTGATATGTGCTGTCGCGGAAAAGAAAGCACCTACAAGATTGCTGTGGGACGCTCAAGAAAGATCACTGGTCCTTACGAGGACAAGGATGGAAAACCCATGATGGAGGGCGGCGGAACTTTGCTGATGCAAGGAACGTCGAAGTGGCGAGGTCCCGGCGGACAATCTCTGCTGTTGGACGAGGGCCAGTACCTGCTGGTCTTCCATGCCTATGACGGAAGCACCGGCCGACCAGCCTTACAGATCTCTACCACAGTTTGGGAAGACGGATGGCCGCGGGTTGGTATTTTGAAATAGTTCGGCTCCTCCGAGTTCGGTAGTAGGTCAGTTTGATGTCCGATAAGCTTTTGTAGCTTGTCGTAAGCCGCAGCAACTGAAGGAAGTTAAGAATAAGTTGGTGAACAGTATGGATTTGGCCCGCGAAGCGCGGCGATAGCCTAAAGCCTGGGGTGGAGCGAAGCGGAACCCCAGGATCATTGAAGAAAAAAGGGGAGAGCCCATGAAGTGGGCGACAGCTGCTAATCAAAAGCAAATCCCAGCTTTTGCGCTATCGCACGCTTCGCGCGCTCGGTTTTCTTAGGTCTTCTTATCCTAGGGTTCCGCTTCGCTCCACCCCAGGCTTTACGCTTCCACCCGCTTCGCGGGTTTACATTCCAGTTCCTAAGGCGCCTCAATTAGCTTGAACCCGATCTTTTCCTGATTACGTTGCGTCTCGCGAAGTTGCTCGGCGCGATCAAACATCCGCCTGGCGCGGTCTTTTTCGCCCAGCTTGTTGTAGACAAGGCCCAATTGATAGAACGCGCTCAGGTCTCGGTCATTAAGTTCTACGGCCTGCTCCAGTTCGGTCTTCGCCAGCACAAGATCGTTTTGCTTAAAATAGATCGTGCCAATAGCTGTGTGGGCAGCGCCGTGGCGGGGATCGCTCTTTACGATGCTCTTAAACCGCCTCAGGGCCCCCGCGCTGTCACCCGTCAAATCTGCAATCATGGCCAGTAGATACTCCGCACCAGGATCCGGCTTAAGGGTGAGAGCCTTTTCCAATGCGGTCCGAGCTTCATCGTAGCGCTTGAAGCTATAGTAGCTTGCTCCCAGCACGTAATAGCCAACTGGATCGGTTGGCCGCAGTCTGATGTAACGGCGCATGAGAGCCTCGGTGCGGCTTTTCTCATCGTGCCGGAAGCAGGCGATGGCTAGCATATAAATGTAAGCGGGCTCATCAGGTCTTAGAGTCTGCAGTTGCTCAAAAGCCGGTAACGCATCAAGCACCAGATCCATCTGCAGCGCAGTGAACCCAAAATCGTAAAGAATTCCCGGTGAATCCGGCGCGAGCTTCCGCGCGCGGAGCAGATGTGCCAATGCCTTTTCAAGTTCACCCTGCGCTCGCGCGACGCGCGCCAGCTCGCGCAGGATCCTAACGTCGTCCGGTTTCGCGGCCAGAGCCGCCAGGTACGACTCTTCCGCACGAACCCAATCCTGCTTGTGAGCGTAGCTGGCTCCCAACTGGTATAACAACGCAGAGGGGACCGGCACGCTGTAATGGCTGGCTGAAGACAAGATTTCAATCGCGGGATCAGGAAGATTGTTTTTCAGGAAAAGCGCCGCCAGCGCGGTTGCCTCATCGCTGCTTACCGCCTCTCGTTGAGCTATTCGCGGAACAAGTGCCAGCGCACCGTCCTTTCTTCCCAGGTTCAGATAGCATTGGATTGCCAAATAATACTCGCCATTCGTCCAACGAGCTTGCGGAATCCTCAGGAGGTAGGTTAGGGCCTGCTCGTGTTTGTGCTGCTCTTCGTAAAGGGATGCCAGGTTGTAGTTGATCTCGTCATTGCCAGGCTCTAGTTTGCCAGCTGCGGTGAAGGCCCAAAGGGCCCGTTCGTTGTTGTGTTGGTCCAGGTACAATCGCCCAAGGTTAAGATAGGCTCCCACCAGCCGCGGTGCTTCGCTTAGCGCCTTCAGAAAGAGCCGTTCAGCTTCAATGGGTCGCTGCTGCTGCGCGCGAATGACGCCCAGCAAATTGTGGGTGTTAGGCTCCCGCCGGTTGACGCGCAACAGCGCGTTGAGTTCGAGTTCCGCGGCGGCAAACTGCTGTTGTTTAATCAAGTCCGCGGCACGTTCAAGGCGATCGTAATCCGGTGATTGCTGCGCTGCGGTGATTAACGTAAAAAGGACGATCGCCAACGATGCCGAGAGTACATTCCATAACTCGCCGGTCCGAATCAATTCAATCACACGATTTACAGTTCCCTGAATCTTCATCGTCACTTTTACTTATCCCTGGCACCCTGTGTCCAAGGATTCAGTGCCTGTACTTGAGCTTTTCTTTGACTGTAAAGTTACTCGCATCAGGAAGCAGTTTCAACATTGGGCTTTTCACAGTCGCCTATGCGGAAAACTCTCGGTGATCGCAATCGACTAACTTTGGCGCAGATTTTCCGTCCGCTCATTCTGTTGCTGTTCCTTCCTGTAACGACCGCGGTTAGTCAGCAACCTCCGCAGGCGCCGCGCACTGGTCGCTCCTACGAGTCCGGCAATCCATCCCCAAAGCCTCCACGATCCGCGCCGCAAGCGCCCTCGCCCGTTACGTTCACCGACATCACTTCGCAAACCCATATTGCTTTCCGGCACGCCGCCTCGTCGACCTCGCAAAAATATTTACTCGAAGCAATGGGTGGCGGCGTGGCACTATTCGATTACGATAACGACGGACGGCTCGACATCTACTTTACCAACGGCGCTGCACTCCGCGATCCAATGCCAGACGGCGCTCTGCCAGACAAGCACGAGCCGCGTTTCTGGAATCGACTCTATCATCAGAAGGCCGACGGTACGTTTGAAGACGTAACCGAGCGCGCCGGGGTCAAAGGCACCGGCTATGACTTTGGCGTTGCCGCCGCGGACTATGACAACGATGGCTTCGTTGATCTCTACGTCACCGCGTATGGCGGCAACGTTTTGTACCGCAACCAGGGCGATGGCACCTTCGCGAACCTGACCAGCAAGCTGGGACTTAGCGCATCCGGCTGGTCAACCAGTGCAGGCTGGTTCGACTACGACGGCAATGGACGTCTCGATCTCCTGGTACTGCGATACATGGATTGGGACTTCGCACGAGGCAGTCTCTTCTGCGGTCAGCCCGCGTCACGCGCCTTTTGCCACCCTGACAACTTTAAGCCAGTGACGGATCTTCTCTTTCATCAAAAAGCCGACGGCACGTTCGAGGATGTGAGCGTTCTCTCGAAGATTGCCGATGCTCCCGGCAAGGGTCTTGGTCTGGCGTTTGCCGATTTCGACGGCGATGGCTTGAGCGATATTTTTGTGGCCAACGACAGCGTCCGCCAGGCGCTTTTTCACAACAACGGCGACGGTACTCTTGAAGACATCGCGCTCATTTCAGGCGCGGGCTACGATGAAGGAGGCAAGACTTTCGCGGGCATGGGCGTCGACGCTGCCGACTATGACAACGATGGATGGCCCGACCTCTTTATCACGACTCTCTCGAACGAAACCTACCCGCTCTATCACAACAACGCCGATCTTTCGTTTACTTATGTCACGCAGACGGCAGGGATAGGTGAAATCTCCCTACTCTATTCCGGATGGGGAACGCGATTTTTGGATATTGATAACGATGGCCTGCGCGATCTCTTTGTGGCCCAGGGACACGTACTCGACACGATCGAAAAGTCCACAAGCTACTTGAAATACCGTCAGCCACCACTTCTTGTCCGTAACACCGGGAAGCGTTTCGTTAACATCTCAAACGACGCTGGTCCGATCTTTAGCGTGCCCCTCAGCGGGCGTGGCGCGGCGTTCGGTGATCTGGATAACGACGGTGATACGGATGTGGTCATCACACAGTTGGACGGACCGCCCGTGATCCTTCGCAACAATGGTACTAAGAATCATTGGCTCGGCATAAGTCTTGTTGGAACGAAATCAAATCGGCAGGGACTCGGCGCGCGCATTGTTGTCAACGAGGAAAGCGGGCGAAGACAAACATTCGACGTTTCGACCGCGAGCAGCTATTTATCCTCAAACGATCCACGGGTGCTTGCTGGTCTTGGTGGTGCGCCCAATGTAACTTCCGTTGAGGTGCGATGGCCCGGAGGGCTAAAGCAGTCCGTTAAGAATCCCGGAACGGATCGTTACCTAACAATCAAAGAACCTTAAAGCAAAGTAACGAGTGTTGAGTGACTGATTACTCATCACACTCTTCTCAAACCACTGTCAGCTTCAACCTGCTGACAGAGGCGGGCGGGAACCGAAAAATCACGGTTCCGTTGCGGCTTACCGTGGCAGGCTCATCACGCGGCTCAACTTCATGGGGATGGTCAAAATCGTTATGAGCATGAACATCGCGAGCGCTCAGTACCCGCGCTTCACAAGCGCTAACGCGCAATCCGGGTGTGGCAATCTCAGTTTCGCGGTCGCTGGTCAGGTCCGCATTTACCACCGTGAGAGTAATTTCTTTGTTTTGGAACGAAGCGGAACTTGACAGCCCCTTGAAGTCGGCGGGTTGGCCGTTGCGCACGTATGAAATTAGTGGCGAGACAGTCTCGACGCGGACTGAGGTCACGCCCTGATGCGCCGCATACATCTCAAAAACGTGAAATGTCGGAGTGACAACGAACTTGTCGCCATGTGCCAGGAAAAGGGAATGTAGACAGTTGATCAGTTGGGCCACATTCGCCATCGCGACTTTATCGGCATGGCGATTGAAAGTGTCTAGCGTGAGACCCGCCAACACTGCGTCCCGCATGGTAGACTGCTGCCCCAGTAAATGCGTGGAATCCACCTGCGTTCCTGGCCTGTACCAGGCTCCCCATTCATCGACTATGAGTTTGACGTGATGCGGGCGATCATATTGCCTCATTACGGCCCAATGGTCCGTGATCAAGCCTTCAATTTTGTCCGCCTCTCTCAGCAGTTCGTAATACTGCGCCGGGTCGAAGTTGAGGGCATCGCCCTTGCCGGCGAACCAGTCGTTGGTCTTGCCCTGGGAAACGTTCCAGGCATAGTGATGCAATCCCCAGCCGTAGATGCCGTTAAATAGACCAGGGTCTTTCTCCGCTGTCTTCGCAAAAAAGCCGCGGGTCCAGTTCAGGTCGACACTGTTTGCGCCCGAAGCTATGAACTTCAAATTCACACCATATCGTGGGACAGCGGCGGTGAAGCGACGAAACTCTGCCGCATACTCCTCGGGAGTCATGTTCCCACCACAACCCCACGACTTATTTCCGATGCCCCAGAATTGCACGTTGAAAGGCTCACGAATTGGCAGACCGCCGCTCTGGCGTAATTGCGCGGCGCTCGTACTGGCGGCGGGCGAATTACAGTACTCGATCCATTTGTAGAACTCCTGTGCGCCCAGACCGCGGACGTTTGCTGCCAGGTACGGTTGGGCGTCAACCAACTGGCAGAATCGAGCGAACTCATTCGTGCCGAAACTATTCGGGTCATACTTCCACGGACCATCGGGCACGCCTTTCGGCCATTCAGGCGCGTCCACCCAAAAGTTTGTGCGACGCGGACGCTGGTCTCTCGGTCCAACGCCTTCTCGCCAGTCATAGCTATCAGCGAAGCAGCCGCCAGGCCAGCGAATGACACCCGGCTTAATGCGCTTTAGGGCATTGACCAATGCCAGACGAATCCCGTTAACATTAGGGACAGACGATTTTTCTCCAACCCAAATGCCATCGTAGATAACTCCGCCCAAGTGCTCCGCAAAGTGATCGTAGATGTGCGGATTGATCGTCGCGATAGTTTCATTGACCAGTACGTCGATGCGAGACGTTGGCAAACTCGAAGTGGGGGGCGTGAATAGCGCAGGAAAAGACCGCGCGGCGCGTTTTGGCAACGCCGTCGCGCCCAGCGCTAGCACTCCTCTGAGAAAAGTTCGTCTGCCTACGGTCATATCAAATCCAATCAAACGCCATGGATCGCTGTAGTCGATCTTTAGTTTTGAAAAAACCGGCTCCAGTTAAGAATTATCCCGAAGCTCCGCTGCAGCATATTTGTAATGTAACTCAGATTGGGCGCGTAGCTCGGCGGCTTTTTCTTCCGGCGCGGTGTCGCTCAAAAAGTTGCCGCCGCCAATCTCGGGACCGGCGAGATACTTCAGCAAGTTAGGACGACGAAGAGGCGAATGAAATTCGATGTGAAAATGAAAGCCGTCGTAATCGCCACCGTCGGTAGGAGCCTGGTGCAGCGGCATCACGTAGGGAAACGGCATCTGCCACAAGTTATCAAAACGAACCAGTACACTTCTGAGCATGGCGGCGAAGTCGTGCACCTCTGCGTCGTTCATGGCGGCAAGGTGCGGATGCGTTTGTTTCGGGGCCACAAACACCTCGTAAGCGTAGCGCGCAAAATAAGGCATGAAGGCGATTGCCGTTTCGTTTTCACAGATGATGCGCCGCCCATCCTCACGTTCCGCCGTCAGGATGTCCTGGAACAAAACTCGTCCGGTCTTTTGCAGATGACGCTGACTGGTAAGAGCTTCGGTCTCAATGGTCTTGAAGATGAAGTTCGTAGCATAGATCTGGCAATGCGGATGAGGATTGGACACACCAACTTCGTTACCCTTGTTCTCGAAAATCAAGACGTGATTGATATCTTTACGACTGCTCAATTCCGCATACTGGTCCTGCCAAACATGCAGTAGATTCTCAATTTCGTACGTCTGAAGTTCGGCGAGAGCGAGATTGTGTTGTGGGCTGTAGCAAACGACTCGTGCGATTCCTCGCGCCGGCCGGCTTTGGTAAATGCCGCGCGGTGCTGCTAAATCGGCAGGCGCATCCAGGCCAACGCAGGGTAGATCATTATCGAAAACGAAGGTGCTTTTGTATTCCGGGTTACGTTTGCCATTTACACGCAGATTGCCGGGACATAAGTAACAATCTGGGACGTAGCTGGGTAAGGGGCTTTCGTCCCGTTCGATAGTATTTCCGCTCCAGGGCCGATTCTGCCGGTGGGCCGCTACAATTACCCATTCTTCCCGCAATGGGTGCCATCGCTCTTCCCAGGTCATATAGTCCTAGTTGGTAAACAAAGAACTGTTAGGAGACCGTGCCAATGAAGTATGGCCAAATAGGATGTAATCGTCCTTTTGGGTGCGCATTTTGCCCCGATACAATCATCAAGTCAATGGTTTCCTCAGCTCCCAAACCATCACCGCGCGATTTCGCTGTTTTAATAGCGTTCGACGAATCATCTGTTAGGTGCGCTGCGCTGCGTTTCGCTTGGGCGCATTGCAGGCGAGACACCTGCGCTCCCGGTACCGCGCTCACAACCTTCGACGAAGACCGCGATCCTTGAGAATGGGATATTTTTGTGACGAGAAAGAGTGGTGGGAGGAATCAGGCGCAGTGCACTTTGATTCCTCTAGCGATTAGAGCCTCCATCGACTTTTCTTCCGCGTCCCGGTCAGTGATAAAAACGTCAATGCCGTTCGGTGGCCAGATGAGAGCAGTGGCGGCGACGCCGATCTTGCGATGATCTGCAACGACGATCTTCTGTCGTGCCTGCTGCAGCATAGCGCGGTGGATTGTTGCCTGGTCCGGATAGTTCGTGGTCAATCCATGTTCGGCGTGAATGCCGTCTACGCCGATGAAAGCTTTGTCGATAAAGAATTCACTAACGCTCTGGATTGCCGCAGGTCCCACGAGAGCAAACCAGGCGCCGCTCAAGGAACCTCCAGTCAGCAGGATCTTGATGTTGTCCTGGTGACTGAGTTCCATTGCAATGTTAACAGCGTTTGTGAGGACTGTGATCCCTTTGCGATGGCGGAGGCTACGCGCGACCTGGGTCGTCGTAGTGCCCGCACCCAGGGCGATCGTTTCTCCGTCCCAGATCATTTCGGCAGCCGCCAGGCCGATGCGCCGTTTTTCTGCCGTCATTTGCTCTTCCTGTTCTTGGAAAGATGAAACATTGCGAAACGGTTCATAAAGAGCTGGTTCGACAGAGACCGCGCCGCCGTGATTGCGCCTCAGCAAGCCGCGTCGCTCCAGTTCGCCTAAATCCCGGCGAATAGTTGCGGCTGAAACCTTCAGACGTTGGGCCAGACTATCAACAGTAACTCTGCCGGTACGCAGAAGTTCCTGCAGTATCTCCTGCGTGCGCTGTGCGGCAATAGAGAATTCCCTGACCATGACGCTTCCTCTTGGGCCAACGGCACTCCGCATGATCGCTCACGCGCTCCGTATTGCTTGAGCCCGTCGCCTCGCGCCCCTGTATGAACTGGTTCCCGATGGCGGCGAAAGAATCATCGCGCCCATCACTGCGCAATTCTAACGAGGAAGGAATGCCCAACAGGTGGCGAGGTTCTGAAGGACTTGCAGCAATGCCGCGCCAATTGGAATGCCTATTATAGAGCCTTCACCGCCCACAACGAACAGCGGCCCAGCACTGCCGTCGGTCTGCATGCAAGTCGAAGAAGTTCCCATGCGATGAAGATGAAATTGATTTAGTGTTGAAGCGAAGACCATGCCGGCAATTCCGGCCAGCCCACGCCAGATGATATAGGTACTCCGGCTGGATTGTGAAGCTCTGTGTAACAAACCGACAACTTCTTGTCTTTTGAGCAACATTGCAGGCAGAAGGAATCACGCGCGTCATCACGTCGACCACTCAACTTTCTTCATGGTACGTCGAGGGTGATTACAGACACAGAATGTTTCGGCAAACTCACGACGAAGCTTCGCCCACAACGGACCGTTGCGTTCTTGATGAAAACGGCGTCGGGTCGCGCGAAATCGTTCGAAACGGTGAGCGAAGAAGCTGTAACAGTCTTCATTTCTGCCCTGGCTGCGGGGATGGCCCCTTGCATATTTATGGTTGTCACTAACGCACTGGTCGGGTGAGTGTTTACCACCTTGATGAAAATTCTGCGGTGGTCGGTTGTGCGGCTCGCTACCGCATCGAGGTAAGGTACGTTCTTGGCAATCGTGCTCGTGTCAAATTGCGGGCTACTAACGCTGGCAGCCAGACGTTCATCGCCACGGTGCTGACTGTAAAGCTGGTTCACCAGATAGAGCGGAGAGACGAAAAGCCCGTGCCGCCCAGATTGTATGATGCCGCCGGGCCAGCCGTTTACCAGGTCAGATACCGCACTCAACTCAATCAGATCTCCCGTTCGCTCGAAGACGTTCATCAGCCGCGCTCCATAAAGTGCTGACTCCATGGAATACTGACGCTCTGACGGAAGATCGAGCCCCCACTCGTTGATCGCCAATTTGATTCCGCCACCATGGACGACGTCACGCAACAACTCTTTGACCTGCAGGTAGAAGTGCTCGAGGACCAGCGGTCGCGCCATCAAGTTTAGAGGATTCCCCGCCATCTCGCGGCGGCCGTAATAGTGATGAATGGCCAGGTAGTTGATATTCTCTCCCGCCGCGCGCAGTACCGTGCGGTTCCAATTCATATCATTGTCACCGACCGCGATTAGCTTGATCGAAGGGTCAATGGCACGCATCGCCTTCGCGTAGCGATTGTAATTGCGTGCGTAAGTGTCAGCGTCTGAATGCCCGCGGACCCAGTTCCCCCAGATTTCGTTGCCAACTTCCCAAAACTTCACGCCGAAAGGCGCCGGATGTCCGTTCGCGGAGCGCATCGCACCATACTTCGAAGTCGCTGGTCCGTTGCAGTATTCGACCCAGGCGGCGGCCTCTTCAACAGTCCCGCCGCGTCCTTCCACATTGATGGTAATTGTCGGCTCCGCCCCGACGGCACGAGAGAAAAGGATGAACTCGTCGGTACCGAAGTCGCCAGGTTCGGGCTCATTCTTCCAGGAAAGATTAGTCCACGTGGGTCGCTCGTCGCGTGGTCCCGTGCCCCAAAGCCAGTGGTAATCCTGCGCGACGTTGCCGCCCGGCCAGCGAATGAAGGCGGGTTTGAGGGCCTTGATTTTTTCAAACACATCACGGCGGACACTTCCCGCCATGGCATCGCCGGGCAGCAGAGATACTTGATCCACCCACAAGCGGCCTCGTCCCGGAAAAAGAATCGCGAATCGAGCGAGTGGTTCGCTACGAGTCGGCTTCAAGATGAATTCATATTTACGCCAATCACGGCCAATGACATTGATCTCAGCAGCCGCGTAGACGTCGCCTTGCCTGACGTCTGACTCGAGCGCAACAGTGACCACTCCTGCATAGTCAACGGACTTGAGCCAAACGTAACCTCGGTAGTCGAGACCAGCTCGGATGGGAATGCCAGCCTGGTAGAATCCATGGCGCTGAATCACTCCGTCGCGCGCATCCACCCGCAGCGAATGCTCTTTCGCCTCGCGCACACCGGTCTCAACTTTGAGTTTTCGCAGCGGCGGGTAGGCAACCTCTCCGTCCCAGAAGAAGGCCAACCCGTAGTCGTCGTTACGGTCATCGGGGTAACGCTCCCAGTAGCGTGAAAGGCCGATGGCGTTGGGGGCTTCCTCGAAGCTGCGGTTGCGGATCAGTTCCGCATGCAAGCCTCCCTTAATTCCCTCAAACATGAACTCGAGAAACTGGCCGTATAACAATGGACTGATACGATTCTCGACTTTACGCGCGTCGATCGTGATGGTTGCGGTTTGGCGCGGTTGCGCCCTAATTAAACACGTGGGAATAGCAAGGGCGCTCGACCACAACAGGGCAGTTAGAACAGAGGATGCTCGCCGAAACCAGAGCTGCCGCGATTGGGCTATCCTTTGTTGGCGGGATGTCTTCTCGCCAATCCTTGTCATTTATTTGTTCCTTGTGCTTAGCATCTCCCCGGGACGTGGGAGCAGGGGCTGAAAGTCGTAGCGCTGGCTGATTGGACCTTTCTTCTTTCCGGTCATGCGCTTGATGAACTCTACCTCTTCCCAGATGTATGGCGTTCCGTCTGTGCGGAATACCTCGTGAAACCAGATCGAGGGCTCGCGGTCGACGTAGGGATGCTGCCACGAGTCCCACGGGAGATGCGTCTGCGTCTTACCCTGCACTAATCCCCAATTGATCATTGCCACGTTGTGTACTTTGGCGACCGGCAATGATCCCATGAAGAAACTGCCGTTTCCGCGGGCCATATACTCGCTGCAGATAAGTGGACGGTTGTATCGCTTCAGCCAATTGATTCGCTTCTCAAGTTCCGTGGGGGAGTCGTAATTGTGGAACGTGATGACATCTGATTCTTCGATCTGCAAGCGGTCCATCGCCGTCATTCGCTCCGCAGTAGACCAGTCGCCTTTCCAAACGGCGGAAGTTAGCGGTTGTTCTGCCCCGGCCTCGCGTGCCCACGCGAACGCCTTCGGTAGCAGCGCCAGAACCAGCTCAACTTTGTTCTTCGGTTCCAGTTCGCCATAGCTCCCCTGGTTCGTATTGTCCGGTTCGTTCCAGATGTCCCACGCCAGAACCCGATTGTCACGGGCGAGCGCGCCGACGACGCCTTTTACATAAGCTTCTAGCCGCGGATACTCGCTCGGGTCTTGCAGCGCTTTCCGGCTGGGGCTTTGTACCCAGCCCGAGTTATGCACGCCCGGGCGGGGAGCGCGCTGCTTACCCAATTCCGGGTTGGGGTCCCACACCGAATCGAAAAGTACGAAGATCGGTCTGATTCCATGCTTTGACGCGATAGTTAAGAACGTGTCCAGTCGCCGCTTGAATCCGTCCGCATCCTGCTGCCAGAGTAAGTCGTGCAGATACACCCGCATCGTGTTCATGCCTAAGCTTTCCGCCCAGCCTAACTCCAAATCAATCCGCTTCGGATCAAAAGAATCAGCCTGCCACATCTCCAGCTGATTGATCGCACTCGCCGGATTGTAGTTGCTTCCAATCAGCCACGGTTGCTTGGCGTACCAGTCTTTGGCCTTTTGCTCCGACCACTTCTCGGATGGCGCCGCCACCGCAGCGATGCAGAAAAGGATAATCGCGACGAACACGGTTGTTGCTTGTCGGATTGATGACATTGAGGTAAGACCTCCCTCTTTCGGTTTGTTGATTTTTGAGCAGCCAACGAGCACATTGAACACTGTGATTGCGAGGAACGCGGGCGTTGTTCATCCAGTTCAGCCACAAATACACATATCTGCGTCTCCAGCGGCTGGCCCAGGTGTTTGAAGACAATGGTGTCAGTAGCGGATAGGCGGTAATTACTGTTGTCAGCGGTTGTATAGACTGTTACGTCTCGGCCTTCGATCGCTTCGATCGAAAGTGGCACTGAGGTTTCAAAAGGTTGGGCAGATTCCGCGGACGAAATTCCGGTTCTCGCTAACACCCATGCCGAAGACGATGCTACAAGGAAACCACGACGGTCTATTTTCATACTTGATGACTTTAACATATGTGTTTCTCAACGAAAGATTGAACGTAGTTTCAGCAGCAACCTCGGAATAAGAGCTCCGCATTGACATCCGTGTTGATGATCTGCCAGAAGATTTCCGGCGGGTTGTATTTAGGTACGTCCCGCACAATAAACAGGACTGATCATGACCAGGAAGTCATTTCAAATTATCTTCTCAACTGCTTGTCTTCTGGTATTGAGTTGCGAAGCAATCGCTCAACTACCCTCACATCAGAAATCAGACCGGCAAGTGGTCGAAGGAGTGGTGGTGGATCAAGCAGGAGATCCTGTTGCTGCTGCGACGGTGACACTCTCATCAGACGTTTTCACAACCACTTCTCATACGGACAACGAAGGCCACTTTCATGTGGAGACAATTGCTCAAGAATCACTGATCCTCGAAATTACAGCCGAAGGTTTTGCAACCATCAAACAACGAGTCAGTCCGACCACTGACGTTTCCAACCAATTACGTTTTGTGTTGAAGCCAGTCACCTTAACTGGCCAAGTTACAGTCACTGCGACTCGCACCGATACACGACTTGAGGAAACTGCTGCGAGCATCGTTGTGTTGGGACAGAAAGAACTTGAAACCACCGCGGCACTGACGCTCGATGACTCCCTTCGACAGGTGCCAGGCTTTAGTCTGTTTCGGCGTGGCGGCAGTCGCACGGCCAATCCGACCACTCAGGGAGTCTCCCTGCGTGGACTCGGAGCCAGCGGAGCAAGCCGAGCAGTTGTGCTGGCCGATGGCATTCCGTTAAACGACCCGTTCGGTGGCTGGGTCTACTGGGATCGCGTGCCTCGAGTCTCTGTCGCGGAAGTTGAAGTGCTTCGCGGCTCAGCTTCTCAACTCTACGGCAGCGCCGCGCTTGGGGGAGTGGTCAACATAGTCACGAAAATACAAAGAGCGAATTCATTCTTGCTTGAAACTTCTTACGGGAATGAGTCAACGCCAAGCGCGTCTGTCTTTGTCAGCGGGAAGACGGGCGATTGGGGTGCGAGTCTCGCCGCTGAGATTTTTAACACTGACGGCTTTGTTCTGGTTTCGCCCTCGGAACGTGGGCCAGTCGATTCACCGGCAGGCTCCCGACACTTAGTCGTCTCGATCAGGGCGGAGAGAAGATTCAGAGAAAGCAAGCACGTATTCGGCGCCATTTCATTCTTTGGCGAATCAAGAAGAAACGGCACGCCGTTGCAAACCAACCGCACGCACATACGACAATTTTCGTTCGGAGGTGAGCTGGTATCGACGCAAGCGGGCGCTTTCTCAGCGCGTACTTACGGCGGCACGCAGGTGTACGACCAGAATTTCTCGGCCATTAGTGCCGACCGCAGCAGTGAAACACTTACGCGCATACAACGCGTGCCTGCTCAGGTTGCGGGGTTCTCGAGCCAGTGGTCGAGTCCTCCGTGGCGCGGGCAAACTCTGGTCGCAGGATTTGAGTTCCACACCGTTCGCGGCGCAAGCGATGAGATCGTATTTGTAAATGGTAGGGCTAACTCGTTAGTGGGAGCAGGCGGTCGCGAACAAACCTTTGGCGGATATTTCGAGGATCTTGTGACGCTGGGTTCACGCTTTTTTCTCAATGCAGGCGCGCGCATCGATCATTGGCGCAACTACAGAGCGCTTTCCGCCACCGCGCCAATTACAGCGATCACAACCGGCACGGTCATTCATTTTCCAAACCGGGCAGAGACCGCGTTTAGCCCACAGTTGTCGTGCGTTTACAAAGTTGATTCTCACCTCTCATTACTCTTCTCCGGAGGTCGCGCATTCCGGGCGCCAACACTCAACGAACTGTACCGATCGTTTCGGGTGGGAAACGTGTTGACGTTGGCTAACGAGAATCTGCGGGCCGAACGTTTGACTGGTGGCGAGGCCGGTGTGCGAGTCACGGCGTCAAATGATAACTTAGTTATTCGCGGAACATTATTTTTGAATGAGGTCACAAGGCCCGTGGCCAACGTGACATTGCAGACGACTCCGGCTTTGATTACCCGGCAACGTCAGAACCTTGGCCGTACCCGGTCGCGAGGTTTTGAACTAGAAGCTGATGCAAGACTAAACAGCTTCTGGAAGCTTACCGCTGGTTATCTGTTTGCTGATGCCACCGTGGTTCGATTTCCGGCAATAACTGCGTTGGAGGGATTGAGCATTCCGCAGGTGCCGCGGCAGCAGTTTACTTTTCAGGCGCAGTACGCAAACCCTAGGATTGTGACTATCGGTATCCAGGGCCGCGCATCGAGCTCACAGTTTGACGACGATCAGAATTTGTTCCGGCTGGGCAGTTACTTTGTATTGGACGCTACTGTGTCGCGGCGCGTTTCATCTCGCGTTGATCTCTTCGTGGCAGGTGAGAATCTGTTCAACGAGCGTTATGAAATTGGCAAGACGCCGGTGACTACTATTGGCCCGCCCATCCTGGTTCGTGTTGGCTTTCGACTTCATCTTGGTAATAGGTGAACGCTTGGGCATACCCTTAATGTTAGGCGCATTCGCTGCGCTTGTATGGCTGGAGCGGCGCCGCCCTTTGCGCCGCGAAATTGAGCCCAAGCTGACGCATGGTGCGCGCAATATCGCAGTAGCCGCCGTGGGCGCCTGCGCGCTGCTGTTTATTGAGCGGCCGGTGATTCTTCCACTCGCACAATTCGTTGACACGCACAGGTGGGGTCTGCTGAAACAGTTGCGACTGCCCTGGTGGTTGGAAGTTGTGCTCGCCGTAGTCTTGTTGGATTACACGCTGTACATTTGGCATTACCTCACGCATCGAGTTCCATTTCTTTGGCGGTTTCATGTAGCTCATCATGTTGATCTCGACCTCGATGCTTCGACGGCGCTGCGGTTTCATTTCGGCGAGTTGGCCCTTTCAGTGCCGTGGCGTGCGGCTCAGGTGATTATCATTGGCGTCTCGCCGATCGCGTATTTCGCGTGGCAGACATTTGTATTTCCGTCGATTATGTTTCATCACTCGAACGTCGAATTGCCTATTGGTGTGGAACGTTGGCTCAACCGGCTGATCGTCACTCCTCGTATGCACGGCATTCATCATTCGATCGTTGAAGAAGAGACGAATTCAAACTGGTCCAGCGGCTTGACAGTCTGGGACAGGCTGCACCGCACGCTCCGACTCAACGTGTCACAGAACGAAATCACAATCGGCGTTCCCGCGTACCGCAATCCGGAAGATGTTAACCTTAAAGAGGTGCTCGCGCTTCCTTTCCATAGACAGTATCCAAGCTGGGAACTTCCTGGTGACGGTAAACCAGCACGCGATATTTCAGCCGTCGCAGAAGATCACTTGCTTCCATAGCGAAAATATTATTTCAGCCATGAGTTCAAGCCAGAACATTCAGAATCCGACCGTTTCCATTGTTAATCGTTGAGTGCGTGAGTGAAATGACTTGCATACCGAGTGAAGACAAGATTTCAAGAAAGTCGGTAATCACTTGTCCGCAATGTGGATTTCAGCGGGAAGAGGAGATACCCATTAATGCCTGCTTGTTCTTTTATGAGTGTGTTGAGTGTCACACCCGCCTAAGGCCGTTGCCGGGAGATTGTTGTGTCTTCTGTTCCTATGGCACAGTTAAGTGTCCATCCAGACGGCAGGAAAGATCTTTGAATGAACAGCCCTTTGAATAGATAACAATCCTTAACTGACCGGAGGAAAAACAATCGTGAAGGTGTTGACAGCTCTTTTCCAAACAATCGTTCTGATCTCGACGTCCATGGCTGCAAACTTACAGTCTCCAACCCCGCCTGGGCGCAGCACGCCGGTCGGCGTGGGGGACATCGCTCCCGATTTCACCCTTGAAGATCAGAACAAGAACAAAATTACGCTCTCCGACGCGCGCGGTAGGAGTCCTGTGGTACTGGTGTTCTATCGCGGTTACTGGTGACCATACTGTGCTCGGCAGTTAGCCGAACTACGATCCCTGTTAAAGAAGGATGAGAACGTAAAGCTCTACGCGATCAGCGTGGATCCTCCTGACGTGAGCAAGGACTTTGCTAAGAAGATCTCGTCAGATGGTAAAGGCGAAGTGAGTTTTCCAATCCTCGCAGATCCTGGTCATGAGATCATCGACGCTTACGGCCTTCGCGATCCTGCTTACGAAGGTCAGAAGGTCTATGGCATCCCGCACCCGGCGGTTTATCTAATCGACAAGAACGGGAAGGTCACGTGGGCAAAGGTTGAATCGAATTATCGCGAACGCCCAACGAGCCAGGAGATTCGCGCCGCGCTTGGCTCACTGAAATAGTTCATTTTCCAAGGCTCGCGGCATTTTCAGAGTGGCTTGTTAAGGTCAGGAACCGCACCAACCAGCAGCAGCTGTGATTATTTCTAAAGGAGCTCCTCCAATGCCGGACGATCTTTCGACAAAAGAGAATTCTGACAAAGCGCGTGGCTGTGAGTCAGCGAGGACTGGGATCGCATTGATGCGTGTGGGTCTCGGTGCGATGTTTCTTTATGTATTCTTTGAAAATCTGAGCAAGGGTCTTTACGGCAAAGTGGGCTACGCAGGCCTGATCAATTATTACTTGGAAAAGGGTCACGCGCCCGGCTTTTGGAAAAACATCATGAGTTTGGCGGCTAGCTATGCAGCGGTCGCTGGCCCCCTCCAGGCATTAACGGAAGTTAGCTTCGGACTGTTCTTATTATTAGGACTACTGACACGACCAGTTGCATTGGCAGCCTTCCTGTTTCTCGCTTCTCTATGGATCTCTGAGTGGGGCACGGCGTGGATTTGGGAGCTATTAATACCAATGATTGCCGCGTTCAGCATAATGGTTGGCGGCGCTGGCCGGAAGTGGGGCATCGACGCCAAATTAGCCCGCAGATATCCGCGGATCCCCCTTTGGTAATGAATCAACTGCCGTGATGTCGATACAAGCGAAGCACGTCAGGGAAGGCGAAGGTCAATTCGCTCTCGGACTGGCATTGACGAACGAGTGCAATCTGGCATGTTCGTTCTGTTATCGCGATCCGGATCGCGTCGATCGTCTGACGCTTGACCAAGTACGCGCCGTCATGGCGCGTCTGCCGATCCGCTCAGTCAACCTGGGCACGGGCGAGAATGGAATGCATCCGGACTTTCAACACATTCTCACATTTCTAAAGTCACAGCCGGTCAAGCTCACGATCACTTCTAACGGGCACAGCATCGCAATCCTCGACGATGAAAATGTGCGAGCGTTTCACGACATCGAGTTTTCTCTGGATTATCCGAGGGAAGATGAGCAGGACGCTCAGCGCGGCGTCGGCAATTGGGCTTTGATCCACGAACAGGCGGCGCGTTGTCGCCGACTGGGCGTTCCTGTAACGATTGTCGCCGTGATGATGAAAGGGAATTACTCGCGGCTGGCGGAAGTAGCTGGAGTAGCAAAAAAGTTCGACGCGCCGTTGCGCGTTAACGTTTATCAATCTGTCAGGACGGACGCCTTTGCTCTCTCTTACGAAGAATACTGGGAAGGATTTCGCTGTTTGTTCGCAGAAACTGATGTAATCGTGATTGGCGAGCCGCTGGTCCGGGCGCTGGGCGGATTGCCGCCGCTGGCAGGCGGCTGCGGAGTCGGCACCGTCCGCGTGACACCACGTGCGACGACCCAGGCGTGCGTTTACTGGCCCGACACTGGCGAGCCTCTATCAGCGTTGTTGGATGCAGGCGAAAAAATTGTCAACACTCCGCCGTTTGTCGCTGCCCGCACGTTGCCGTCGGCTTGCGAACCTTGCGAGTTTCGCGAGACTTGTCGGGGTGGATGCGCTGGACGTCGTAAACTGCAACGAGCGCTGGACAAACCCGATATGTATTGTCCAATCATTCGCGGCGAGCGCCCTCTCCTCGACATCAGAATGGCCGCTGCTCGTGATCTACCTAAGATTGGCAGCGCTTGCACTACGGTTGTAATTGCGCGCGATTGAGCTTTGACTTCTGCCTGTGCGAAATTCACTTGCGTGACACGAATGCTCTTGGATCCTTACCGCCGCTCCATGGCAATACGCGCCAACGTCAACAGTATCCGAGTGGCCGCTAGAACTGACCCGCGCACTGTGCCGGCGATTTTTGAATGGCCTCCGGCGCGGCGTCGGTAGTCGACCGGCACTTCCAATGTTCGAAGATGCGAGCGAGCGGCGCGCATCTGCATCTCCAAAGGCCAGCCATAAGTCTCTTCCCGCATTCCCAGGCTTTCCAGCGCGTCCCGACGAATGGCGCGGAACGGGCCCATGTCGGTCGAATGCACACCGTACAGCAAGCGCAGAAAGAACCCGATCAAGTATCCGGCAAAGACCTGGTGCCAGTTCATGCTTCCCGATTCGCGCCGGCCGCGCGTGCGCGACGAAACCACGAAGTCATGCGTCCCTTTGATTATCGGCTCGACGAGTTGATTCATCATTTCAGGATAGTCGCTGCCATCGCCGTCGAGAAAGACGACGATTTCGCAATCAGGGGAGAGCGAGCGCAGACCCGCGCGGAACGCAGCTCCGTATCCGCGTCGCGGCTCCTGCACCACGCGAGCGCCGGCGGCCGACGCAACTTCCGTTGTGCGATCGGTGCTGCCATTATCGACGACTATGATCTCGTCGGCGACGTGTCGAGGTACGCCAGTGATGACTCTTCCAATCGCTGCCTCTTCGTTAAGAGCGGCGATGATCAAGGATACATGCGGCTTGACGAGCGTATCGGCCATCAGGCGACAAACAAAGCAGCGACAAGTCGCCGCGCTCCAAATTTTCTGTGACGCAGCCAGACTGTAACAGCTAGCAGCAAAAAGACAGGAACAAAAATCAGCATCTTTATTCTGAAGACTTCGCCGGCCTCCCAATAGATCCAGGTCAGGTAAAGGACGAACCCGGCCACCGTCAGGTAAAAGACGGCAATTGATGGCACGAAACATAAGAGCAAGATCAGCCACGCGAAATACCAGGGGAAATGAGGTGCGAAGAGGACCATGAACGCGGCCCCAATCACAAGGCTCCGTCTCAAATAGCTGCGATCATCGTCATACCGCTTAAGAGTGGACCAAACTGCGAGCGCGAGCAGGATGGCGCCCGCGAACGAAACAAAGAGTGCATTGGGCAATTTGACGCCGAGCAGTCTATCCACCAAACCCAAAATGAAAAACTGTTCGCCATTGACGATGCCTTGCTCCAGAGCATAGCCCGGAATAAAACCGATCACTCCTAACGGACCTACACCGAGATACGGCAGATAGCCGACGACGATCGTTACGACGAGAGCCAGCGGCATCTTCCATCCCCAGCGTTTGTAGAGAGTGGGAAACAGAACGATTGGAAAAAGCTTGGCGAGGGTGGCGAGCCCGAGTGCGACGCCGGTCGTTGTTTCCCAGTTGCGCCGTCGCGCCAACAACGCCAGGGCAATGAAGACGAACGCCAGCGGATCGACATGCCCGCTGCCCGCAAACTCCCAGACCGCCAACGGATGCCACGCATAGATCAGAATCCGTTGTCGCGGCATCCCGAACGATGCCAGCAGCTTCATCAGGATCCAAACCGTAATCAATTCGAATCCGACCATCGTGAGTTTCATCCACGTTACTGATTCGCTGACGCGCGTCGTTAGAAAATACGTAAATTCGGCGCCCGGAGGGTACATCGTGGGCGCATTATCGCGGTGATTAATATAGGGATAGATTGCTTCGTCTCGCAGGCCCTGGAGATGTTCATCTGCAGGAATGTAACGATAAGGATTGATGCCTGCCGCCTGCACCCTACCGTCCCAGACGTAACGATAAATGTCATCGGAGAGATACGGCGGAGCGAAGACAATGCTGAGACGGAAGATGCCTGCAAGAACAAGAACAATAATCAGAGTTGAGCGTGCCCTGCGGGCGCGAACGATCAGCCAGGCCGCTATGAGGTAGAGTGCAGATTGAACCAACGCCAGTTTGATGAACCAGACAATATCGGTGACGCCCCGAGCATGGAGACCAATCCGATACAGAATCAGAAGGATAGTGCCAACTGCCGCGAGCAGGACATTCGTGACGATTAGCGGATTGCGCTCGCGTGACGCGGTCGTCATCATGTTCTCATCTTGGCTGTGCGTGCATCAGCCAAGAAGCGCTGGTGACCATCTTTGGCAATCAGGCCAGCAAGATATTTACGGGTGTGAGGCGCCTCGAAACCTCCGCGAAACTGCGCCCGGCCATCCTCGCCATCTGACAACAACGAGAGTTCGTCGCAAAGCAGGCGAAGCGTGGCTGCGTCGTCTACGTCGTACCACACTGGCAAAAGGTCGACAGGGAGATCTATCTCGGCAGCGCGTTCAATTGTGTGAGAAAGAACATCTGCCGTGCTCCACGCGATGCGCTCGAACAGGTTGCTGTGGGGACACTTGAGACCAATGAGATAATAACCCCCATCCTGGCTGGGTCCGAGCACAACTCGATCTCCATCCTGCGCCAACAATGAGGCAGCCGTTGTCAAAACTTCCTTCGGCAGAGTTGGGCTGTCGGAGTTAATCAGGCATACGGAGTCGAATTCCTCATCGAGAAGTTCGGTGGCGCCATTGATAAGTCGGTCGCCCAGGGTCTCGCCCCGCTGCGCAAGCAGCCTGAAGGTGTTAGGTAGCACCCTGAGTAATAACGTTTCAGCATCTGCCGGAGTGTACAGCACCACGCCGCTCTTGCCGTCGCCATTCAGACTCGCCATATTCGTGGTCATGTCACGCAAGAAACACATGCTCAGCGTTGCTGCTTCTTCTGGACTCAGAGGTGGGGTGAGGCGTGTTTTCACCGCGCCCGCGAACGGGATCTTTGCCATCAACACAAGCGCACACATCGCTCCCCTTGCTGTTGAGCTGGATATGGGATCGAGGTTCATAAAGAATGAAGGATACTAATTCTTAAGAAGCGTCGAGTAAAACAACCGCTCACAGAAAACTCACGGATATTCCACTGGCTACTGCCAAAGTCCAAATAGATGCTGCGACAATGGCCGCAACCTTCCAGTTAGTTGACCTCGTGATCGTGAGCAGCGAGGGAAGATTCACCGACGGGCCCGCGATGAGCAGGGCCAAGGCAGCGCCTATAGGCGCGCCTGATCCGAGTAGGATGAGAGCCAGCGGAATCTCGAAGAAGGTCGGCAACGCCAGTGGAACAGCAACGGCGGCAACAACAATGATGGCTAAGAATTGCGCGGCGGGGGAATTGAATGTTCGCACTGGGATCATCTGAGCAATAATCATTGAAGCCAATACTCCTATAACTATCACTGGAACCAACCGCACAGTCACGCGCGCGCAAGCACGCAAAAAATGAAGGAAGTCGGCGGGACGAGCTGCTGCCTGCCAACTATCCGTGTCGCAGTGGACTGTGGTCTCGCCAAGTAGTCTGTCAGCGATCATTCCGGTGAACAGGACGGCCACGATACTGGCGGCGAGCCGCATCGTACCGACTTTGTAGTCGAAAAGCATGAAAGTGAGAATCAGCGCGGCCGGATTTAGCGCAGGCGCAGCGAGCATTAATCCGATCGATGGGCCAAGCCGCGCCGAACGCTCATACACGCCAGTGAAGATTGGCGCCACACAACAGGAGCATAGCATCAGTGGAGCTCCCGCCAGTCCAGCGATCGCTTGTGAGCGCAGCGATCGTCTCTCCAACAAACGCGCCAACCAAGTTGGAGAGACAAACGTACTCACTGCTCCACTAATCAAAATGCCAAAGAGTAGCGCCGGCCAGATAACCAGAAAATAGTTCAACGTTCGCGTCAATAAACCAGCTTCCGAGGCACCGACCGCCGGAATGATGTTACCGCGCGGAGTGAATACTCCGGTTTCGGAAACTTTCCCAATCACGGCCAACGCCGCTGAGCTTTTGTAAGCGATGAGTGCGCCAACGATGACCAGCACTGGCATTACAAAATAGAAGACGCTTTGCACAGTGATCGGCGATGTTTCGCCTTTTTTCTTATCAGCTTGTTCTGCAATCATGAGCGATACCTTATTTGTTGGCGAAAATAGCGCGATTCTTTGTCAGGCTCAACTCCTAATCGTGATACTTGCTTCCATTTACAGCGCTCGGGGTTTACTTCCCCTCACGATGATCATTTGCGCTGGAAAACTCATCTGGTTACTCGGAAAGAATTCGCGTACGGCTCCCTGAACTTCGCTCGCCACTCGGACTACTTGCTGTCTATTGAGCTTCGCTAATTTCTCCCGCAAGGTTTCAGATATCTCGGACCGCATTACCCAAAACTCTTCGACCGAGATCGGGGCTGAGATATGAAACTTGAGCGTGCGCTCAGAGACGTCGATCACGCCGGCATCAGTGAGGATGCCCGCGAGCTTGCCCGGCTCGGCGAAGCGAAACGCGCCAGGCGCGTCGGGATCAGCAGGCGATGCCTCTACATAATTCGACATGATATCACTCACGATATGCAAGAAGGGATTGAGTTCACTCTTGTGCCATACGACCAACGCCAGCGCTCCACCCGGCTTTGTTACGCGCAACATCTCGCGCAGGGCAATGAGCGGTTCCGGAAAAAACATCGCCCCCAGCCTGCTAACTACCGCGTCAAACGAGTCGTTATCAAAAGGAAGTGAGTCGGCGATACACTGAAGAAAACTGACATTCGCAATTCCACGACGATGAGCCGCGCGCTCCGCAGCCTGGACCATATCTGCCACAGCGTCCGTACATACGACCGAGCCGCCAGGCCCAACCGTTTCTGCGATAGTTAAGGAAGGCTCACCCGGACCACCAGCAACGTCGAGCACAGATTGCCCTTTACGAATATCAGCGACTTCAATGAGAGAGCGCGTGACGGGAGCGAATATCGTGCGAATCGTCGCGCCGTGCTTTTCCCAATATGGCGCTGATTCGCTCCATTCCCGCAGAGTGTCATTGAACTGAAGATGACTCATGCTTATTGTTCGAACTGTTTACCGCCAGACTTTAAAGTAATAGGACAGCCATTTCTTATAAGCTGAAAGCTTCTCGAGGATCGCATCAACTCCGGCCTGCTGATTTACCTGCGTCAGCGTCGGATAGACGTGAATCATGCTGCCGAGCGCAGTGATCGAAAGTCGCTGTTTCATGGCCAGGACGACTTCGTGAATCAGTTCGCCCGCATGCGCGCCGACGATGTGCGCCCCGACAATCTCATTCTTTCCGCCGGTGCAAATGATCTTCGCAAAGCCTCTGGTCTCTTCTTCGGCCTGCGCTCGATCATTATCCGCAAAGTGAGTTCGATAAATGTGGACATTCGTCGCGCCGAACTTCTCTTCCGCTTCGTCTTCCGTCAAACCGACTCGCGCGACTTCGGGATCAATGAACGTCGTCCACGGCACGACACGGAAGTCGGTCTTCTGCAACAGCGGCCAAAAGAAAAGGGCGTTGCGAATCACGACTGATGCTTCATAGGCTGCCATGTGTGTGAAATGAAAGTGACCGGCGATATCACCGGCCGCAAAGACGTGATGCGCTGATGTGCGCAGGTATTCGTCGGTGATAATGCGTTGTTTGTCGTACTTCACGCCTGCGGCTTCAAGATTCAGCCCTTCAACGTTCGGCCGGCGCCCGGTGGAAACGAGAATCTCTTCCGCATGCAACTCCGTTTTCTTACCATCTTGCTCAACCGTCAGTAGCTTTTGCCCGTTGGCGGTAGTCATGCGCACGGCCTTCTGATTGAGCAGAATATTCAAACCTTCAGCGCGCATGATTTGTTCGACGGTCGCCGAGACGTCTTCATCCTCTTTCGGCAGCAAGCGCTTGTCCATTTCAACGAGCGTAACCTCGCTTCCGAAACGCGCAAACGATTGACCCAGTTCCAACCCGATTGGACCGCCACCGAGAACTATCAGGGTTTCAGGTAGCCGCTTCAGATGGAAAACCTCTTCGTTGGTTATGAAGCCAGTCTCTCTCAACCCTTCAATCGGAGGCACAGCGGGACGCGATCCGGTGGAGATGCAAAAGCGCTTGGCGCGAATAGTTTTCTTCGGACCTTCGTGGCTTGATAGCTCTAACTCATGTGGCGACAGGAAACTCGGCGTCGCAAAGATCACCTCCACTCCCCATGCTTCGAAGCGCTCCGGTTTATCATGTTCGCCGACGGCAGAGATAATACGTGCGACACGATCCGTAATGGAAGCGAACTGGCCATCTTTGAACTCAAGCTTGGTGGGCGCATAGCCAAAATCTTTCGCCCGGCGAACATCTGCGGCGAATCGTGCGGAACGGATAAATGTTTTAGATGGCACGCAACCAGTATAGAGGCAGTCGCCGCCCAGCGCTTTTTTCTCAACGAGCGCCACGCGCGCGCCAAGCTGCGCCGCACCACCGGCAACCACCAGTCCGGCAGAGCCACCGCCAATCACGACCAGGTCGTAGTCACTCACAACACTTCTCTGCGTTCACGACCTTCGGCATCTTCCGTAATGCGACGAGACTCGCCGCCGCATGCTGAAAAAACAAACACCATCCACGAAACCACATGAAACCGGACGAAATGGATGCCTTAATTCGAGTTACTTGTGGTTTCCTGGCATCCCCATGCT
>WNGE01001684.1_pt1 | contig 42475 bp, 56 predicted proteins | sample 5400651 | NCBI WGS metagenome assembly WNGE01 (sample SAMN13153370, study PRJNA577476) | soil metagenome | isolation source: 60 cm soil or saprolite under grassland replicate 2 | place: USA:California | collected 2016-06-15 | reverse complement strand
GTTGACGGTGCTGTTGACGGTGCTGTTGACGGTGGTGTTGGCGGTGGTGTTGGCGGTGCTGTTCGCGATGCTGTTGACGGTGCTGTTCGCGATGCTGTTCGCGATGCTGTTGACGATGCTGTTGGCGATGCTGTTGACGATGCTGTTCGCGATGCTGTTGGCGATGCTGTTCGCGATGCTGTTCGCGATGCTGTTGACGGTGCTGTTGGCGATGCTGTTGACGGTGCTGTTGGCGATGCTGTTGGCGGTGCTGTTGGCGGTGCTGTTGGCGATGCTGTTGACGGTGCTGTTCGCGATGCTGTTCGCGATGCTGTTGACGGTGCTGTTGACGATGCTGTTGACGATGCTGTTCGCGATGCTGTTGGCGATGCTGTTCGCGATGCTGTTCGCGATGCTGTTGACGATGCTGTTGGCGATGCTGTTCGCGATGCTGTTGGCGATGCTGTTGGCGGTGCTGTTAAGTACGTAAAAAATAACTGGTACCGAAGATTAGGTGGACAATTCTGGGTTGGAGGCTGGTGGGGGTCGCCAAGCTATGTGTCATTCTTCACTGAAGTTTGCAACTTAGAACTAAGTGAAGATATAGCAGAACGAGCAAGAATTTATAGCGCACTTTGCGAAAGTGCTTGCTGGATATGGCCCCACAAAGACTTTGTAATGGTATGTGAGCGCCCTAAAGTAATTCATCGTCAAGATGGTCGTCTTCATTATGACCAAGGGGCAGCTATAGCCTGGGAGGGATATGAGTTGTTCTTCTTATTCGGAGTACGCTTTGGAAAAGATTTGTACTGGAAGATAGTGAGACAAGAAATGACTATTACGGATATGCTTAAAAATATTCCTAACGCTGATCAGCGTAGTATAGCCCTAATATTCGCTCAGCCCCAAAAACTTCTAAAGCACTTAAACGCTAAGCTCGTGAGTACAGGCATGAAACCCACTAGATCCAAGGAGCCTACTAGACTTTATGAAGTGCCCGATTTTCTTGGTACAGGAGAAACTGAGTACGCCATGACTATGGCATGCCCTAGCACCGACCGCCCCTTCTTGGAATGGGTAGAGCCTAGCGTAGGTAAAAAGAGTGATGCAGACTTAGCTCAAGCGGTAGCTTTCGGGATAACCAAAGAACAGTACATGGCAATTGCTCCAGACGATGAAGCTTAATGGAAATTAACTTAACCGAGCTAACCTCAAAGCTTTACAAATCCTTCCAAGATGAAAACAAGCCACGAGAACTAAATAATTGGCACGCATCAAGTATCGCTCAATGCCCGAGAGCCCAAATGTACGCTAGGGCAGATATTCCACCCCTAGCTAAGCCAACGGGGGCAAAAATAATCCGATGGCAATCTGGGCATGAAATTGAGGGAGTAATCCGCCCTCATCTCAAGAAACTATACCCCAATTTAATTTCTAATGTGCGTTTTACAAATGAAGAGCTTAACCTGACGGGTGAAATCGATAATTTTGACCTAGATTCAAAAACACTCATAGAGATCAAAAGTGTTAGCACCCACGCAGTAAAGTACCGCAAAGTCAGCGATGATAGAGCTCACCTACGCGATGAACGACCATATTTAGGCCATGAGTACCAGCAAGCAGCGTATATAGCCCTTTTCCGACACCAAAACACATACATAGATGAACTAGGCGACTTTTTGGACGGCGGCAGCGTTAAAGACTTCATGCGTCAAATGTTATTAATAAAACAAGTAATTTACTTATACATTACTCTAGACGGCCTACTGGTGCCCTATAGTACGCCTGTAAGCGAAGGAATAGTTAGCAATGTCCTGAAGCGTCTTAACGTTTTGAGAGCAGCCTGGAAAGCTCAAGAATCGCCTGAATGCCTGTGTAGCGAGGATCATCCTCTGTGGAAAAGCGTAATGCAGTTTTGCGACTACCGAAATGGTAGTGAATGCTGTTCAATTAAATTATGGGAGAATCGTGATGCGTAAAATAGGACTAGCAGTTGTTGATGGCCATCTCATTAAAGCCAATCTTTTAGAGGTAAAACAATTTTTATGGATTAAACGCTATCTTGTAAGCTACAAATCTGTGTCAAAAGCTCATGCAGGTTACCCAGGAGTAGCGGCCCAGTCAAGAGATATAGTTAACCACGAAACTATCTGGGTAAAGCATTTTTATCCTAAAGAAGAATTATAATGTCTAAAAAATGGTCAATCACGTCTGAAGAAGTTTCTAGAGCTAACCAACTGGCCGAAATCATGTGTAGCGAGTTAAACATAAAAGAATTGAATATTTCTATCGGACTCGAAACTAAAAAAGGACCAATCGAATTGGTTTATTATCATGATACCCTCAAAGATATTCCGGCAGAACCTCTGGACTTGGTTATAGGAAATATTAAACAGAATAAACCTGAACTTGCAGCTTACCTATTTCTGAAAAATTTACATAAATTTTGAAAGAAGGTGCTATGCAAAACAGAGGCTCCAATTTTCCTCTTGGATCGTTTCAATAATAAGACCCCGGAGTAGTAAAAATACCCGACTCTTTAAATAAAACTATTGCCAAGTAGTTAAACCTTTGCTACAATGGTCATATAATTAAGGCCAAATGTGAAATCTAAACTAACCAAGACTAGCAAAACTACATATCTACTTCTCGATATGGGCATCAAGTTCCTTGCTCTGTACCCACTATGGGTCTATATGACGGCTTATAACTATGAAACGTTCCAGTGGTTCATCGGAGCTCTTGCAGCCTCCTGGCTAGCAGCTAGCGCTCTTTTGGTACTTGGTAAAATACTATTTGTTGGAATTAAAACGCTTCATAGAGAAGCTTAAAGGAGAACTAACATGCTAGCACCAATCGAACAAGCCAGAACCTATAAAACAGACGGGTTTGAAGTCAAAATCACCGAAGAATCGAATAATAAATTTGCTCACTTGTGGAGTAGGGATGGTCTTGTAGGGATTTTGGGACTTTCCCTAGATGAGTTAACTAAATTAAGCCTGTTACTAGATCAAGTGATTGCTTCTGAGCACGAAAGGAGTATCAATGAATAATTTCGCTAATGACTGGGTCGACACCAGCATGTCTACGGGGAACGTTTGGGACGAGAAAGCACCCATCCAGGGGGTACTGCTCAATCGACGCGATAATGTAGGCCCAAATAACTCCACCATGTACACGCTCAAAACTGATCAAGGCGAAGTAGGAGTGTGGGGATCCACTGTGATTAATACGAAATTCTCCCAAATCCCGATTGGTTCGCTTGTGCGAGTTGAGCTGCTTGGAAAAGCTGAAGGCAAAGGGGGACGACAGTACAAGGACTACAAAATCCAGTACAAACCGGATCAAGAACTTCAGGCAGCCCAGACAGCTCAACGAGTCAAGCAGGAACTCGGCGGTACTGAAGTGCCTGACCTCCCTCCAATTGAGAACTACGAGCCTAAACCACCTGACGCCCAAATAGACATAAGTAAATTGCCTTTTTGATGAAAAAATCTATCTTTCCAACTAAGGTAAAAATCCATGTTCGAAACCGTTATATCTGCGAAGGCCTTTTGGATAGCGGAGAATACTGTCGTAAGCCAGCCATTAAGGAATTCAAGGAATACGACCAGGAGGACGGAGAAACATTTTCTACCTATCGCTGTGAGGCTCATCTAATTTCTAGTAAAAACCGAGAGGTAATTGATCTTTGAACGAATATAATGACAAGTTTCGGTTAATCCTACAGGGCAAAATTCTAGAAATAGAAGCACTCCAAAAACTTGTCATGGATTCGGTCAATACCCCAAGCGAGGGAGAGGTACGCTCTGTGAGCAACGAACAGATAGCTTTCAAAATGGGCGAACTCGGAGAAAATGTGGATAAAGTAGAAGGCTGGGCGCTAGAGACAAAGGATCTTCTAGCCTATCGACGAGAAAAAGAAAAGATGAAGCTTATGTCTGAGATTGATCCAAAAACCGGGAAAGGTCCGTCTGCTACCTACGCTGAGACACAAGCCAATCTTGACTTAGAAATAGCAAAACTAACTGATGAATCTCGAAAACTGAACCATGCTGCTACAGTGCTTAAGCATAAAAGTAACGCGATATGGAGTTGGTTAGACCAATCTAGATCTCGTCTTACTTGGATTAAAGGAGACATTCATAATGCTTGAAAATATTGCCGGCCAAATACCAGCCGATCACCTTATGAAGAGTATCGCGAATGAAGTGCGTAGTAAGCATATTGATGCACCAACTCGAAAGCAGGTAAGCGTAGTGCTCCACGCACTCAGCGACCATACTGCAATCCTAGCCGCCCTGAAACACAGACCTGATCCGACGTCTCCATGGCCAGAAGCTGCCTCCATTGGCCGCTGGCTCCACGATGTCGGTGATCAACTAGATCCGTTTCCCTTCCAGTAATTAAGGGAAAAATAATTAAAGATTCCTGTATGTGTGGGGTAAAAGCGTCGGATGATTGGGTGGCTAGCTAAACTACTGTATCAATGCTATAATACAGATAACTATAAGCCAATAAGGAATTAATGTGGCGTCCGAATCTTACCGAAAACGAGAAGAAACCATGGCTGAGAAGTATGGCTCAAAAGAGAACTACGAAGCCAAACGCAAAGAGTGGTCCCGTAAAGGTGGCCTCAAGGCTCCTGGGCTTGGAGCGTTGCCCGAAGAGCGCCGTAAAGAAATCTCAAAAATGGGCCGCGATACTAGCAAGCGTAATTTATTAGCCAAGTATGGGATTTACGTTAAAGATCTTGACTAAGCTTTAAAGCTTTGATACAATGCTCTTATAGCATTAACGTATTAGATGGTAAAATAGTGTCATGCTTACCAAGGCTAAAAGCCCTCGGAGATCTAAGCCCCAGAACAAACCCAAAATTATACCGCAACTCAAGAAACTTACATGGGACCAGTTCTCGCTATACGTTCGATTACGCGATGCCCTAGCCTGGCAGAAGCTTCATCCTGAAAATAATAATGGCCCAATGGCTCCATGTATTAGCTGCAGTAATATTTATCCAGCGCTTGGCATGGGAGGATTACAGGCTGGGCATTTTATTCCAGGCCGCAGAAATGCCTATCTATTTGATGAGCTCCAAGTCAACGCTCAATGTTATCACTGCAATATGGGGCTAAAAGGTAATTGGCCCAGCTATTATCAGGTCATGGTAAGCCGTCACGGCAAAAAAGCTGTAGAGACCATGATCTACGATCAAGCTCATCAAATAGTAAAATTCACTCGGGAAGAGCTAGAGCAGAAATTGGCCCATTATAAGGCCCTAGTTGAAGAGTTGAAACGTGCTTGGTAGAACCCTGACAATTTCAGGGTTGGTTTTTATAGGACTAGTTAATTTTGGTCCACATTTCCAGAAAACAACTGCGTATAAGGCCCCACAGCAGGTCTCTAAGCTTTCTCCTGAACAAACCACTACCCCAAAGCCTGCTATCGTTCCTGTGACTCCTGTGCAACCTACAGTGGTACCTGCCCCTCAAACTCCCGTTAAGAAGCTCTATTCTACCGGAGTAGAGCAGTGGAGGCCCTTAGTACAGGAATACTTCGGAGCTGAGACCAATTACGCCTTAGCGGTGATGATGTGTGAAAGTGGAGGGAATGCTGCTAATCATAATTATAATCCTGCTACCGGGGACGATTCGTGGGGTTTATACCAAATAAATAGATTTGGCTCTCTTGGGAATGGTCGTCCTAGCGGAGCATGGTTAAGCGTACCAGAGAATAACATCTCATATGCGGCTAAGATGCAGCACGCTCAAGGATGGACCCCCTGGAGCTGTAGCAAAAAGCTGTAACCTGTGATATAGTTTATTAATGCAGATAAAGTATACGATATGTATGTATTGTGGAGTCCTGGAAGAGATTCCGCCTAAAGCTCGATTAGATAACCACAAGTGTAAAGCTTGTCATATTATATGGCATAGGCTGAGAACTCGTTATAAAAATTATGGATCCGGAGTAGATGTTCACTGTCTTGTACGGTGGTGGGTTAGCTCAAAAAAAGTATGCGTAGAATGTGGGGCTATTGAAAATCTAACGGTAGATAGAATCATTCCAGGAAAATCAGGAGGCCTTTATCACCCCAATAATTTACAGATCCTTTGCTATACATGCAATTGTTGTAAAAAACTTGATTCGAGGAGCGTACAGGAAAGTATCAACCAACCACCATTTAAAATGTGCAAAATCTGCAAAAAACAATATCCACTTACTAAGGAATATTTTCATAAATTATCATTTAGGGCTAAGTACAGAAAAAATTCAGTCTCAGAATTCCATTATTCTTGTCGACTATGCCGCCTAAAACTTCTGAGAGAGATGTATGTACCAAAAAGTTCTCGAAAAAGGAGTCCTCGTGTTACCGGTTTCTAGCCAAAACAAAAAGCACGCTCACCAATGGCAAAGAACTACCCGTCACTTTGAGGGGGCTACCATATTTTTTCATGTCTGCGTTGAGCACTCAGGTGAAAATGGAAAAATAGTTCCAGTAGTAAAGGCCTATCATATGGAAAAATCTAAATGAATCGTCAGCGCCACCCGAAAGTGGCGCCTAGCTTGGGGTTGGGATCTCCACCTCGACCAAGAAACGAAAATTCCTTACCAACACTATTTTTTTCGAACCCAGACTAAAAACTCCGCTTCTTATGCTACAATGTTCCTCTTACGATTGCAACAACTACATACACAATCAGTATGACTATTCCTAGCCAGAACAATACTTCTCCAGCGAGCGTAAATACCGCTCCAATGGCTGCCAAGACTGGGAGAAAAATTGGGAGCAAAACTCCAATCAGCCAAAGGCCAAACCCCGCTGCTATGATAGACAGGCCTACTCGATAGTTCATTTGTTAGCTACTCCATATACACCTAGAGCCGTAGCGAGTTGAATAACAGCCAAAACAACCTGGTTATCATTACCCAGCCACATCATAAGCAAGCCCACTACTAGCCCTGCTAGGGCGACAAAGAATTTGTTGTATTTTGGGTTCATGATTTCCTCATTTTACAAGATAAACACCGGGGTTCAATTCGGTAGTTTTAGCTTGGATTAATTTATTCTTAGCATCAATATTCGCAATAATTTGTTCTACGTCTTTTTGCTCGAGCGGATGATCAGGGTTCAACCCTGATGCCTGAGCTACCTGAGCCAAATATTTAGCTCGATCCTCCGCTATTCTAGTAGCATCTTCTGCCGACTTGGCCCATTCTTGAGCTGTTTTACCGTTAAACATATCGTTATCCTTGTTAGCTAATTGAATTAATCTGCCTATATCTAATGTTCCTGGACAGGCAGTAGCAGTAAAGGCTCGATGAGGCCGAATAATATTCCCATTTATAGGCAAATCATATTGAGTACAAATTTTCCTAATCAGTTCTGCTGAAGTCTGGTACTCAATATCGGTATAATTGTCAGCATTCAAATCTTCATGTTCGATCCCGATTGACCGCTGGTTAATATCGAAGTTTCCAGCATGATAAGCCGTATCCTTCTCGGATACATACTGGTGTATCTCGCCGTTTCGTCCTACTCCATAATGGGCTGAAGTATTGCGTTGCTTATCCTGGAATACTGCATCGGCTCCAGCTAAATTCCCAGCCATATGGTGAACTACAATATAGGAAATTGGCTTTCCAGCTCGACCAGCTGAGTAATTAGGCGATCCAACGAATGTTATATTCATAAGAGCATTATACCATAACCTTCATTAAGCAGGAAATGCTTGAGGCTTTTTAAGCTGTTCTCGTAAGTCTTTAATCGTATCATTGAGTGTTTCAACTTGATTCTGCAAGATCCCTACATGTTTACGCAGTGTGTTACTCACATCTTGCTCTTTTTCAAGCTGGACATTGAGTCGGTCCATCTGTAGCGTAATACGATCAATCTGTCGGTTAGCGTCATCAAGTTGACGCTGATAAAACTTGACTGATTGATCGTAGGCCTCCTGGTCAACCTTTCGTGCGTCTACAGTGGTAGCTCTAATACTAGATCTATAGGTGAAAAATGCTCCAACAGTTGCTGCTATAGCTGCAAGAATGGCCACAATTACAGAAGTATCAATCATGGAAGTTTCTCCAATCGTACCGGTTCGGGCCAAGTAGCAATCAAACTTAAAACTGCTGCAAAGGATCCCCAAACAGCTGTCGCTAGATAACCACGTTCAACACTGGCGAACATCCAGCCAAGCAGAAAAATTAGAGCCCAAAGTGTCTTAAGAAACATAGCTGCAGCATAGGCAGGGGCATCATAGCGACGAAATGCATAGATCAGACAAACGGTTCCTACTGTGGCCCAGATAAATGACCATAGTTGCAGAGGTAAAATATCAGTTAAAAACAGGTAAATAGGGTTACGAATAATGCTAGGAGATGGAAAAGCTAAGCCAATGGCATAGACCCAGTCGAGTAAGGCCAAAAAAAGTAGAAAAGCTCCACGACGACCGACTCGATGAACCAATCGTGTTGGCAAAGATTTCATCTAAAACTCGTAGGTAATAAAGAAGTTTGCGCCCTTACTACCTGAAGCAGTCCATCCGTTTGGCTGAGCATCCTTTGCTAATTGCACTGTTGTGGCAGCCGAATCAATAGTAGCAACTCCGGCTGTAGCTACAGCAGAACCACCATCCACATTTTTTGAGGTCATACCGATCCATTGCATACTTGCAACTGTAGCAGCTGTAATAGGCAAAGGAGCAAGCAAACTGCCACTATCTGAAGTTTGATTAGTTCCTCGCGTAAACTGATAAGTGCATTGTCTGCCTTGAGTCCAGAACCGAGCTACACCCGTAAAGTCAGCTGTAACACCGGTCCAGCCGGTAATGGTGTAAGCAAACGCAGCTGGGAACCCTAGCGGTTGATCAGCATGAGAATAATAGTTTCCTGTAATCGCAGCATTAGCTAGTGTGTAGCTTGTGCCTCCAGTAACCGTCAGAATTGTATCTGCCACACCTATGATTACAAAATATTTAACAGTAGTTTGGGTAAGCTTGATCTTGTCACCTATGTTGTATTTAGAAGCCGCTCCAGTAGGAACTGTAATCAGATTAGACAAAAGATAGGTCCAAGTCTCGTTCGCATCAATCCAGCCATCTAATGTGCCCTTAAAGCTCGGAGAAGTAATGACCGGACTCGTCAGAGGAAGAGAAGACTTGTGCGTGCCGTCTTGGTTATGGCCAATCAAAATACCTTTGGTCATCATGGAAATGTGGGTAGCCGTAGCATAGTCAACCACTGTCGAACCACCAGTATGAATCTGATTCGTCCCGGCAGTCCAAACCACACTCGTAACCTGAATACCCGAAGTGTCAATTACTCCAGTAAACGTTTGCTTTTTAGTAGCATCGCTCGGATCGACTACAAAAACTGCAATCTCGCCATTGGTGTATCCTGAAACTGAGTTCAAAGGGACAGTTGGAGCCCCACTAGAAATGGTAGAAGCGAGTGTACTGCTAAACCCATTTTGGGCTGAAGGAAAAAAGTTTGTAGATAGACCAGCTAAACTAGTTGACATGTTTTTGTTTTCCTTTTGGGATCTTTCCTTATTATAGCATTCTGCTTATAAAAACTGCATGAAATTAGAATTGCCGGTAGGAGACACATATTCGACTAGCGCCCAAACGTTTGATACCGCAATAGTCTGAACATTAGCTGCCGTTAAAGAGTACCCAATCTGCATTGAATCAAGTGTCGTTTTTGTCCATTGAGCCCCATCAGGATCAGCATAAGTAATAATTGGATAGATCAGTGGTGTCGCAGTAGCATTTGTTTTCCAAGTCGTTGAGTTTGGGACTAAAGTTGCTGATTGAGTTTTCGTTCCTCCGGCCGTTTTAATAATTTCAACCTTAAAAGCCGTTGTAGCATCAGCAGAAACTAGATCTGCAAATCGGACTCCCACTGCCGCGAGTTTCACGATATCAGTGGCCGCAATTCCAGAATCATCACAATTAAATAGATCCTCTTGGGCGAGTACGGCAGATCCGTTGTACGAGGTGGCATCATTAGGCGGCACTTCATTCACCCGTGTAAAGTTATTACCAGCGCCAACAGTACCACCTACTTGTACCGCAAATGAGTTAGCATCTCCCGTAGCACTCGGTTTAAGATGAATAATTTTCCCAGATCCCGGATAACTTGTCTGACTAGTGCCCGTAGTATCATTAATGGCAATATCATCAAAGAACCAATCACCTGTAGTTTGAGCTTCAGAATTAAGATTACCTCCAAAATAAGCATGCAAAATTGAGTTTGCAATGGTTTGAGTTGTGCCGGAAGCAAATTGAGTACCATCAATCTGTGCTTTTACAACTTGTGATCCTGCTGATGCTGTACGATCGAACAGTACTCCAATCCGATACCATACGCCCGTAGAAAGCGCGCTAGAGGCCGATCCAATAGCTCCGGTGCTATCGTATAAACGAAGAGCTCCAGTGTTATCAAGAGTTATGTAGGCTGCTACCCCGGTACCAGTTGTCGCACTAGAACTAACTGCAAAAATGCGGTTTTCTGCACTTGGTAAAGTGGCAATTCTCAAATAAAACCGAAAATAGAAGGGTCCGTTATTTCCTGCGGATTTAAATTGGTTTCTAAATCTCTGGTTAGTGCCAGAAGACAACGAGGATATTCTCCCTGCATAAGTACCTGAGCGAACTGTGCTACTAGAAATTGTCCCTCCTACTGCCGCATCCCATTCCATACTGGCAGTTAAACTATTGAGCTCAAAACCACTACTAAACAAACGAGCCATCTAGAAATTCCCCAATTGGGCTAGATTGTCCCATTTTGTGTCTGTGCTGTTATAAATAAACCCAAGATAAAGCGTTTTCGAGATTACCGTAGTAGTTGGAGCTGGTAAATCAGTCGAAAATCTATAAATAGCATTAAAAGCTAGGGCTCTAGCAGTAGCATTATCCTTAACCCGAATAATGAGTTTTTGGCCCTCAGTAGGCGTGCCGGTTGGAGCGCCAAAAGTGGCGTCTGCCGCTAGGGCAGTCACAGTGTACTCGTCATCAGTATCGGCATTTGGTGTTGGCGTGGAACTTGAAGCAGTCGTAGAGACGCGAGCCGTGACACGCGTAGCTGTAACGGTTTGGGTAGCTCCTGGTGTTAGATAATCAGTTCCAGCAGTTCCAGCCGAAATAGCAGTTCCGTTGCCTTTGAGCATTCCGGTTATCGAAGTGGTGAGCGTAATTGCTGGAGTCGTCGTTGGGTTTGCAACGGTACCAGCAAGACCATTAGCAGACGTCACCGAAATGGTAGTCACCGTACCGGCTCCAGCTCCTGGTGTTTGCCAGGTAGCGTGCGTGGAATCGGTGGCAGTTAAGACCTGCCCAGAAGATGGAGCAGTCGCGGCAGCAACATTTACTACTGTACTGGCAGAATTTAATGCATCAGTTTTGGCGCTCTTACCAGTTGTATCTTGGTTCAGCGTCGGGAATTGAGTTGCATTATATATTCCTCCCTGGACTTGGTAGTTGGAGCCATCAGAGTAAATCTGTGCAACACCGTTATTAACATTAATTACTTTTGTAGATGCACCATCAATCGTCTGTGCTGGCGAAGCTACATTGATCGTTCCTGAACCAGCTGTAGTGATGTCGATAGCAGTACCAGCGAGTGCATTGGTTAACGAGGTAGCTAACTTAATGTCGTACGGAATCGTGTAATAAATTGTGATTCTGATATTGTCGATATTAGCAGTACCAAGAATTGACTTAACCTGGAAAATAAAACCAAAAGTTGCGCCGTTAACATCGGTTGGCGATAATGTTGCGCCCCACAAGTCATCTGTTGCGCCATAAGTTTTAGTAGTATCAGAGCCAGTAAAGGCCGTTATAGCAGCTTTATCGTTTCCCGTTAATACATCCGCCTTAAGTAGTTGAGCCTTAATATCATAAACTTTTACACTTTCAGAAAGTGTACTAGTACTTTTACCTTCAACTTCGACCTTAATTCCCTCGATATTAGCCGTAGCAGGAACAGCAAAACCGAAATTTGTTAATTTAAGATACTGACTCTCAACATAATCAGCGCTAGCAAAAGCAGATGTTACACCGCTTACGGTAGTGCCAGCAGCAGCCGTCAATTCTACTTCTATACTAGATGTAAAGCTAGCAATTGTGGTGGTTAAGTCAGCTCCTGCCGCTCCGGCACCCGGTACCCGAACATTCTTACCAACATCACTAATTGCAAAAATGGCAGTTGAAGATGTTAGCGTTTTATCAGTAGCTGTGATTGAACCAGAGAATGTTTGTGCGTCGCCCCTTGGATAACTCGGGTCAATGTTACCGTCGGATGCCCAAGTAGCATACGAGTTATCGCTGCCAGCCGCATTTGATGGATTACTCCAGGCAACATAACCAGCGGCACTATTACTAGCAAGCGTACCGGCCGTAAGAGGTGAATTGTTAAGCACAAGGGTATTTCGTGTCACATAATAAGTCGTGGAGGCTGTAACGCCACCCGGCATAGTACCAGCTGTAGTCATCGTTATAGCTGTACCAGTTTCCAGCAAAGTAGAGAGCCGAATAAGATTATTGGTAGCATCGACATCTGCATCAGTAAATGTGGTACCAGCAAACGAATATGGTGTTAAAGTTAAATTGTAAGTAGCAGCAGACCCAGTCTCATCCTTAATAATATAGGTTCGACCAATCGAACCGGCCGCTGTCGGTAAATTCACACTTCTAGCGGCTGTCAGTGAGGTATAGGCAATAATGTAGTCTGACTTTACAACAGTAGCCGCTGCATCAGAAATCGCACGACGCTTAAAGAGCATGCCTGCGTTGTAACCTATCCAGGACCCTGTACTATCTGGCCGTCCCTGAATATATAAAGGAGCCGCCGCTGAAGTTGAAGCCGTAAGTGAACCAGCTGAAAGAATATTGAAAGCCATTAATGAACTTGTCGACGGGTCACTGCGTACAAGACTAATGCCACCCGTTTTCTTGGTCTCATCGCCAGCCGAAAATCGAGCCATCGCGGTCGAACCGCTACCAGATGCTGGCGAGTGAATATTCAGACCACCCGTACCACGGATTTGAGCTTCACCGCTTCCTTGCAGATTAAATTGCATGTCAATATTTGTATCTGGGCCATTCGCACTAAAAGCTACTGGATTACCCGTTTCAACCGGTGAACTAAAGTCAATTCGGTTGCGCGTAACACGCATACCACTGGAATTATTCTTACCAAGTGCGATAGTAGAACTTGTAACCGGATAAATGTCAACGTTAGCATAAGGCACAACTCTTACGTCAAGAACACTGTTCCCATCAATCCATACATTCGTTGAATCATGATACTTGGTCGTTCGATCAGAAGACAAGATCGCAGTTGAGCCGTTTGCTTTGTACTGAGTACCGGGATTAATGATCAGGTTATCAGTGATGGACATCTGATCCACCCAGCCATAAGAGATACCATTACGCGAGGAATTCATAATGACGTTATTAGAAACTAGGATATTAGTGGCCCGTTGTGTTAGACTCCCACCTCTAATCTGTATACCGTCAACATCACTATCGCTCGCGCGATCATGCTCTTGGTCGAGAACATTCCCCACAACAGCAAGATTACTTGGTGCGTTAATAATACCAATACTTGAACGCCCTGAGCCCTTAACGACATTACCAGTAATAGTCATGTAGGTAGGACCTACTTGGTTATTGTATCCACTAGCCCAGATACCCCAGAAAGCTGCATTTTCGATGGTATTGCCAACACAGGTTACTTTGGTATTGCCGCGACTGATCGAGAAACCATTATCCCGGCTATCAATTGAGTGGTTCCCTGCGAAAATTACCTCCTCATTAAAACCGAAACCAGCATCTGCATTGTTATTAAACTCACAATTGACAACGCTAAGTTTCCCCTTAAGACCAAACAGACGAATCGGCAAGGATGAGTTGTCCCGGAAATTACAGTCACGAATCCAGAAATTGGTAATGGTAGGAGCTGAGACTGAATCTGGGTCACCATCGCCAGTAATATGGATAGAACACGAGGTACCCGTACTAAGTGTATTGCCAAGAAAGGTAAGATTCTCTACACCAAAATTGCTAAAATCAGTAGTCCCATCATCATGAATAATCGGTTTAGACCCGATACCTGTATAACTGCCTGAGGAGTTGTTGTGCTGAAGCGTTGCCTTGCCATCCGAAGTTAAAGTAACATTTGACCTAGGCTCGATACCATCACCCGAGACTATAAATGCCCCCTTGAGATAGACTGACGATCCACCGACTATAGCGTTAGCAGCTACAATAGCCGCATTAATCTCAACTTCATTTCCGGTAGCACTTGCACAGGTATAATCAGCGGGATCAGTATCACCGTATGCCGCAACTATAATCCGATGAGTACGTTTAATTGTCGGAAGCGCTGCTGTGCCACCAAGATCTCCCGCAAGTTGTAGCACACCCTTAGAACTACCCGTAGAATCACTAGCAGATGGCACAAAGTCCCACTTCGTTCCCGTCGTTTGAGCTGAATCAGCGGTTAGAACTTGATTATTTAAACCGACACCTAGGCGGGTCGGAACGGCACTTCCAGTTGCAACATACAAATCACCTTTAGTGGTGAGAGTGGACTTATCTGTTTTAGTAGCTAAACTTGCGGTAAGATTTGTTATTGCAGATTGAGGAATACCCGTGAAGTCTGCCCATGCCCCGCTACAATTGTCCCAGCTCCCGAAAACTGAGTAAACGTAAGTGCTGTAGAGGCAAGAATTATCGGATTAGGAGTGGTTAGAACATAGCCAATATTCGCGCTCACTGTTCCTTCGGTAACAAACGTGAACATACCAGCTGTTACCTCAGCACTAATATCTGCGTCTGTAGCCCTCGACCAAGCACCTGAAGCCGCCACATAGATGCCATTATTAGCCCCTGTGCTCTGATTCTTGGCTAGAACTCGATCCCCAGCAATTACGGATACCCCATCGATAGTCTGAGCGCCAGAAAGCGTAATATTGGCCGTAGTCGCAACACGAACACTCAATTTTACATTTAGCCCTTGAGCTAGAGCATCCGCATAAGCCTTTGTGACCGGATCAGTAGCAGAAGTTGGAGTCGGAACAACCATATGGCCGGTAATGGTCGGAGAATCAGCCCGAACTAGATCCCCTGTACCCGTTGAAGGACTTGCAGTCACCACTTTAGCCATGGTGACTTTCTTGCTAGCCTGCGTGGCGTTATCGACAGCTAATACATAATCATCACTGGTAGGATTACTATCTTCGTTGAGCTGAGATACTTTTACGCCCGTGACTGCCATATTTGTTTTCTCTTTTGTTAATCTTATTCTAACATGGGGCAGTAGCTATTCGGTCAAAATATAAGTCCCAGACTCAGATGCAACTACCGTACTGGAACCAGAGCTACTAGATCCCGAAACCAGGCGCCAACTTCGGGGCTTACCGGCATTTGTTTCGGTACCCCAAGTTTGAAGTGTTCTTAGGATATACTGAGAATTAATGCCGTTTGTACTGATGTGCCACTGGACCGCATTAAGCTCTTTTTGGACCGGAAAATATCGTTTAACTGAAGATTCAGAAAATAAATCAGGAACATTAGAAGTATCGTCCCAAAGGGTCGTGTCCCATAGAAACGAGTCCCAGCCTACCTGGGTAACTGTCGAGGTGACCGTCTGAGTGTTAATTGATCTAAAGCCTTTAGAGCGTTCAATCCCAATTAACTCTACATTAATTGAGCCCTGAGGATTGGAAAATTCCACTTCAGCTTCTTCGGTAAATTCAAATTCAAACCGATTCTTTACGGTCGGATAAAGTCCCGTTGAAAGGGATGTTTCAAAGGCCTCCCCGTAATCACCCTGGATGTTTACCCCAATTTCGCTTAATCGATTATCTCCAGGCTTTAGAGCTAAAAGACGATGAGTCCCCAATGTATCCGTGTAACGAAGAAATTTCTTAAACCCAAGCGTAAATGCCTTTGGCAACCAGGCTTTACGTTCGGTATCATAGACAGCTGTAAAATTATTCGAGCTATTTCCATATGGAACCGAAAAGTAGACTTTAGCATCAAAATAAGCACTAGCAATACCCGATTCCGCCGTAGGAGTGATCCGTCTAATTGTCGGACGGATATTCGCACTGGATTCATCAGTCGAGAGTAGATTAAGAAGTTGAGCTCGGGAACCAAGATTGTAGAATGCCTGTTGGTTGTAGAACATGTAGTCGTTGAGCACATTCACCACACTCCCCGGAGCCGGTGTACCTCTTGAGCCGGGTAATTTGTAAGCACTTGGAACAGTAATGGAAATATCTCCAATTGTCAGCACGTCTAAGCTCATCTGGATAACACAGCCCTGACCATCTGCGCTCTTGCACCAAATAGTCGCTAAGGGGTCCCCCTTACCGTTCCGATAATCTTCAACCTGAACCGGAATATATTTTCCACCCTCCTGCCAATCCAGGTACCCACCGTCATAAGCTCCCGCAAATGCACCCTTGGGTGGCTGTCCTGAGCTAAACCAAATTCGGTATCGGTTCTGGGTGTCACGGACTCCGTACATTCGAGAGCCCACATTTTTGAGCTCTTCTACTAGCGGCCCTTGAGTAGTATTCGCTGTAGGAGCTAGTGTGCCGGGGGAAGCAATCCATGTACCATCATCGGTAAAAATTGTAGTCCCGGTAGAACCTAGGTAAAAGTAGTTAAGGTTATCCTCGCTAATGTATACATCGTACCGTGTCTGGGTAGATTGGAGTGCTGGGAGAGTAAGCGTAGCGTAATTAGTCCCTGGGCTCCAAGACTCACGAGGAATACCCGTTTGAATAACCGTAGAAGCTGCAGATGCAACTGAAAATCCAATCGTATTTACGGCCGAGCATTTATAGTAGTATTGATAGGCTGTACCCGAAGTAAGCCCCGAACCCGTCTCAGCTACTGTGGGGGCTGCTGGAGTAGTCAGGGCTGTATAAGCTTGGAGCATTGTCGTGCCATCGTATCGAATAATTGGGTTAATGCCATTTGTTAGGTAGAGAAAATTATTATACTGATTCATGAATACATCGTGCCCAGCGATAGGGCTAGCCCCGCTACAGACATCCCAGGTCAGCCCATTATCTACTGATCGATATACAATCCCGCCACCGACCGCTATAAGATGAATTACCCCCTGGAAGTCGAAGTAATCGAAGCCATCAATGCTCGCTCCATTCGGTAGAGTTATGCCGAACCAGTTCACCCCTGGTCTTGGGCCTGGCTGGCCGTCTTCATATAGGAAGAGGTTTGTAGCTTCCTCCAGAGCGTTACGGGGAAGACGGGACTTATCGATGAGCGTAATGCAACCACGTTTGAAGTTCTCTAGCGTCAAGTACGTAGGAGACGGAAATTTAACCTTAACATCATCAATAATGTCCATTGGCATGGCTAGAATCCAGTTCCTGGAGTAATAGCTGCTCCAAATTGAGCTCCTGAATTATCCGGCAATACCCATGGATTAGCCCAACTACCACTATCGTTACGCATTTTCATTATCTTAAGCATGTCTTCAGACCGCCGTTCAGCAGCAGACGAGAATGGATTACGAGAGCCCATAAAACGCATACAAAGCATTCGATGTGCCATAAATTCAGCATTAGGACATTCGGTTTTATCTGTTCCGGTCGTAAACTCGGTAGCTTTTCGGTAAAAGACGTAATCGATAGCCATACCATTAATAGAAGTATCTGGAACAGGGTTAATATGGAGTGTAAATAGCCCACCAGCCACGCTTGTAAAGTACGCGTAGTGTCCAAAATCACCCTTAAACTGAGCTTCGTGCGCTTCAATAATCGGGTAAAATCTTACAGTATTTCCATTAGAATTTTTGATCTTAACGAATCCACCAGCCTGCTTAAAGGCTGTAGGCGTCAGATAGGAGCTAGTTCCACTAGTAATAATAACCACACCGCCCGTTGAAAATGTCTGAGCTGTAGAAAAAAGCTGCTCCCAATAAACGCCATCATAGTCCTCCCACCTGGATTTAGCCTCATTAGCCAGTGTCAAGCCGATAGTGTACTCATCGTCAGAACTTGAAGGAGTAGTTGCCTCCATCCTATATAAAGTATAGTATAACATAAATATGTTATCAAAGCTAGGAGTAGTCATTTTATTTTTGTCCCATCACATTAACTATACCATTAGTAGTTCACTTGGTAATTTATTATGCTTGACGCGGTTACAGTGGGGATGAGCTAGCTGGAGGTTTAGAACTTCATGTAGCCCCCCGCGTGAAAGAGGAATAATGTGGTCAATCTCAAAGTTTTCTGTGATTGGCTCTTTACATATGCCGCAGATTCGAGTAAACCAGTTATAAATTTCTTCTTTACTAATCTGAACACCTTTAGTTTTAGTTCGATATTTATGCACCTGTAATCGAACTTCTGCAGAATGTTCTAATCTCCAGCGCCGACCTCGCTCAGCTCTTTTGTCGGGGTTCTTCGCTTCATAGTTACGTTGATTGTACAAAATCCTGGTACGATTCTTTTGATAATAATCGGGACCACTTTCACCTTTTCTATCTCCAGGATTTTGGGCTCGTCTTTCATTCTGATACTGATTAAGCTTTGCTCGATTTTCTAGTCTCCACGTCTTCATTCTATCGGCAATTTTTTGACGATTTATCTCAGTGTACCGTTTAACTTTATCTTTATTCTGTTGATAGTATAGTTTAGCGCGTGCAGCATTTTTTGCCTTGAAATCAGCATCATTCTTATGTTTATCATAATATTTCTTGTACTTATCCATAATATTATTATATCTTACTTTTCCTGATTGTTACGGTCGGCCTAGTACCAGCTTGGCTTCGGGCCCTACCGGTTTTAGGCTTAGCCGCCTTAGCTACGGTCACCTTAGGCCGCTTTATCTCGCCTCCAGCATTAGCCGAAATAGCATATTTATATGGCGATCCTGTCGTTCCTCTGGCTGGTTTTGAGCCCAGACCATACTTGAATTTAGAATCTGCTCCATATTTTTTAACCAGCTCTTGATCTAGCTTTAGCGCCTCGGAGAAAAGCTTCTGACCTTTTTCGGGATTCTGAGCAATAAACTGACGCATATTTTCTTTGCTCATGCCATAGAACTCGGACACTTCCTGCGAGTAGTTCGAGGTGATGGACAATTTTGCTAGGGATTCGCGAGCTTTAAAATCGCTTGTAGAATCGAACTTGCCATTGAGCTTGTTGTTTTCATACTGAGCCAATTTGAGCTTGTAATTATTTTTTGGATCGGCCTCAAATTTGGCTCTACCGTTCTCGTTGAGCTTGGCATGACGAATAATAAGCTTCTGTTGATCTTCTGGCAGTCCGGGATTAAGTGTTTTTGTAGCAGTATCAATTCGAGTCTGAGCCTTATCAAGCTCCTCGGTCCCACCTAGACGGGCTCCAGTCTTGACCTCAACTTTACGAGTATCGCGCTTCAGTTTAGCCGCTGCTTTAGCCTCCGGAGTCGTATTATCTCCCGTAAGAATAGAGCCGTTATTAACAGTCGGTAGCCCTTGGGTATTTGGCTTAACGGGTAGCGGTCCCTCTGCGGCGCTAGCTCCAGGAAGTAGTTCTGTAGCCGGTGTAACGGGCTTGTTATAGGGAAGAACACGATTTTGGATAGCAGTACCTACGATCGGAATTTGGCGCAGCCCAGTCCTGGAAAGAGGCGTTAGATCGGTATATTGCTCGCCATTATTGCCTACAGCTACTTTGCCTTCCAAGCCAGCGTCAGGTACATTTTTACGTTGAACCGCCTCACTCACTCCTCCAATTAAGTCAGCCGCAGCACCAGCCGTTGGGCCTCCGAATGTACTAAGGGCCATTGAGATACGCCGGTCAGGAGACAGGTATTTACCATTAAGCGGTACCATGCCTCTAAAAATATCCATAACTTGCCCAGCTCCACCTACATTAGCAAATGACTCCAACGCTACTCTGGGTTTATTTGTTTCCTCGGGGCGGCCTGCAATAGCACGTTTCGTTTCATATAGTCCATAGCCCACCGGAAGAGCAGCCAATAATCGAGCAAAAGGCTGGTAATTGCCCTTGCGCATTGGCTGCAAAATTTCGTTATTGAAGAACTTGCTTTGACTATATGAAAAAGTTCTGAACTGGGAGACCAATTTCCCTCCTGGGCTACTGGTCCACCCCGGAAGATCTTGAGGATCGACTTTGAACTGAGTTTTTTCCACAATTTTGCGCGAAGCTTGAATCTGCTGGTCTCTTGTAAGGGTTTTCCCTTCTATCTTACCCGTTACTCCGAGCTTGCGAAGTGTAGATTCGTCGCCTTTCTGGGCAAGCCTTAAGGCATAATCCCGACCAGATGTAGCTGCCACAGAACGGTTGAACTTTTCCACAGCGTTAAATCCTGGGGCCGTAATTTTGGATAAAGCCTTACCAGTAAACCCGGCTTGCTCCTTGATATCGTTCAATACGGCATCCGAAATTACGCCAGTATCAAAAGTGTACTGACGCTCTTTTGGGCTAAGCTGTTTAATCATTGAATTAAGCGTACGTAGGTGGCCGGTGACAATACCCGTGTTGACACTCTGAGAAGCATTAGTAATTGCCCCCAATCCGAGCCTGGTAGTAGTCATATATTTGCGAATATTACCTGAGACCTTTTGAGCCTCAGGATTGTACTTCCTAGCTCCAACTGCAATATCATAGGCATTTTTCATAGCCTCAGCATCTTTGCCCTGCGCTCCGGCTTTGGCGATCAGCTCAAGGGACTTCTCGTCCTTCGGGCCAAATGTCTCAGCCTGAGCGGTACGTCGCGTAGAGCCTTGTAGATATTGACTAAGAGAATTTGGAGTTTTGTCATACATCGGAAGATCAACTAAGCGAGAGGCCTCAAGATTCCCAAACGTACGATTACGAGAAACATCACGAGCATAACTTAGATTCTTGATTGCTTCCTGAACATCTTTTGCTTGACCCGTTTCTACTAGATGATTAACGGCTTCATTGTACTTGTTGCGGTCCTTAAAGACTTTCTCGAAGTCAATTATATGAGGATAATAGTTCGGCCCCAAATCGCCCACATTCAGTCCAGCCTGAACTGCTCTATCGCGAATCTGAGGGGCTACAGCCTGCCATTCCGATACAGCCTGGGCCACTTTGGTAGAGCTGGGAGTAGCCTTGCCTTGAGTAGCTTCAACAAAATTCTCAAAATCCTTACCCTTAAGCGAGCGAGCTGTAGGCAAACTCTTCTGAAGCGCAGCCGAGTACAGCTCCTCAGTATCTCTGGCTCCCTGAAGCATTCCAGCCAACTGCTTACCGTGCTCACCCTGGCGCTCAATAATAGAGCGAGTGGAACGAAACGCCTTATCAACCAAGCCGACCTTTTTAACCCCAGAAACAGGGAGTTGTGTGACCTCTTTCGGCAAACGATCAGCAAATAGTGATTGCATGCTTTTCTTATAGGAGTCGTTATCGGGCATGCTCTTGATAATCCGTGCAACTTCGGCCATATCTCCTTTATTTGAAGCCGCCTCAATGGCCGCCTGATGAGTGGGCCGTGCTATACTTTTAGGTAATGAAGAACCAGAAGGACTTTGTTCAGATTTGGCTAGTTGCACTCGGGGCTTTTGTTCTGACGTTCCTGGTAGTCTTAGGTAGCCTCCTTCGTTTTGTAGGGGTGCCTTAATCCGATCAAGCAAACTGGGCGTTGTCTGGATGCGCTTATCAAAGGCACTAGCAAGATTGCCCATGCTCTGGCCCGATTTTCCAATATTGTAGTGCTCGGCTACCCGGGAAGCATCTAGCTCAAGCTGCCTAGCCTGGTTCTCGGGAAGCTTTTTTACCCCGCGAGCGTGATCGATAAATTGCTCCATCACTTGAGCGTCGTCAGGATGGATCTGAGTGCCTCCAGAGAACTTTCCGCCTAATCTGGGCTGGCCGATATAACCGTTCTCATTAGCTAGCTGGCTTTTTTGATAAGCATTCTTAACCAGGTTGACGGTAGGTTTTACTACTGGAGTGCTTATTTTTAGGGGACTCGCAGCAAAAGCGGCATCACCTAAAATACCCGCTGTCGCTAGTCCTTTATTCAACAGCCCCTGTTGTTGCCCAATCTGGGTATTTACCGGTAAAGTCGTGCCTTGAGCTGAAATAACCGGCCTCTGAGTGACCGTGGAAGCGATATTAGCTCCTAGCCGCTCGGCTGAACCTAACGGGGAATTACGATAGCCTACATCTCCAATCCCGCCAATGAATTGGCCTACTTGCTGACCCAGAGGCTGACGTTGGAATTCTGGAGTAGATGCACGAAGAGCAAATTTCTCAGCATCTGAAATTACCGGAAGCTGATTAACGAATCCACCTACCGTTTTGCTTGTTTGATTAGCTACATTTCCCAGCCCCTGAGCAGCTCCACCGAAGAAATTTCCTACTGCTCCTTCAATATCTGAAAGCTTCTTGCCTAGATTTGGAAGTTGAAAGCTCATGTGAGCCTCCTATATTCGTCTTCGCGGAGCCAGGAATAATGGTAAAGAGGATGGGAACGGTCCATTTTGGAATTGGGCCGGAGCTTCGGCACTAAAGTTAAACGCATTTGTCGGAGCTGTACCTGCCAAAGCCAACTGATTAGCCTGACCTGCACGGGCCTCTTGGCTACTCGGACCAATCCCAGCTACACCCTGAGATAATTGAGAGTCGTATTGCTGAAGTGCATTGACAGCCTGCTGGCGGATCTTCTCTTTTTCAGCCTCAACATTAATGCGGTCAGGCAAAGCCATCCCGGCAATACTAGCATCCAGATTAGCTAGTTGAGTCCTAGCTGAAGAGACAATATTGTTAATGACATTCGTCTTGCTTTCATCTAGGTGCCGAAGACCTTGAGCTTGCTGATCTGCAAAGCCCATTTGCTGTTCGTTGATTGCGTTTTGACCTTGAGCATACTGATTACCGACATTAGATAATTGCTCTCGTCCCAATGTTCCATAAGCATCAGCTAGGGCTTGAGAAGCGCTAGAATCACCAGCGTTTCGATTGGCCAGTTGCACTCCTCCTGAACGAATACCACGTCCTACCATGCCCAAAATGTTCTTGGTACCCTGAGTTTTGGCTAGTTCGTTCTGAACTGCCTGAGAGTCAATGGAGCGCTGACCAGCCCGAAGTGAATCAAGATAATCTAAAATACTGCTTTTGTACTGGCTACCAGCATTTCCAACTGCATCGCCAATCGAACCAAATAATCCCTGCTTCTGAGCATTAATGTTGCCCACTTTGGCATCATAGGCAGCCTTACCCCCATAAGCAGCAAACGGATCAACCGGTGTAGGTTGAGGACCAGCAGTAGACTCGCCTAAAACGCCTCCAGCTTGCTGAGGAGGCCTATTCGCGTTAACAGCATTTACAATATTTCCAAAACTCTGAGTCGGGCTAATGGCGCTTAGCAAACCCTGAGTACTATAAGGCGTAGTAGGAACTGGATACGCAGGCATTGATATTTCCTTTTTGTCTTACCTAAATAGTACCATATTTGCAAACAAAAATAAGCGAGGGTATAATTAGTTTAGCTTTGAGCGACGCTGTTCAAAGCCGCAGGTTACGTAAACTGTTTGTACAGCCAAATTTTGTAATAGAAAAAGCCCGTTAGCTATGTAACGAGCTCTCTTGAACGACGCTAGTTATAGGTTAGCAGGGTCAAAAAGAAAGATCAACCCCCATGACCTGGTCCTCCACACAACAGTTAACTGTTAACAGCTATCAGAAGGTTTTAAACCCAACAGATAACAGTTATAAAACAGTAAAACAACTTTTAAGCGAACTGCCCTTCTCGATAAATCCGCAATTCGAACATGCAGTCATTGGCCACATACAACACTTTGGATGGGCAAAAGTCCAACGCTGGGCCAAACTCGCATCCACGAAGAATTACCCAGAACGATACTCTATGAAAATTTTAACCCGACAAAGATACGGAGATTAAAGAAGTAATGTTACAATAGAAACGACTTCCCTGTTAGGTAATCGGCAGGGCAGTTTTATTTAGCTGATTTAGCTTTTTTATTTTCTCGCCTGATAGTATCGATGCCGTAGAAAAACATCACGAGACCGATAAGACTGGGTAAAAGAGCATGGAATAAAACTACAACCGCAGCTCCAGACCAAAGCAGAATCTTACCCTTTTCTTTTCGCGTCATACGAGCCTCACATATCTAAGCAATTCCTCGGCGTCCAAGAGAACCTCATAATTGTCTACTTTAAGCCTAAAAACACGATCTCGAATACTTTCTTCGTTCAAGTCCCAGTTCATCTCTACCCGATGTTGCAGAGAGTAATCCCGCAGGATCCCCCGGGGAGCTTTTTTTACCTGTGTCCTGATCGAATCAGCCTCCCGAAGAACGCTCATGTCTTTTCGAGTCAAGGTATTGAGCTGCTTACTAAGCCTCATCGAACACGCCCATCAAATGAGATTCTTTACAGACACGCTCATCGTTTTCTAGAATAATCGAGCCAAATCTCTCAAATATCACCCGATCGCCCACTTTAACCTCTTTTACGAGCGGCCCTATTGCTAAAATCTCCCCTGTTGGCGGTAGCGACTTCCACTCTTCCATGATGAGAATTCCTGAATCTGTTTTGTCGGGTCGTTTATCGGCTTTTATGAGCACCAAATCTCTAAGGATTTTCATAATTATGATTATATCAAAAAGAGCCCGTTGTTACAAGGCTCTTCTTTTCGAGTGTGCATGAGGAGCACAGGGTCATTTTAACAGGTGTGTTCCGTGCCTGCTAGGTAAGATTTTTTACACTTAGGGCAAATCTTATGCTTAGACACTAGGAGTTTCTTGAGGCTGTTCCTCAGAAGTTTCAGGTACTTCCTCGGCTGTCGGAGCTACCTCCCCAGTCTGTGGTACTTCTTGTGGTTCAGATACCTCTTCTACCTCTTCTTGAGGCTGTTCCGACTGTTCCTCGGCCTGTTCGGCTTCCTGGACGACTTGACCACCGCCCTGGGCGTCAGTATGAATATTATCGGGGGAAACTACTTTGTTCCCATCTTCAGGATTGTTGATATCCGGCTGAGTCTTTGCTTCCTCGGCTTCAGCGGCTCTAACTGCCTGCTCCAGTTCCTCTGGGTTATCAGCCATTATTGTTTTAGTCACTCCACCTTTTGTAGTCACTTCTCGGCTTAACATAATTTTCTCCCTTACTTTCTTAATTTGCTACCGCGCCTACAACTGTAGCACCCGGCGAAAGAGGTATCCACAAGCAGGAGTAATTTAATCCTCCGGCTGTAATATCGGCCGTACCGGCAGTCTCTTGTATAGTCCGATCTCCCCAGAGATAAGTTGCAGCGGGTAAAGAGGTAGCAACAAAGCCACCTACTTCAGCGACCGTAGCATCTACCCAGGTATCACCAGTGGCAATCGTGGTAGCATCAGCTACTTGAGGCAGAATCAAGGCTGTATTACCGGTAATACCCACTTCAAGCGTTCCGGCACCTACAAGCGTCTTAGTACATTCGCCCCACACGATCACTTTTACAGTTCCCGTAGTGTAGAACAGCGGAAAGGCTGTACCGCCCGTAGAATCTTTATCCCCTCGAGTTCCATTTGTACCTCCCGTAAAAGCTCCAGGTGTGACCTTAACATAGTTGTACCCATCTAGAATATTTGTACTCATTTACAGATCCCGATACCGCTTATTGGCGTCATTCTTATCGTTAATATCCGGATTTTTTGGATTAGGTTCAGTTTGAGCAAGTGTAACTGCGCTACCTAAATCAGCAAAATTAGGAGCTATAACTCGCTTCATTCTACCCATTTTAGTCATGACGGTTTTCTCCACGTTAGACAAGGTTTTTATCTCCCGATACCCCAGCGGAGCCAGCATAAGTAGTCGTATTAGCCGCGATCACCCCGCGCACTCCCGAGGCCAGCGTGGTAGCTCCCCATGAGAACACAGTACCAGTATCTACGGGGTCAGTCGTAGGAATGCTAGCGTTATCGAAAGCGGAGTTACGAGAAGCCACAACCTGGGTTGTTGCACCATTAGTAGTAGCCGTAACCTGCGTATGGGCCTTAGTACCAAATGAGTAGTCCGTCCCTTCGACCCCAGCGATAGCTCCATTGTTGATGGCATCTTTGAGCATATCAAGCTCAGTAGCCGCAACACCGGTTAGCTTAATTTCATCGGGAACATTAGCTACGCCGCCACTAAGGGTAGTTCCGGTCCACGCACCAGTAGCACAAGTTTCAGCCGTAAGGAAACTATTAGGAGCAGTACCGAAGTCATGAGCCTCTACAACTTGAGTGGTTGCACCATTGGTCGTAGCAGTTACAGTAGGATGTCGTACAGTCTGAGTTGACCAGTTAGTACCGCGTCCCTCATTTGTAGCAGCCGAAGGCCAAGCTGTATCACCCTGGTTAATAGCTTGCTTCATGTTGTCGAGAGAGGCAGCTACGTTCGCACCGATCAAAATCAGGTTAGGAGCAGTCGCTACCATAGTCGTGACAAACGTGTAAATGAAACCATCAATAAGTATGGTCTCTCCATCCGAGAATGAAGTCGCGTTAGTCATAGTGGAACTAGCTTTTACGCCGGTCAGAGCTATTACGAAGGTATAGGTACGATTACCAACTAAAATCTGGTCACCAGCAGTAGCTGGTCCGCTCTGGGTTAACGTCCCGACACCAAGTGTCTCAGTATAAGCTGTACCAAATTTCTCTAGGTACAAGATCTTTTGTTCAAATTTTGAGTCGTTCGGATAGTTAGAGGCAGTAAGGCCTACCGCGTTACCGCGAATGACAAGTTCATTTCTTGAAGGCATTTCATTTTTCCTTTAACTATTCTTTAAGCGAACGCATCTACTTCAGCCCATGTCATAGAAATGACAGCCGAAATAGCGGTAGTTAGCGAGTTAACCGACAAGGCAGTGCCCGGAGTCAAAACCAATGCACCGTCTACTTTATCGTGAACCGGCTCACCGTTAAGCGTTGTAGCTCCAACCGGGCCACCAAGAGCTCGAACCACTACCGGAGCCGCTGGAAGCGTTACTGCTGAAGCAGCTAGCCCTGCACCAGTGCCAGATACACCTAGCTTAGCGCTACGAACCGTCAACGGAGTTGTCTGAGTTACTGCCGCTGCAATCGTGTTCACGTTAGCCGCAGCCACCAAAGTAGCCGCAGCGGCCGGGGCCGTAGTGGGGGCAACATCAATGTTGAGCACAACCAGATTCTTGCCTGAGCCGAAAGGGTTCGTCAGGGTAAAACCAGTCTGAGTTGTAGCCAGGGCAGTCGAGGTGGCAACACCTGCTTGGGTCGAAGCGGTATATACCTGATCAGTACCATCGACAATATATCGAGATTTCTTATCAAGAGCCATTTTATATTTCCTTTTTTAGAGGGTGCAAATCCTCTTTTTTATGTGATACTCGGGCACCTTTGCGGAGCTTTTCTCTGCGAGTTATCCCCAGTATAAAGGTTATTTGCCTTTGTGAAAACCCATTAGTGTCTGAGCCAAACGTGCCTGAGCTCCAGTCTTGCTCGGAGAACTTGCCATTTTGTTAGCATAATCCGCCGTACTCATACCAGCCTTGTGAGCTTTAGCTTTAAATTGGCCATGTGAATGCTCAGTAGCTCCTGCGATCCAGTTCTTTGCCATCAGAATTGACCCCTTATTTGTGAAATAAACTATAACACAAAAAAGCCCCTTTCGGGGCTAGATTGCTAGATTTTGGCTTTGTCTAGGGAGCAGTCGTACGCGTCACCTCGATCACCGAAGCTGCCCGCTCAACACCTACCCCATAAATCGTGTGCAAGAGCACGTTCCAGCCTACATCGCGAACGACATATTCCATCTCGTACTTCGGAGCCAACTGCTGGGCGATGTTAATGGCCGACTTGTGGAAGGCCAAGTTACGACCAGTGGTTGAGGTCGGCACGTTACCCGAGTGGTAGACATCCAGGTCATAGACAGTTCCAACAAGACCCGTAGAACCATCCACTGCCTTACCAGTCTTTCCGGTCTGGTCGTAGGCGGTGTACTTGTTCACGCCCAGAAGGTCGCTCTTGGTGTTGTGACCAATCACAAACTTACGATCCGAAGACGGAGTATTAGCATTGTCCAAAGCATAGACAGTCGCAATCACATCCGCGTCATCTACCGCTGCACCAGCTGAAACCGAAGTTCCAGCCGAAGCGTAGAGCGCATGAAGATCAGTGTCGATCTGACGAGCCAAAGCTTCTGCCATACGAGGCTGAAAAGCCTTTTTGGTGTCATATTTAGCTTGAAACTTGACGATATCTTCGATCAGCACCGCTGCGTAGTAGTGCTTGTCGATGGCCATCGAGATCGCAGTACCATCCGGTGAGTCAAATGTCACCTGAGTACTAGCGGCTTTGGCGCGGGCGTTAATCCCGGCCACAAACGGAATGTTTAGGGTGTCACCATCCGGAACATCTCCCGATCGGTCCTGGACCAGTTTAGCCATTTGCAGTTCTTTATCGAACGGCTGTTGGATATCCCGAGTCCACTGTTCTTGAATATATTGTGCTGTTTGGGCGATTGAACGAGTTACATTTGTGCCCAAAGTCGGTGCAGCCATTGTATTTACCTTTGTTTATTTTTTATAAAAACGTTCTTTTAAGACTAAACTCGCATCCCGAGTTTTTTCCCGTAGGCCTTGAGTTCTTCATCGCTCATCTGCTCTACCGGCTGCTCTAGATTCAATTGTTTTGCAGTCCCGCCACTTGGGCGTAGACCCGTATTGGCTACCTGGCTAACAATATTTCTCTGAGTCTTCGAAACCTTCTCTCCAGCCGCTGCATCTACGAGTTCCATAACAGCTCCCACATAATCCGAGTAACGAAGGCTAGGATTACGGACTGTATCGGTTTTGGGATCATACCCTACCGCCGATAAATACATGGAGTTAATCGCATCGGCTACACCTGGATTAAATTCCTCTGCCTGAGCGTTAAACTGCGGATATTTGGATTCTACCCTGGGGGCATCTACCTCTAAGCGAGTGTGAAATTGCAGCGACTTAGCCTGCTCTAGGCCCTGGGAATAAGCCGATTCTCCGTACTGTTTACGATCCGCATCCAAGCGACTGATCGTTTCATCATCAGCTTCAAGCTCTCTGCTGTAGTCCAGACCCTTTGGATTCTCGGGCAATCTTCGCTCAAGCTCGGCCTTTTCCGCTAGAAGATTTTTAATCTTCAGCGATTGGCTCTGTATCCGTTTCTCTGCCCGCCTAGAAACACGCTCTTCTTGAGGCTGTTCCTTGATTTGTTCAGGCTGCTCTTCCTGGTTTTCAACTTCCTGAGGCTCTTCGTTGGCCTCTTCCTGGACTTCTGGCTCTTGAGGCTTTTCCTCTACTGCTTCCTCCCCCTTTGGAGATTCCACTACCTCAGTATTATCTACCTCTTGATCTGCCATTTTGTCCTCCAGCCCTCGATTGACAAAGTTGTGCTTCGTACTAGATCGGGCGACATCTTTATTTTTTTCTATCCCACGTAAGTCGGGAGACACTTAAACTTATAATACAACTTTCCTAAGAATAGGCAAACCATCCTCATTTAACCCCGTCATAATAAGATCACTCGGTATCCTGTGGCCATATGTTCCTAGGCTCGAATCGGCCATAAGCATATTTCCCTCAAGCCGCCAATTGGTGAGCTTTAGCGGAACAAGATTCTCACTCACACTCGCTTCGCTCCCATGCTGTTCCCTAGTCGGCCCAGGTTTTCCAATTAATTTGTACCAATCTTCAGGATTAATCGTGGGCGTCACAGTCATAACAAACTTTTCTTTAGTTTAGAAGAAAATAACAATTTCTCTGTTACCACTGCGACACTAAGCACCCTCAACTACCTCCTGGGCTTTTTCATAGCTATCGATGATCATTCTGCATTCCTTGATAACCAGATTAGCCGACCGCCAGTGGCCACCGAGTTCGATATCGTCAATATCCGACACCTGTTCGAGTGTCCGACCATCGGGAAGGAATGTCTGATAAAAAGCAATTCTAGCCTCAAGATGCTCCTTGAGTGTTTTAAATTCCTTAGTACGTGAAAATTTAGCTGCATTTTTTTCGGTTGTTAAATCTCGCTCTGGAACTTGAGTTGTAGGTAGATCCATAATTGGATCATCCGAAACGAGCCCGTATTTCGCTCCTGTCATTCTTTTCTCCTAAAGCTTAGCTATCTGCTCTGCAGCTGCACCTAAATGCTGATCTTGGAATGCTCCGGCCTTATTAATTGTGGGCTGAGGTGGTTCCGGTTGATTCTGGGCTTGCTGCACTTGTTGCTGTGCAGCTTGATCTTGGATTTGAGCTGCCTGTTGAGCCTGTTGACTACCGGCCGGACTAATCTCTTGGCTCGGTTTTAAGCCTGCTTGAGCTTCAATTTGCCGCTTGATGTCCTCGGGAACATCTTTATATGACATTGTTTCAGACGGGCTCTTAGGGGGTGTTTGCTGGGCCTGTGCCTGCTGTTGTTGCATCGCCTGAGCCTCCTGCTGGTTCCTAATTGTGACGAACTCATCTGCTCCCGGAAGATTCGTGAGCGTAGCATAGGTCTCCATAATTTTCGCCCAGTTCACATTGATTGTGAAATCGTCCTTGAACTGGTTCTGGAATTTAGCTAAATTGCCCATCAGATTTTCTAGCTGAGCTAGTTGCTGCTGCTTGTTTACTGCTGCCGTGGAATTACGCTCGATATTAAACCGACATTCGATATTCTTGAGTTTTGTGGGGTCTATCTTGAGCTCACCGCCCGTTAGGGTCTGATTGGGTGTAAAATTCTTCGTGAAAATCCCTAGCACATCGGCCAGCCCCGGCTGCTTGGCAATCTCCTCGATATCTTTGGCAAATAGATTGACCGGAATATCCTCCGTTCCAATGTTGGCTATTAATGAGAAAAACCCATCGGTAAGCTCTTCGATTGCAAGTTCAAGTCGTTTTCGAGCCCGTCCATCACGATCGGCCTCTTTATCAGAGTAAAGATTGATGGCTGCGGGGGTTTTGCCCTGGCTTGGGTTCAACGTTTCTGCCGCTGGAGCTGCTGCATTCTGTGAACCAAATAAGCTCAATAGCGAACCTGTAAGCGAAGTCTGCGCTGCTTGGTATGTAGCTAGGCCGGCATTCGAGGTCTCTAAACGACGAATCGAGTTCGGGATCGTTTCGAGCATCACCGCGCCCTCGCGGTAGTCCAGGGTGTGCTTCAATACTCCATTCGCATTGGCAATAATTGGAGGGATCAAATTCATCTTGATGCCCTTGAAGTAGAAATTCGTTAGCCCATCTCGAGCAAATTGAAGCGGTTTTGCACGTGAAAAGTCGCCCAACCCGTAAGCTGAATCAAACAATTCCTGGGAGTACTTAATGACAAACGGAATTTTGCTGTTTTTATGAGGATTCTTGAGTCTACGGACCTCAATGAACCCGTGATCTGGGGCAAATGTGATCCACTCACCGTTCTCTCCAGCCTCATAGCGAGTAGCCAAACAGATACCTCTCTTTGCTCCCTGAGGCATTCTCGTTCGGGCTACCTGAGTATCTTTGTGGAGATCTATATCTGTAAGCTCATTTTGGGCTGCAATAGAAAGCTCTTTTAGGGCACTAAGATTCCACCCCCCGGCTTGCTCCTTGTTATTGCTCTGGCCATCAATGATATCATCAATAAATTTCTTGCCCACCCAGGTAAGAGCTGTCACATAATCCATGTCCCGATAGAAATTTCGCCCCTGTTGAAACACTAAGTTTCGTGGGCTCCATAACCAACAGTCTGGTCCTACATAGCCATCTGGAGCTACATTCCAGTCCTCAAACATCGGCATATAGCCATACACATCCGAATAGAATTGCCACAACTCAAGCTTGAGCTCAAACGGAAGTTGGGCATTGGCATTGGGATAAATCCATTTCTGCCTTAAAATATCGAAGAACATAGCCGTTCCCTGATCAGCTTTGGCCGTAGCCACCGTCTGACCGTCAGGAAGCTTGCCCATTACCCGCGCCGCTCGTTCAATCGCTAGAGTCGTTGTATAGCTGTCGGTAATCTTTGAGCTATCTATCGAATTGGAAACTGAGTCGTAGACTTGACCGATAACCATGGCCTCAAGAGCATCAAAGTTTTGAACAGCCTTTTGGTGCAGATCCCAATCTGAGAGGTAGTCTTTCTTAAATTCAGTCTCAAGTGAACTTTTTGTTGCAGTTTCAGCCATGTTTTTTAGTTTTTCCTCGGGTTTCCCAACAATTTGGGCTTATTATCTCACAAAAGACCGTAACTGTTTAATTCCTTCTTCACACTCGATTCTGGAAGCTTTTTGTCGTCTTGCACACCGAACTTAAACCATAGCGCTAGGTAACGAGCGGCATCACACGTATCATCGAAGCGCTTCTCGGGGACTTCTTGAGCTGGACGGTTCTGCTTAATTTCCTTGTAACGATAATGGCCAAAGTCATAAATTGTCGCCTTGCAGTTTGAGGTGAGAAAATATCCTGGCTTAGGATTACCAATGATCTGGATTTTTGGCTTTAACCGCTGCGAGAATAGTTGAATGCCCGTTACGATAGAGTTCTGTTTTTTGGGAGCTGGAATAACCGGTAAGCCCTTGCCCTGCATATACTCGATCAAATCAGGTCTAGCCGAATCAGCTACAATCGCAGTTAGCCTCCGGTCACCCATTTTTGTCCGAATCTCGGCGATTAGATCATCTATGTGAATACCAATCCCGTGGATTTCGTCCCACTGGTACCAAATATCATCTCGTGTCACCCTTATAAAAAGAGCTGCCATCGGATGCCCCTCGGCAAATCCGAAGTCCAGCGCGATATAATCTGTGCCCTCACTCGGCTCTTCTCCGGGTTTAATAACATGGATCTTACGTTCAAACATCGGATAGACCGCCCCTTGCTGCGTGAACGGGATTAATTCCGTTTCCTGCAAAAACGAGCCCAATTTCCCGTCTCGTTCAGCTTCTTTACGTTCTTGCTCAATCCATTCCGGTTTAATCAAAGGATTTTCCCTCCATGTTCCTCTTGAATAGTACCAATCGTCATTTTCCTCTGCCTTCTGGAGCTTCTCGTTCCAGGCATCATCAGATTTAGCCGTTCCCATCCAAGCTGCCCAGCCATCAGTTGTAGCCAAAAAATACTTATAAACAAAATCCCATCCATAGTCATCCTGGTCCTGGGCCTCATCGAAAATGATCCCGTTGCTCTCACCTCCACGATGGGCATCAGCCTTATCACTCCCCAGGAGCCGGATTGATGAGGCGGGCCTAGACTCGTCGTGATCAACAAAAACGGGCTCTTTCATACCGGGAATCTTCACGTCTCCCTGCATGTACTGGAATGTGATTGTGAGCGTTGATTTATCCGTCTTCTTGATCAGTTGAGGCTCGATCGTATGCAGATACTGCTCCCAAGCAACCGTCTCCGCTTGAGTGTATTCCTTGAACACGATATGATATGGACCTTGACGAATCGAGGCGGCCAGCTTGAGTTGTTGTATCATCCACAAAGTTTTCCCCGTTCTCCGAGACCAATAGAGCAACGCTCTTTTGTAATTATCGATCAAAAGGGCGCGGTGAGCCTGAGCCTGAAGTTTAAACGGGCTATAGCCCACGGTTTATGACAGCTTCTTAAGGGAGTGGAAATCAATCGTTGGGGAACTTTCGCCTAGCTCAGTATTGACCTCGTAAACTTCAACCAGCTTGTTCCCAATCACCGTTTCACGCTTGTTCTGGCTCGGTGCTGGCTTCGGAGGATAAAACGCCTCTAAGAGCCAATCCCGCATCCGCATGTAGCGCATCTCATTTAAGAAAGCTCGCTCTCCTCCCGGGAACAATTCGGGCTCAACTCCGTACTGCCTGGCTACTACAACAGCCGTTTGGGGGTCTTCGAAGAACACCTGACGACACACCACATAACGCTTGTTGGTCTGCTCGCCAGTGTCTTCGTCCAGGATAATTCGGATTAGTTCGAGGGTAAATTTGGGCTCTTTTACGCTCAAGCCGTCTTTGGTTTCGTAATTGACCGTCTCGACAATAAATTTCATTTCGTAGTTCATCGGGAAGGCAAAGCGTTGCAACTTGACTTCTTGGGATAGTCGTTTCGTCTCATCTGGATAGTACGAGGGGTCGACTGTATATTTCTCAATTGTGCCTACTAGACCCCGATTTAGACTCACTTGCGGGGAACTTGGAGCTGCGGTATTGGCAAGACGCTCCAGTGAAGCCTTCAATTCCTCAACCTGACGCTTTAGCGACTTGTAGTCTTCATTTTCGATATTCGGAGCTTGAGATAGATCGGGTTGAGCTGCTGTTGGATCCGGCTGTTCCTCAATATTGTGCGACGTAGACTGTTTAGGATCTTCCTGGGGCGATTGGACCTCTTGCTGCTCTTTTTCGGCTTTCTTACGAGCCTGAATAGCTCTCATGCGTTCGGAAGCAGCCCTGCGCTGCTCTGGTGACCATGTCATAGGTTATCCTTCCTTCAACTGCACGTTGCAGTCTCGGCATTTTAGGTTTTTATCTAGATTTAGATGAGAACAGGTCTCGCCACAGCGGCAACGCTTTTCATTATTTTGCGAATAATGAACGTCATTCTTACAAGTAACCATAATTTTTTCCAGTTGAAAATATATTTAGTTTTGAGAGGGTTTGTTTGTACCTATGAAAACACAATTAAGCACTTTGAGTCAAATTTATCCGCATTCTCCTGGCCGACCATGGCATTTGTAGCCTAGACGACGCTTATGACATAGATGGAGGAAGTGGAGGATCTTTTTAATCAAGGCCCAACTCCTTAGCCTTTGTTTCCATTTCATCAATGGCCCGATTGAAATCAGTTGCAGCCCATCGGGCAGCTTCATGAGCGTCAAGGCGACCATCTTTTGTAAGCACAATTTTACCGGCAGGATAGGCATTAGGATTCTTTTCTGGCTTGATCTCGTTCAGCATTTCGCGGAAAAGTCGCTTGATCGCTTTAGCCTGCATAGCCGTACCGGTCCTGTCGAGCCCGCTAACAAGCACAATCTCATCTATGCGTTCGTCTAGGCTCATATCGGCCAAATTTCGTTCTTTTACCTGATTTAAGTCAATCACATCTGCTCCCATCGCAAACTCCTCTACTGCGTCAGTATCCAATTCGTCTTGTCCTTTTATGAGGCCATACCATTCAAGTACTTCAGCTGCTTCCTCGCCAGCTCCCATGAAATTGTGCCCGAGTCTACCCGGACAGTACTGCTCATACATGCCCGCCAGAGCACAAACGACCCGATATTCACGCCTAGTTATGTTCATCTGTTTATTGGCCATAATATGGTTCTCCTGGAACCTGATTAAGATCTTTTTGAGGCAACAGCTCCATTTCTAGGATCGGAAATTGGATTTTTACTACCGGGATTTTCGTATAGGCGGTCAGCACTGAGTGCCAATTTTTCTCGTGGAGAAATCGGTACTTCCAGTAAATACCGTCTGGTCGCTCCTCCCAGTCCTCCTCAATTGTGATCTGTCTAAAATCGCTCACTTAATCACGTCTCCTTTAATTGCATCTCGCATCTGCCCACAAAATACACATATAACATAGGGATCATCGCCATCGAACCTAAACGAGTGGAGCTTGCCATCTACCCTTTGGGAGGGCTCACAGTGTTCCTGAGCTGCGATTTCTTTATTCTTGGCTTCTCGTTGCTCGGCATCAGCTAAGATATCAAATGGCCAGTTATCGTGTTCCATCAGATTATGGTTATCGAGCGTTTCGCCATTATGCGAATTAGACCAGCCACAGTCGCAGTTCTCGCGTACCTTTTTGTCTATCACTTCGCTTCCTCGGGCTCAGGCACACGATACAAGTCCTTGTCCCAGATCGCCTCTACACTCACAAGCTGGATGTTAGCAGGCAGGGGCCGAGGCGGAGCTTGATCGTTTCCACCCTCAATCAGATTAATCAACAGTTCTTCGGCCGTATTTAAGTCCTGAGCAATTATTTTGTAATTTACTTTGCTGTTTGATTCGAACGTGAAATAGTACATATTGACTCCTTTAAAGCTTAAATTCACCCTTTTTGCTCTCACCAACACGGGACTTTTTCACTTCGGCCGTCACCTTCGGGTATTCCCCGGTCAGGCGGATCGTGAGACTCGATGAGTACCGCTGCACCTCCCCGCCGGGCGGAATAACACGAGCATAGGAAGCTTTGACCTCCTGGTATTCCTGGTTAATGAGCAAAAGGGTAGTGTGGGTCTTGGCCAGTTTTGTTGGCAGGATGCGCATCAGTTGATTGATAATTTTCGCCCGTACTAGGCTCGGGTTCATTATTTCGGTCGGACTGGCTTGCAATTGAGTCATACAGAGCGTAGCGCCAATCGAATCCCAGACGATAAAATCATACCGATTTAGGAACTTCTCATCTGTTAATAGTTCATAAATGTCCTCTACCATTGACATTTTCTTGAGCGTAAATGAGGTCGGTTCGATTCCAAGCTGAGCTAGCCGTTCCGGGGTGACACTAGCCTCGGTATCAATATAAAGCGTTCGCGGGACCTGAAAGGCAATTTTATGAGCTAGAGTGGTTTTACCGATTCCAGGCCTTCCGTAAATGAGCGTGATTTTGTGCTTTGGCAGGAGCGATATTTCATCGAGTGGCGTATTTGTAGTCAACCACTCTGTAGGCTCAAGCTGGGCCAAAAACCCCTTTAAGCGACGCTGATATGCCTCCTCGGCGCTTTCTACAATCCCATCCGCTACTTCCCCTAAGCCCTCTGAAATATTTTTCTTCTGTCTCAGCTCAGCGCGATTGAATTTTAGTTTGCAGGCATCGGAACAAAATCGAGCAGTAGATCGTTGGGCTGTAAAGAGGTTTGAGCATTGTTGGCAAGCTTTCTCCATAACGTATCCTTTTAATAGTTTCATTATACCGGATCATGGTTGAGGATGATACCCTAAAACATACAGTTGAGGCTGAATCAGGCTAGTACCGAACAAGTGGATTCAGGTCAATCGTATCATTAACGATCACTCATATCTGTTGGGATACGCTTATTCCCTAACAAGAACCGAACAAATGTAACGGTAATTAGGGGCGAACATCGGCTAATTTGGGTACATGAATCTACAGGCGGGTCCTTCCACTTCGTTATACACAATGAGCGAGTGGAGTAGCTTCCAGCCCCAAAGTCGACCGGGGGTAGGGGCAAGCAACCTCACTGTGTGCCCTGTGCTGCGTTGCAATGGTGCTAGATGATGAATCATACACCTCACTATGTAACGTGCGCTGTAGGGCCTCTACGTGCGCCTGATGTGGTGTTAGCCTCAACGTGTGTGCTACTAAAAAAGACCCGCTTTGGGTCTCACAATACACATTCGGCGCACGACGCTTGGCAGAGCCATAATCCTGCTTAGTCGCTGTCTGCTGCTTGCGTCAGATCGATGCTGATAACGACCTTGGTAGATACCAGTTCTTGCCTTTGTGTAGCCTTTCCATGCACTCGATCGAGGATATCTGAGGCTGCTGACTTCGATACTGCGGCGTAAGCAGGCGATTCGTCTATCTTATCGTAGCTGTCATTCATGATTTTTATCATGGTCAATTCGGCTTTTTCAGCATGATCATTGAGGTATTTTAGTATTCGAGGATTTTCGAGGTTAGCTCTAGCTATTGTATCCGCGGTCATATAAGTTGTAGGCTTGCCCTTACTCCCATATGTCTCTAGTGCTGCCTGAACTGCCGGCTTCTTTTTATCCTCTAAGAGAGCTTGAGCGAATGCTTTTTGCTTGCGAGTTAGCCCTTTTCTCCCTCGCGGCCATAATGTAGTCTTCATGAGCTTCCTCTTGGGCTGGCTTAGTTAGACTATTGTTTCAATGATCTTGGGAAATATCAAGTCGTCCCAGTAAGATACGTCTTTATCTAATCCGTACTCTACTGGGGTTAGAGCCGGCATTATTGTGCGACGTAGGGATTTTCTTTCTTTAGTGGTATCAATCATCATCTTTTATCCGGCATTTAGCTTTCTGAGCTCCTAAGCTGTTACCTTGGCACTTCCACGGTCGGCATAATCCGCAGCTTCTTAAATGAGATTTACGTTTAAAATTAGCCATTGGATGTACCAGATGTGCTGCTAACGTACCATGCGCTTGAAGGATCTAACACATAAAACTGTCCTTTAATATCAACCGCAACAATTGGTCCATTATATAGTTGATCCTTCATGATATGAAGTTTAATGCCATCTAGGTATTTCATAGGTTCTCCTTTAATCCCAACAGCTCTCGCTCTTTGTGGACATCCTCTAGGTGTTCTAAGCCATATGTATTGAAAAGGAATTGTCCTAGCTCTACGAGAGTCATTTCATCAACCTTACCCTTATAAACCTCTAATTGAGTGAGCTCTTCCTTGCTTTCCGGATCTAAAACTACAATCCGATCCTTTTGAGCATCCAACAAACAAATCATTCGTGTACCTTGGGCGACGGGAATTGTCTTCATATTAGTCCCTTGCGATAACGAGGGACCTTTAGGTCGTATGAGCGCCCTTCGCTATCCCACAAATGGAGTTTTGATTCATCATCAGTATTATACCTACTCGCGCCAATATATTGTTTTTTGGGTAAATTAATTAACTGCTGTTCAAGAGAAATTCCACCCGACAATCGAATTGGAACCGGTTTTGCTACCTTCATAAACCCTACTTTAAGATCGTCTTTGAGTTCAATTATAGCAAATACCAGATACAAATGCAAAAATATTAGTTGTGGATAACTTTCTAATTGACTATATATAAGAGCTTTGCTACAATGGTCTTAGTTCGAGAGAGATAACAACACCAGATCAATAAAATTAGCATCTGCCGCAAGCAACTCTCTCGAATCTCCCCTAGGCCCCGACCCAACATTAACAACTAGATAGGCTTGAGTTGGTAGTAAGGCTAACCCATATAGACAATAGCGCCCTGCTCCTCGAAAAAACTTGGAGATGACTGGTACGGGTTTATTACTGGCGATGGCTTATCTAGCCTTCATAACCCCTACCGGGCAGATCTCGAAAACCCTGCAATAATGGGCATCTGCCCGGTAGGGGTTATGAAATTGAAAGGAAAGTAAAAATGGTAGATCAAGACGAGTTAGATTATCTTCTAGAGTTTTTCGAAAGCTCTGAAGCTAGCATAAGTAGCAATGTGTTACGGCAGTGGACCAATCTAGAAGAAAGGGTTGGCTCGGAAATAGCTCACACGACATGGGACAAGGCCTGCAGTACGCATGACAAAGAGCATTAAAAATCACCATAATCAATCTTCTTTAACTATCAAATATAAAATGGCATGGGCGAAAGGGTACAAGCAAGGATGCCAAGATTTTGCCCGACATATTGAAGCGCACACTCGGACAAGTAAGCCCATGGAGCGCCTTGACGGCACTACAATAAAGCCAAAATATGATCTTCTAGAATCTAGGGCCGTAACATCATTCGTGATTAAGGAAAAATAAATGGAACTATTTCTCGTCTCAATAGTAGCGTTTTTCATCATCGCAGCCACAGTCCAGCGCCAAACTATACAAAATAAGCCTAAAAGTGCTCAAAACTATACAAGATCCGGTAAATCTCTACGTAAACTCAATGTCAACCGAATCCCGGTTAATGTAAACAACAAGCACGTTCGGACCATTACTATTAAAGCTCACACCCGAAAGGTCTCATCCTAATATGCATAAAGCCAAAGGCCTGCTCCCTTCCAGAGCTAACGCCCTATCAGCCCTCACCACAAGCCCTGTAGGGGCCGGCTGCGCTGCTCTTATCATCATAATGGTAGCTTTAGGCATCGTAGGCCACTATGACCGTCAGACGGAGCTATATGAGGCCACACAGCAGATATGCGAAAACTCAGGAGGCGTTAGCTCAAGTGCTAGCGGACAGGCCTGTGGAAAACTTATTGATGAAGTGCAGAAAGATGGCAAGCACGAAGTCCTAGCTAAGAACGGCGAAGCCCATAGCGTGTTCTGGGTAGAAGAGAAATGAGGATAAAATATTTCAGGATCGCATACATCATTTCCTCAGTCCTCATGTCCGGGCTCAGTATCGGGATTATGGCTTTAGCCCAAAGCACGTCAGCTAGGCCTGATCAGGATTATTGCGGAGAACCGGGGTTTGAGCCTGACTATAGAACGATCCAGTGCCCCATTCCAAGCGCTACACCCGAGGCTGATCTTCCTAACGTGCCCATGGATGCCGGCGGCCGGGATTATCAGCCTCCGGTTTTGCCCTCAGTTGGGGATGGTCATGGCAAATAATCAGATGATGCTCGTGTGCAATAAGTGCTATCCGAATGATTCAGACCTAAAATATCCCCTAGATGTTGCCTATTTAGGCAAGTAGTATCCTGTCGGTAGTTATCGAACCCGGGATAACGAAGTCGTACGGCAGAGAGTGAATGAATATCTTGATAAGCATGCACACAGTGAGGACGTTATTGAAAACCCGACCGAGGCGACACTAAAACAAAATGAGAATCCAGTTCGCTTAACATATAAAACTTGGGTACGCGATATGCCTGCCATTAAGAAGTGGGAACCGTAAACAGTCCTAGCAGAAAAATCCCCCAGTTGACGTAAGGTCTTTGGGGGATTAGACTTTGTTGTGTGAAAACAAAACTAACGATACAATCCAAATATCGCATAGAAGGCTAGCCCTGTCAAGGGGTTCGGCCATTTTGTTTTTCACAGGTTCTAAAAAAGCTCTTCTAACGCAGTCACCCCGACCTGATTAGCTCCGACTAGGAGCAGGCCTTTGGCTTTAACAAATACGGGTCAACCTTGGAGGCAGATAAAAGTGGCCGCTCTGACTAACCCCCTGTCAACGGCCGACCTCACTTGCCTCTAAGGACAAAAGATTCCCCAGTCTGGAAGTTGTGACTCCGGATACTAGGAATAAGAAGCGCCATAAAAGTTTCAGGATCTTACAAGACATGTGAGGGAAATAGAGGGGGTGTACCTTAAACCTAAAAGAAGGAACTAAACCATGAAGCCTAAGCTCTCCGAAAAGCAGTACGAATTACTAAAAAGCCTCTACATGCAGCAGGGCAAGAAACTAACCCCAAAAGTAGAAGAATGGTTAAAGAACCTGCCGGCTCTAGAAGCTCGTGATTATATTGATAAATGGACCGAGAAAGTAAAGAAACAAAAAGAAAACCGTAGACGATGGTGGAATAAATAACAATTAGCTTACATAATAACTACCGGATATTTACATAAACTAGATAATCCTCAGATTCCAACAGATACAAAGCTTACATGTTAAAAAACCACCCATTACATAATGAGCCTAATCTATAAAACTATTGTAACAACACTCTCTGTATGCTAGGATACAAATGTGCAGGTCATTGACTGATACAGGGAGATGCTGGTAAGAAACTACCGTTGCCTAAGCCAAATCCGAATAAAGCATCTATAAGATTTGGCTTAGTGGCGTCCCCCTGTATCAGTTCGTGAATTAATTAAAGGAAAACTGTGAAAACCTCTTGCTCAATCGAAGATTGCCCAAACGAAGCAATCGTTTTCTGGCCTAATCTCTGTAAGCAGCATGAGATCCAAATGTACAAAGCTGAAGCCGAGTGGCAGGGCTGGAAGGAGAATCAAGCCCAGGAGGACCATAGAGTGATTAATTTTCCAGATCAGAGTGTAAACTTAAGGAATAAAGGAGAAAATAAATGAATACGCCCATCCAGCACGGGGAAAATGTCCTAGTCCCGATCGAGAAAATGCCCGAAGGAGATACGCAGGAGCTTAAGGTGGTAATCGTAGGCCATTCTGAGACTGGTCACCACCACGTTTTGACAAGCCCAGTTTCTATGCGAGTTTTAGAGAAAGATAATCGTATGTATGTAGAGACAATGCTAGATTCACTCCTAACCCACAAAAAGTCTCATGATCAGCATGATACATTAACGATCAAGCCAGGTATCTGGGAAGTCGTTCACAAAGTTGAGTACAATCCCATTACTAAAATAATTGCTCAGGTTTTTGATTAGTAACTGTTTAATTAGGATTAGAAGCAAACAATGAAACGCATCTATAAACTAACCGATGAACAGAAATCTCGTATTCCTGAATGGGTTGAGAAGTGGACAGATATTGGACTAAAAGTCGGGAAAGCAGATCGCCCTCGTTTTGAAGAAAACATAGCTCTTGCTTATGATAAAGCTAAATTTAATCGTCCTAAGCGAGTAGTGTGGGTGAATAACCCATTGGTTCTAGCACTAGCTGCTCCTACGGCTGGTTATCTTATCGATAAAGGCGATGCTGTTGGCGATGCTGTTGACGATGCTGTTGACGATGCTGTTCGCGATGCTGTTGGCGGTGCTGTTCGCGATGCTGTTGACGGTGCTGTTCGCGATGCTGTTCGCGGTGCTGTTGACGGTGCTGTTGACGATGCTGTTCGCGATGCTGTTGGCGATGCTGTTGGCCGTGCTGTTGGCGATGCTGTTCGCGATGCTGTTGACGGTGCTGTTCGCGGTGGTGTTGGCGGTGGTGTTGGCGGTGCTGTTGGCGA
>WNGE01000750.1_pt1 | contig 42514 bp, 47 predicted proteins | sample 5400651 | NCBI WGS metagenome assembly WNGE01 (sample SAMN13153370, study PRJNA577476) | soil metagenome | isolation source: 60 cm soil or saprolite under grassland replicate 2 | place: USA:California | collected 2016-06-15 | reverse complement strand
TGACACCGCGCGGTCGGCGAACGTCGAGCAGGCGCTCGCCGAGCGCCGCCGCCCACGTCAGGGAGGTCGGCATGGCCACCGTCTTCCAATCAGGCACCGGATCCCAACGGCCGCCGGTCGACGCCGCCAAGCTGTGGGCGGGTGGGCTGGCGACCGCCCTGGTCGCCGCGCCGATCGCGGTCGTGGGCATCCTGATCGCGCGAGGGCCGTTCGACGTGCCGATCCTCGCCCGGAAAGGAGCCGGCGTCTGGGGGGACGCCAGCACCGGGTGGTACGCGTTCGGCGCGGCCCTCGCCAGCCTCGCCGCATGGGGATCGCTATCGGCTCGCTGGTCGCGGGGTCGGCACGCAGCGCCACGCAGGCGGCGGCGCGGCTGACCCGCAACCCGTACCGGTGAGTCACCCGAATCCGTTCCGACAGCTTGCGAGTGAAAGGCCGTGACCGTGATGGCACAGACTCATCCGTCTCCGGCGGCGGCCGGCGAAACGAGCACCGACACCGACCGCCTGACCGGTTGGGTCGGCTGGGTGCTCTTCGCCGGTATCGTGATGTTCACCGCCGGCTTATTCAACGTCATCGAGGGGCTCGTCGCCCTGTTCAACAGCGACTACTACATGGTCCGCCCGTCCGGCCTGGTTCTCCACGTCGACTACACGACCTGGGGCTGGGCGCTGCTGATCTTCGGCGCTCTGCTCGGGTTCGCGGGGTACGGCGTGGTGATGGGTCAGACCTGGGCCCGCGTCGTCGGCGTCGTCGTCGCGGTCGCCAACGCGGTGGTGAATCTCGGTTTCATCGCCGCGTATCCGGTGTGGATCGTGCTCACGATCGCCCTGGACGTCATCGTCATCTACGCGCTGATCGTGCACGGGCGCGAGGCCAGGCTGTTCAGACAGTAGACGGCTGGCGACGACGTTGCTGACCCGCGGAGTACCCATGACCAGTCCACCCGACGGGCCGCCGGCTGCGCAGGCGGCGGCACCGGAAACCGCACACCTCACATCCGACCGGGACGGCGCGAACGCGTACCAGGTGCCGGACGACCGTGGCGGGTCGGACACCGAGGATCTGGCCCGACTGCACGCGGAGGTGCTGGCGCTGCGCGCGCGGCTGGACACCCGCGCCGGGCGGGCCGTCGCCGTGACCGCGCTGCGCCGGGTCACCGCCGCCGTCCTCGCCGCGGTGGCCGCGTTCGCGATCGTCGCCAGCGTCATCGGCCTGTGGGGCGCCGCCACCACGCTGAACAGCGACCGGTGGGTGGCCACCGTGGCGCCCCTGCCGCAGCAGCCGGCGGTCGCCGCCGCGGTCACCGATTACACCACCGGCCAGATCTTCGAGGTCCTCGACGTCGACCAGCGGCTGCGGTCGGTGCTACCCGAACAGGCCGCCTTCATCGCCGGCCCGCTCACCACCCAGGTACGCGACGCGGTCCAGAAGACCGTCGCCAACGTCGTGCAGAGCGACCGTTTCCAGGCGATCTGGATCGAGGCGAACCGGCGGGCGCACCAGCAGGCCATGGCCATCATCAACGGTACGAGCACCGTGGTCGCCGCGCGCGGCGACCACGTGGACATCGACCTGCTGCCGCTGATCAACCAGGTGTTGCGCCAGCTCAGTGCGCAACTGCCGACGCTGTTCGGCAAGAAGATCACATTGCCGGACATCAGCACCGGCGAGATTCCGCCCAACCTGCGCGAACGGGTGCAGGACGCCCTCGGTGTGCCGCTGCCCGCCAACTTCGCCCAGTTCACCGTGTACGACGCCGGTCGCCTGCGGGCCGTCCAGCGGGCCGTGGTCACGTTGAAACGCGACCTGGCCGGGCTCGTCGCCGGCACCGTCCTGCTGCTCGGTCTGGCGTTGCTGATCTCCCCGCAGCGCCGGCGCACCCTGCTGCAACTGGGCATCTGGCTGGTCATCGCCGCGGTCGCGGCCACCGCGAGCCTCCGGGCGGTCCGCGCTCAGATCCTGGCGGAAGTGCCCGCGGGCATCTACCGCGACGGCGTCGCGGCCACCATCACCAGGGTCACTGCGACGCTGCGCACCCGCGGCGTACAGATCATCTGGATCGGTGCGATCCTGGCCGTCCTCATGTACCTGGTGGGGCCCGGCCGGATACCCGTTTGGCTGCGCCGCCACATCGGCCTCGGGGCGCGGGCCGTCGGACGGTGGATCCGCGACGGCGCCAGGGCGCTGGGGCCCCGGGGACCCGCGTGGATCGGGCGCTACCTGGACGCCGTCCGCGTCGCGGGTGTCGTGTTGGCCATCGGGTTGGCGCTGATTCTCTCGTCGTGGTCGGCCCTCCTCGCGATCGCGCTGGTGCTGACCGGCTTCGAAGTAGCGGTCACGATCATCGGTAGGGCCGGTCAGCGGCGAGCCGGCAGCGCCGTCGAGGCGTCCGGTTCACCATAGGATTCCCAGGCCACGGGCGCGGATGACCGCTTCGCGGCGCCGCGATACATCCAATTTGCGGTATATCGACCGGAGATGCGCCTTGACCGTGTTCGCGGAGACATGGAGTTCCTCCGCGATCTCGCCCACGTTGAACATGGTCGGTAGATAGCGCAGGACCTCGAGCTCGCGAGTGCTGAGTTCGGTGGTCGGGGCAGCAGGACCGGGTGGGGTGCCCGCCGGCGCCATCGCGGCCAGAAGGCCGGCGACGAATCCGGAGCTGTCGGGTGTCAGCCGCCGGTGGCGCTCGATCAGCGCAACGGTCCGCTGCCTTTCGATGCTGAAGAACGGCCGCCGGATGCTGTCCGGCTCCGCAAGCGCCAGGGCCCGTGCAAGTGCGTCGACCGCTGCGTCACGCCTCCCCCGCTCGTCGGCGATCAGCGCGGTGACGAGCCACGCCTCGACCGCCGCGACGATGTCGTGGGGGACCTCCCGCACCGGCGCCAGCAGGGCCTCGATCTCATCGGTGTTGCCCAGGGCGAGATCCGCTCTGGCGAGGCAGACCCGCTCCCGTTGCACCAGCGTGGCGTCGTCGGAGAGGGTTCCGATCCGCACCCGCACCTGCCGGGGCCGGCCGGCCGCAAGGTCGACCTCAGCCCCCAGGAGCGCCAGCCAACCGGCGAGAACCGGTGCCACCGGCGACATGGCCGACTCGTGGCGTGTCCTCCCGAGCACCGTTCCGGCGGCGTCCGGCTTGCCCCAGGACAGCAGCAGGCGCGCCTGGGCGATCCGTAGCGCCAGCCGCTGGGCCGCTTCCGGGTCGGAGTGATAGGCGCTGAATCCCTGCGCGAGCGCCTCCTCCGCCGCGGCGAGGTCGCTACGCTCCAGCGCGGTCAGAGCGAGGACCAGACACGCCGCAACCACCTGGAGTGTCGAGCGCCAGCCCCCGCGGTCGGCCAGGTCACGACCGTGTACGGCCTGCTTGTGGGCTTCCCGCAGTGATCCGCGCAGGAACTCCACCAGGGCCAGGTGGCCGACTGCGTTGATCTCGACCAGCTCGATGCCGGCGGCCCGGGCGGCAGTGGCGGCCGACCACAGGTACCGGTCCGCGCGGTCGAGCTCGCCGTTCCACAGCAGGCCGACCCCCTTGTTGTTCAGCGCGATCGCCCGGTACTGCGGCGCCGACGGCAGTGTGCCCAGATGGACGTCCCGGAGCAGGCGCAGCACGTCGGTGGCGACGGTGACGAGGGCCGGCATATCCCCATGTATCCGGGCGAGCGCCACCTCGAGACTGCGCACGGTGATCTCGACGGGTCGCCGGTCGGCGGCCTCGCGACCGTTCAGGAGGAGCCGTGCCTCCGCTACCCGGGCGGGAATCGCGTCGTAGTCGCGCGCGTGGAACATCAGCAGCGCGGCGCACACGTTCAACTCCGCGGTCGTCGGGAACTGGTCGAACGGCACCCGCTCCAGCACCTTCACCAGCGCCTGACGGTCGGCCGACAGGACGAAGGGGCTGACGCCGGCCACGGTGAGGCGACCCACGAGCGGCCAGTCCCCGGCCGCCGCGGCGTGCGCCGCCGCTCTGAGGAACCCGTGGTGTGCCGCGTACCACCGCGACGCCCGCAGATGCAGTTCCGGCGTCATCTCCGGCGCCTCGACCAGCAGCAGGTGTCGCAGCAGGTCGCGGAGGAGATGGTGATAGCGAAACCACTCCGGCCGCGAACCGAGCCCCACCACGAACGCGTTGGCCCGTTCGAGCTGCTCCAGCATCGACTGGCCGCGGGTACCGCCGGTGATCGCATCGGCCAGGTCACCGGACAGCTCGTCGACGATGCTCGTGTACACGAGGAAGTCCCGTACCTCCGGCGTCTGGTGCGCGAGCACCTCGCCGATCAGGTAGTCGGCGACGGCGCCCTTGTCGCCCGCGAAGGTGGCGATCGTGTGCTGGCTGCCACGCTCGGTCAGATAGGTCGCGGCCAGTCGCAGCCCGGCCGCCCAGCCTTCGGTCCGCTCGAGCAGTGTGCGCAGATCGTCGTCGGAGAGGTGCAGGTCGTCGCGGGCCAGCAACTCAGCCGCCTCACCCGCGGTGAGCTCGAGATCGGAGGCGCGGACCTCCGCCAGCAGACCGGCCGCCCGCAGCCGGTGCAAGGGCAGCGCGGGGTCCGCCCGGGCGAGCAGTACGAGCCGCAGCTGCTCCGGCTGGTAGCGCAGCAGGACGCCGAATTCTCGCATGACCTGCGCGTTGTCGACCGCGTCGAGATCGTCGAGGACGAGAACGACGGGACGGGGCAACCGGGCCAGGGCTCTGGTCATCCGCTCGAGAAAGGCCTGGTCGACCGCCAGCCCACCCGCCATGTCCGAGAGGTCGTTCCCGTCCGGTACCGCTCCGGCGGCGCGAAGCGCGGCCACCACGTTGGTCCAGAACGTACCCGGATTGTTGTCCTCGCTGTCCAGGGACAGCCAGGCGACCGGACCGGGCGCCGCCCCCGTCGCCGCCCAGGACGCCACCAGCAACGTCTTCCCCCAACCGGCGCCGGCGCTGACGAGCGTGACGGGCCGCCCGCTACCGATGTCCAGCATGTCGATCAACCGCTGGCGGGGCACGAAGCCCAGCGGCACCCGCGGCCGGCTCAGTTTGGCCGCGACGGTACCCGGCATGACTGGTGCCTCGGCCGCGCGCCGGTCCTTCGCGGCCGGCCGCCCGGGCGCAAGAAGCCGCGCGTATCAGCCGCCCGCCTGGAGATGCACTCGTTCACCACTCCTTCCGCATGCCGTCCACCGCGGCGCAGGAGACGTCCTGACGCTGGGTGTCGAGCGCCTGGAAACACTCGTCCAGGTTCTGGATCTTCTGCCGGCTCTGCTGCTCCTGAGCGCGCAGGAACCCGGCGCGGTCGGTGTCTTGGATCTGACCGACCACCTCGCCGAAAAACTGGCTGGCCTTCGTTTCCGCGTCGTACATGGCGGACAGTTCGTAGACGAACAGATCCGCCGGACTGTCGAGCATCATGGCTTCCTCCGGTGGTTCGGGTGTCTGAACCGTGCTGTGGATACCCCCGTGGACACCACGAAACCAACCTCTCGCCGTGCCGTTGCACATTCCCGGTGACGCCGGCAAGTTCATCCCCGAGGGGTGAGCGACAGGGAGTCCCGACCGGCCGCTCCCGCGATAACCACAGCTGGCGTGCTCCTTCGGTGGTGATTTCCCGCCGTCCACCGGAGCGCCGTGCACCTCCACGTCGGTGCCGTGCCACCGCGGCGGGAGCAGCGAGAGGAGCGCCGTGCGTCCGTCCGGGAGGTCGCGGACCAGCATGGTGCGGACGAAGGTGAGGAAGTCGGCGGCGGCCCAGCCGTGGTGGCCGTCGCCCATGCCCCCGCCGCCGGTGTGTTGGTGGATCGCCTCAGGCCACGTGTACGTCGGCGTCGCCGCGTCCAGCAGCCACTGTAGACGGTCGATGGCCTCGACGGCCGATCCCGTCAGGTGCCGGAGGAACCAGTCCCGGGCTAGTGGACACCTGTGCCTCGCGCACGCTGGACGCGGGACACCCTGCCGCCGGCCGGGACCCGGTACGGCGGACACCACACGTGATCAGTTACGACGCCTCCTAATACATCACGCCGGCCGGGCCACCGGATCACCCGATTCGGGTGAACGCCGCCAGCGAGGGTCGGGCGTCCGAAGTCCAGCCTCCGGCCCGGGGAAGCCGCACCATCCGGCGTGGATGAGCCGGACACCGACGGGCTGCGCGAGGGTGAGGAGGTCCGGACACCACGACCGACCGTGCCGCACATCGCTGGAGACGACGTTCCGATGAACGAGAGATACGAGATCCGAGTGCTGGGCCGACTCGGCCCGGCACTGCGCGCCGCGTTCACGGCGATGCACTGCGAGGTCGTCACCCACCACACGGTGATCCGTGGCCGAATGTCCGGCTTCGAACTTGAGCACCTGCTGGACCGCATGGACAAATCGGGCATCCCGCTGGGCGACTTGTACAGCACGCGGCCGTGACCCCGACCGGACCCTTCTCCCGCGACCAGATCGGAGACGTGGACATGGCCATGCAGACCGAAACCGGGGGACAGCAGGCCGCGGTCGGCCAGAACTGGTACTCCCGCTCACCCGACACGGTCGCGGCAGCGCTCGATATCGACCCGGAGGCCGGGCTGTCGGCGGCGACAGCCGCCGAGCGACTTCGGGCGGACGGGCCGAACGCGCTGCCGGAGGAGAAGCCCAAGCCCGGCTGGCGCCGGTTCCTTGACGAGTACCGCGGCTACATGCAGATCATCCTGGTCGTCGCCGCCGCGGTGTCGCTGGTGATCCAGGAGTGGAGCACCGCGGTCCTGCTGTTCCTGCTGACCGTGCTGAACGCGGTGGTGGGCCTGCGGCAGCAAGGCAAGGCGGAGAGCGCCATGAACGCGCTCAAGTCGATGATGAAGGCGTCCGCCCGGGTACGGCGTGACGGGGTCGAATCGAAGATCCCCGCGGAACGGCGATGGAGACGGCGACGTTCGACAGCAAGCAGATGAACTACGCGATCCTCGCGGAATTCGTGCTCGCCGTGTTCGTCACCCAGATCGACGGCTTCCGTCGCCTGCTCGACACGACCCAGCTCAACCTCCAGCAGTTCGCCTCGGCGCTCGTATCCCCGGTCGCGATGCTGGTGCTCTCTGGGAGGCCGGAAAGTACCTGGCCCGACGGTTCGCCGGCAGCCGAACCGGCACTGCCTGACCACAGGAGCCGGCGAGTGAACGGCATGCAGCTGAGCCGGTGGGCGCCCGGCGTCCGGATGCTCTCGACCTACCGGGTGAACTGGTTGCCCAAGGACCTGGTCGCCGGCCTCGTCCTGACCACGCTCCTGGTCCCCCAGGGCATGGCCTACGCGGAGCTCGCGGGCCTGCCGGCGATCACGGGCTCTACACGTCCGTGTTCTGCCTGCTCGGTCGTTGAGCGTTCGCCGCGGGCGCGGGTTTGGGCCATGCGGTTCGGCCGTCGCCGGTCGGGGCTAGGTGTCGAATGCTCGGACCGTGCGGAGCAGGAAGCCGGGCAGAAAGAGCTCCCGGCCGCCTATCTCCGCGGCCACGTCGATCTCCTCGACCTCCGTGTCGACCCACTCCGGCTCGGCGAAGCCCGCCCGCAGCAACTCCTCGGTCACGCCCCAGCCCTGGCCCGCCTCCAGAGACACCGCCAGTACGAAGACGGTCGCGCCCGGCGCGGCGAGGCCCGGCAGTAGCGCGAGGTATTCGTCCACCTCGCCACCGCCGCGCCGGCTGAGGCTGTGCAGCAGACCGGAGTCGAACACCGAGTCGAACGGCGCCGACGGCAACGACAGGTCCGTGGCATCCTGGACCTCGAAGTGCACCGTCAGGCCCTCGCCGGCGGCCTTGGCGCGGGCCATGTCGATCGCCACGCGCGAGATGTCGATCGCCGTTACCTCGTAGCCGCGGCGGGCGAGGGCGATCGCGAGATCACCTGTGCCGCAGCCGACGTCGAGCACCTTCGGGCCCTTAACCCCGTCGTCGAGCACCTCCACGAGTGCCGGCTGCGGACCGCCGATGACCCAGGGCGGCCCGCCCGAGTCGGCAGTGTCGCGGTAGAGCTCGTCGTAGTCGATGTCATAGGGCTCGTCGCCGTCGACCTCGGCGTTGCGTGCGGTCACCGCAAACCCCCTAGACAACTAGCTCGCCGGCATGAACCTAAGCTCGACCAGCACGGTCATACTGTCGGCATAACGCGTGTAGGAGGCGATCCTACGTCGCGGATGGTGAAGCAGCCTGCCGCCTTGGTATCCAACGCCCGCCCGCCGGGGGTGTCGAAACTGACTGACACGAGCCTCCACCACAAACCGACCGCGGTCGAAACTCGCGAACAAACGGTGTCGCAATCCACGGACATAACCACTCGATCGAGGCGCATCGAGCGACGCTGCCCGATGAACCGCATATCCACCAATCAGACCCCGCCTGAGACACACCGCCTCTGGACACCTTGACAGATCACATAACCGACCCTCGTCCTCGGTCCGGACTCCTCGCTGGGGCCGCCGATGATCGCTGCCGCGATCATCCCGATCGTCGGCTCCGGCGCGGACCCCGCGAAGGCCGTCGCGCTGGCGTCGGCGCTGGCCCTCCTGATCGGTGTGACGATGACCGTGGCGGGCGCCGCCAAGCTGGGATTCGTCGCCGACCTGCTGTCCAAGCCGACGCAGATCGGATACATGAACGGCCTTGCCCTGACCATCCTCATCGGACAGTTACCGAAGCTGTTCGGGTTCTCCGTCGACGGCGATCGCGATCGGTATACTCGGCCTGCTGCTGATCCTGGTCCTCCAGCACTGGCTGCCGAAGGTGCCCGGCGTCCTCATCACCATCGTCGTGTCCATCCTGGCCGCCTCGGCGTTCGACCTCGCCGACCGGGGCGTGAAACTCGTGGGCGCCCTGCCGCAGGGATTCCCGCCCCTCACGGTCCCCACCTGCCGACACCACCGCCGCCGCCGACATGCTCGAGGATCTCGACGAGGACTCAACGCCCGCGGGATCTCGCTGGTGTTCGCGGAGATGAAGACTCCGGTACGCACGAAGATCGAACGGTACGAGCTGACCCGGACCATCGACCCGGCACACTTCTTCCCGACCCTCGACGACGCGGTGCTCGCCTACCGGGCGCGGACTGGGTCGGCGGGCGGTGAGAGCCGGTCACCGAAACGGGACCGGCGCAGCGAACGGGCCACCCGCAAGAGGGTGGCCCGCCCACGCTTTCCCGGTCAGCCGCTGTCCCGGTCAGTCGTACGACTTGGCCTCCTTGCCGTGGACCGCGAGCGCGTACACCACGACCACGTCGAGAGCGACGACGATCGTCGTCCACACCGGATACGCGGCGATGAAAGCGATGTTCACGATCGCGCTCACGACCGCGAGAACGATTCCGGTGATCCGGGCCCACATCTGGCCGGCCAGCACACCCACACCGGCGAGCGTCGCGACACCGCCGAGAATGAGGTACGTCCAGCCCCAGGTGGTGTAGTCGACCGATACGACAAGGCCATTCTGGGTCACCATGTAGTACCCGGGGTCGAAGATCGCGACCAGACCCATCATGGCGTGAAACGACCCCAGCATGATCAGCATCACTCCGGCGAAGATGACCATACCGGCCCAGGCGGTCCGCTCCGGGCGTTCTGCGGCAGCGTACCCGGTCCCGGTCGGTCCGGCCGCTGCGATGTTCTTCCCGTCCGACATCTCTCCCGCTTTCCGTCCTACCGACGATCAACCGACTTCTGTGTCCGGCCCAAGGGTCAGTCCTCCGGACCGGTGCCGGTTCATCCCAGATGGATGAACCGGCACCGGTGGTCGCGACCGCCGGCGCCGCCGCGTGCGTTGTCATCCGCGCGGGATGAGGTGTCCGTGGCCGGTGCCGGACAGGCTCGACGGTGAGGGACGTGGCCGAGCGGAAGGAAACAGACATGGCAATCGGACCCGTTCAGCTGCTTGTCTTGGGGTTCCGGAATCCGGACTTCCACGGCGAGATCATCAACGAGTTGGAACGGCTGCGAAAGACGGACACCGTACGCGTGATCGACGCGTTGGCGGTCTACAAGGATGCGGACGGGGCCGTGGAGGTGGAGCATCTCAGCAACCTGTCCACAGCGGAAGCGATCGAGCTCGGCAGCAAGGTCGGCGCCCTGATCGGACTCGGCATCGAGGGCGAGGAGGGGATCGAGGTCGGCGCCGCCATCGGGGCCGAGGCCGCCGCGGAGGGGATCAGCGTGTTCACCGACGAGGAGGCGTGGGACGTCGTCGCGGACATTCCCAACAACTCGGCGGCCGCGTTGATCCTGCTGGAGCACCACTGGGCCGTACCGCTGCGGGACGCCATCGCCCGTGCCGGCGGCTGGCGCATCGGCGACGCGTTCGTCAGTCCGCTCGACCTCGTCGAGATCGGCCTGGTCACGGCCGAGGACGCCGAGGTGCTGCACGAGCTGGAGACGGCGGCAGCCGCACCGAAGTGACCGTCCGACCCGTCACGACACTCCGGAGGACTGAGATGTTCCGATCCCGCAGAATCGCCCGGCGCACCGGCCGGCGCACCGGCCGGCGCGTCGCACGCCGCAGTCGGTGATACCGAATGGGCGCCCTGGTACGTGATTCCGGCCGACCACAAGTGGTTCACGCGGACCGGTGCGGCGGCCGTCATCGCCAATGCGCTCATCGAGATCGACCCGCGGTACCCGGTCCTCGACGAGAAGGCTCGCGGGGACCTGTTCGCGGTGAAGGCCGAACTGGAGAACGAGGCGCCGCGGGGTGCCGCTCCCGACTCGTTCCAGCAGGAGCTCGCGGAAGCGGCGGCCCGGGTCGAGACCCGCCCGAAGGCGAAGGCCGGCCGGCACAAGTAGGAGCCACGCCGGGGCGGCATTCATCCGCGGCGGATGGCGCCCGCCCACGCACGGAAGGACACGGTGGAGAGATGATCACCACCGCCGGTTCGGACCCCGGCACCGAAGAAGCCGCGACCACCCGCTACCGGGCCACGTCGGTCGTGGTCGGCGCGGCCACTGTCGTATGGGACCGCCTGGCACCCGCCCGCGAGCGACCCGGCTGGCGCGAGGTGGCGGTGGGTGCGGTGTTCGAGGTCGAGGACGCCGCTGCCGCGATGCTCACCGGCGTCCGGCGTGCCGTCGCACTCCCCCGCCTCCGTCCGGTGACGCAGCCGTCCGGCGTGGTGGACCGGGGCCGCCGCCGCGTGGCCCGGCTTGCCGAACGCGGCACCGCGGAGGAGGCCCACGGCCGTGGTCAGGCGGCCGACGCGGTGGACTCGGTCATCGCGACGCTCGCCACGGCGCCCGTGGTCGAGCGCTTGGTAGACGCCCAGGTCGACCGTCTGCTACGCCCGCTGGTGGTCTCGGTGCTCGACGACATCCTCTCCCTCCTCGAGGAGAATCCCGAGCGGATCCAGACGTTGATCCAGGGCCAGCGCGACAGCATGATCAACGAGCTGGTGGGACGCATCCGCCAGAGCACTTCCGCCGGGGACAGCGCGGTCGACCGGGTCACCGCGCGGGTCCTCGGCCGTGCCGAGGCCCCTACGACGCCACCAGCCCCGGGGACGCCGACCCTCACCCCGGCGTCGCCGGCGACCGCCCATACCTGACCGCCATGACCGCGCCGTTTCTCGACGACTACGCCGGCATCGTCAGTCGCACGGTCGCGTTCCTGGTGGACGCGACCGTGGTCACCGTCTTCGCGACCGGCCTCGTTGCCGGGACGCAACTGGTCGTCAGCGTCCTCGGCGGCGACCTGCTCGATATCGGCCGGGCGCTGGTGCCGGTGCTGCTGGCCGGCCTGCCGGCGCTGCTCGTCTCGTACGATGTCGTGTTCTGGGGCCTCACCGGGCGCACACCCGGTATGGCGCTGCTCGGTGTACGCGTTACGAGCACGGCCGGCCGACCCGTGTCCTGGACGGCCGCGCTGATCCGGGCGGTGGTTCTGGCGTACTTTCCGATCGGGTCGCTGTGGTCCATCGTGGACCGCCGGCATCAGGCGGTCCACGACAAGCTCGCCCGCACGGTGGTCGTGCGCACCGTGGACCTGCCAGCCGCCCGGGGTGCTCAGATCGGCCAGGCGTAGCGCACGGTGGACCCGCAGAACCAGCGGCCGTCGCGCTCGTAACGTTCCTCGACGGCGACGGTTCCCGCGTCGATCCGGATGACCGTCCACTACCGGGCGGTACCCCTGGTTCGCCGGCTCGTCGCCGTGCCGGCCACCACCTCGATCAGCCGGTGCGTGCGGCCGTCCGCGGCCAGCTCGACGGACCGGGAGCCCGGCAGGTGGGTGTGGCCGCAAAGGACCAGGTCGACCTGCGCCACGACAAGGGCACGGACCAGCGCCGCCCGGCCGACGATCCCGGCCGGGCCCCGTACCAGCGGCGGATGGTGGAGCGCGAGCAGCCGGGCCACCGCCGGCGGCGCCCGGCCCAGCACGTCGACCACGCACTCGACCTGGCGCCGCGACACCCGTCCGGCCTTCCAGCGCCAGCGCGGCGTCGTCTGGAGGCCGAGCACCACCAGGCGGGGCGACGGCAGCCGGTCGAGGAGGGCGCGCGCCCGCCGGAACTGGCCGGTCCGCGCCCGCGTGGAGGGGAAACCTGTACACGGGCGACGCTCCGCAGAGCATCCTCACGATGAGCGTCGCCGGGAGCGTCCACGGTCGGGTCGGCCGGGGGTACTACCCGTACTTCGCGGTGCCCTACAACGCGTTGCGCACCCTGTCGGCGTTCGGCGTCGAAGTCGTCCGCGAACTCGTCCAGGCCGGCCGGCAGCGGCGCCACGACGTGCGGCCACGGGTACGGCGGGGCGGACTGTATCCCTTCCTACGCGCCTTCACCACGGTGATCAGCCGGGGGAGACCGGGCGGATGACGGTAGAGACCGTCGACCGGAAGTACCCGGAGCTGCTGACGACCCTGGCCCGCCATCCCGGAATCGGCTTCGTGCTCGTGCGGCCCGAGGTGCTCGGCGCCATCGTCGTCGGTCGGGACGGACTGCACGAGCTCGACACGCGGACCGTGCACGGGATCGATCCGCTCGAGCCGTTCGGCCGTCGGCCCGGTGGCAGGTCCGGTACAGCGACTCGTTCCCGCACTGCGCGGATCTCATGGTCAACTCGATATGGGATCCGCAGACGGAGGAGGTGGCGGCGTTCGAGCACCTGGTGGGTTCGCACGGCGGCCTCGGCGGGGAGCAGACCCACCCCTTCGTCCTGTACCCGTCGGAGCTGTCCCCGCCACCCGGCCCGATCCGTGGCGCGGAGGAACTGCACCGGGTGCTCCTGGGGTGGCTCGCCGAGCTCGGCCATGAATCCTTCGCCGCCCACCGCCGGACCCGGACGTGACGGTCAGATGCCGGTCTTCGCCTCGATCCGGCCGGCCCGGACTGCCGCCACCAGGGCGGCGTGGTCGCTTTCGGTCCGGTCGGCGTACCTTTCGGCGAACTCGACCAGCGCACGGTCGAAGGTCTCGTCGTCGCCGAGGTAGGCCGCGATCGCGATCCGGTCGCCGGAGCGGGCATGCGCGCGGGCCAGCGTCCAGCCACACAGGGCCCCGTACGCGCGCATTCCGGCGGGATCCATCTCCTCCACGACCGCCGAGCCCTTCCAGTCGCGGAGCTGGCGAACGTAGAAGTCCCGCTTCTGACCGTCGATACCCTCGACCGTCTCCCAGCCCAGGAAGATGTCGCTGGCGGCCTGCATCAGGCGCTGGCCGGTGACGACCCGCTGCCCTTCGTGTCGCAGCCGCACGTGCCCGCCCGTGTCCGGGACGTGGTCGGCGAGGACCGACCGCTGCGCCTCCTTGACCTGAAGCAGCAACGGATCCCCGTCGTCGCGCCCGCGTAACAGGACGATCCAGCACCGGGTGCCGACGCTTCCCACACCCACCACCTTGCGGGCCATGTCGACGAACTCGAACGCGTCGAACAGATGCCGGCGGTCGTCATGGAGGCTGCGTCGGTACCGGGCCAGCAGGCCGCGGATCTGCGCCTCGAGCTGGTCGCGGTCCGCGTCGGGTAGCAGATCTTCGATCGGTACGACGAGCGGCGGGTCGGCGACGAAGCGGCGATGGCCGTTGACGACGGTGGTCAGCCTGTTCGTCACCTGCAGGCTGTCGCGGGTCCGGGCTTTCACCCCCGCCTGGCTGAACTTCTTGCGGCGCTCCTTGCTCAGTTGGTTCGCCAACTGGGCGCCGATCTCGTCGAGGTCGGCGCGCGCGTACCAGACCTGAAGTTCGCGCATCGTGGCGAACTCCGCCATGGCCTGCCGGTAACGGCCGACGGTGGTAGCCACGATCTCGCCGCGCTGCTTGCGGCCGAATCCTCTTTCCCGCGCGGCCACGACGAAACTCGCCGCCAGCCGCTTGATGTCCCACTCCCACGGCCCGGCACTGGTCTCGTCGAAATCGTTGACGTCGAACACCAGGCGCCGTTCAGGTGAGCCGAACGCGCCGAAGTTCGACAGGTGCGCGTCCCCGCACAGCTGGCACGTCAGCCCCGACGACCGTGTGGCGGCGAGGTCGGCGGCCATGACGGCGGCCGCGCCGCGGTAGAACGTGAACGGTGAGACCAGCATCCGGCCGTGGCGGATCGGCACCAGCTCCACAACCCGCGAAGCGGCCTGTGCGATCAGCACCTCGACCGGGTCCGGTCGATCGGATACGGTCACGAACTCCGCGTGACTGGCCAGCGGTACCCGCGCCCGCGCCTGCGCGCCGAGGGCGGCGCGGGTAGCGGGATCCGGGTGGGACCCGTCGGGCGCCGCCGAGCCAGGCGGCGCAGGTGCGGTGGTCGTGGCGGTCTCGCTCTTTCCCCGGCCGGTCATGGCGTCCTCCCTGCGGCTGTCTCAGGACTCCCGGTGGCTGTCTCAGGTCCCCCGGCGGCTGTCTCAGGTCCCCCGGCGGCTGTCTCAGTCGATGAACCTTCCACTTTGCCTGCGTTCGGCCCCCATCAGGGCGATCTCCTCCGCTCCGGACAGCACCACGTCGGCGTCCGGATCGAAGTCGAGGTCGCGGCTGCGGTCGGTGTAGTCCACGGCGTTGAGGATGACCTTGATCGCGTTGATCCGGGCCCGGCGCTTGTCGCCGGAGCGGATGATCACCCATGGCGCGGCATCGGTGCTTGTTCTCTTGAGCATCTCGTACTTGCAGGTGGTGAACTCGTCCCAGCGGTCCTGCGCCTGCATGTCGATCTCGCTGAGCTTCCACTGCCGCAGCGGGTCGTGGTGCCGGTTGGCGAACCGCCGTGCCTGCTCCTCCTTGCTGACGCTGAAGTACAGCTTCACCAGGATGGTGCCCTGGCGCACCAGATCCTTCTCGAATCCGGTCACGCCGCACATGAAGTTACCTCCGTCGTCGTCAGACTGATGGCGGACGGCCGCGCCACCCGCCATCAGCGTCACTCCCGATGGTCGACCGCTCCTCATCCCCGCCGGGTGACCGGGCGGTACGCCGTCGACCCGATGTCGTGCGAAGCGGATCGGGGCGGCGCAACCGGAGCGTCAGATCAGGCCGAGCTCGCGCGCGCGGCGGACCGCCTCGTTACGGCGCGATGCGGACAGCTTGCGCAGAATGCTCCGGACATGGGTCTTCACGGTATTGATCGACACGTACATCGCGCTGGCGATCTCCTCCGTCGGAAACATGGCTTCCACGTACCGCAAGACCTCCATCTCCCGTTTGCTCAGCTTTTCGACGATGAGCGGTTCGGTCGCGGGCGGTCCGGGCTGCGCTTGGGGGGTACCCGTACATCGTCCGAGGGCGCGGTACTCCCCCGCGATCTCCTGGTCGTCGCGCATCAGGCGGCGCAGCCGTGCCCCGACCTCGTGGAAATGGCGCCGCTGCGACTCCGGGTTGGCCAGTCGAAGAGCGTGCCGCAGCGCGTCCTGCGCATCGCGGACATCCCCGTTGTCGGCGGCGGCCCAAGCCAGCATCAGCCAGGCGTGTACCGAAACCGGTACGGCGATGCCGGTGCCCTCGACGACCCGCCGGACGACCCGCTCGGCCTGGTCGGCGTCGCCCTCGGCCAGCAGCGCCTCGGCCAGGACGACGGCGCTGTCGGCGCGGTCATGGTCGGCGAGCTGGCGGACGGCCGCCAGGGCCTCCCGCGCGTGGCCGCTGGCGATCAGAATCCGCGCCTGACCAAGCATGATCTCGCGCTCCAACCACTCCGGCTGGGACCGGACACCGGGCGAGCCGCCGGCCTCCTGGAGGAGCTTCAGCGCCCCGCGGAACTCGCCGCGGGCGCGCAGCAGCCGCGACTTCACGACGGCGAACGCCGCCTCGGACAGGCCGCCGGGGACGGGCCCACGGGTCGGCTCGGCTGCGCGCAGGTACCGCCAGCCCATCTCCACGTCGTAGTGCTCCACCGCCACCCAGGCGCGGGCCACCTGGGCACCGGCGAGGCGGCGGGCGCCGGCATCGCACCGTTTGGCCGTGTCGATGGCCTGGCTGGCAAGGGTGGCGGTATGGCGCAGCCGACCCCGGTACGCCTCCAGCAGTGCCAGGTGCTCCAGGCAGTCCACCTTCAGGGATTCGCAGAGGGGCGCGGTGGCCGCCGCCACGGCCTCGGTGAGTGTCACCGTCGCGTCGTCGATCGCACCCATCCAACTCTGTGCGGTCCCCGTCACGGCGAGGACCAGCGCGCGAAGCTCGGGATGTCGTTCCAGCCGCGCCGCCGGTACCTCGGTCAGGAGGGCATCGGCCGCCCGCGCCGAGTCGAGCATGCGCGGCGCGTCCCGCGAGACGCTGGCCAGGAGCGCGTCGAGCAGAGCCGAGGTCAGCGTGAGCGCGGTGCCACCATCCACCGTCCGACCGGCGGTCATCTCCCCGGCACGGGACAGGTGTTTCGCGCAGCGATCGGGATCGGCGTCGGCGAACGCCAGCGCCGCGGCCACCATCGCCGATTCCGTGCTGTCGACGAGATCCGGGAGATCGTGGAACATCGCGCCCAGCGGGTCGGCGGTACCGCGGAGCACGAGCCGGCCCACCGCGTAGTCCCCGATGGCGATGACCGCGGCGGTGGCCCAGTCGTCGGCCCGTACCGCGTGGGCCACCGCGTCGACGGTCTGGCCGTCGGCGGCCAGCCAACGCGCCGCCTGCCGGTGCAACTGCGGAATCCGGTCCGGGTCGTCGTAGGACAGCTCGGCCCGCAGCAGCTCGCCGAACAGCCGATGGTACCGGTATGCCGCCGGATGACCGGTTACGGTCTGCACGAACACGTTCTCCCGTGCCAACAGCGCCATCACGCGGCGGCCGTCGGTGCGCCCGGTGAGGACCTGGGCGAGCTCGGGGGTGACGGTGTCGAGGATGCTGGTCTTGAGCAGGAAGTCCCGCACGTCAGCGGGCTGGGCCCGCAACACCTCCCGCACGAAGTACTCGGCGATGGTGGCCTCGTCGCCGCTGATGGTCGCGAGCACGGTCTCCGCGTTGTCGTGGCCCTCCAGGGCCATGGCGAATAGCCGCAGGCCGGCCGCCCACCCCTCGGTCTGTCGCATGAGCGACGCGAGCCCTTGCGGGGTTAGCTCGATGCCGTGCAGGGCGAGCAGCTCGGCGGTTTCGGCCTCGGTGAACGCGAGATCATCGGCGCGTAGCTCGCTCAGCCTGCCCGCCAGCCGGTACCGGTACAACGGAAGCGGCGGGTCCCACCTGCCGACGAGTACCAGTCGTAGCCGGCTTTCGGAATGGCGGAGGACGAAATCGAGTTCGTTGGCCCACTGCCACTCGGTGAGGGTCGGGACCTCGTCGAGGATGAGAAGCACCGACCGGGGCTGGCTGGCGAGCTGCGCGGCGAGGCGGACCAGAAACTCCTGGTCCACGGCCGTCGGCGGGACCGGGTCGGCGAGTGTCGGGAACAGCGGCAGGCCGGCGCGGCGTAGCGCTGCCACGACGTATGTCCAGAATGCGGTTGGTTGGCTGTCGCCCTCCTCTAGCATGATCCAGGCAACGGTGTCGGTGGCGCAGCCGGCCCTCGTCCACGCCGCCACCGCCTGGGTCTTGCCGCTCCCCGCCGGTCCGGTGACCACGGTGACCGGCTCGCGGACCGCCCGGGTCAACCGCTCCACCAGGCGGCCGCGCGCCACCATGAACCGGGGTGGTTCGGGCACCGCGAACTTCGACCCCAGAAGTGGACTGCCTTCGTCGGCAGTGGCTGATCGAGTCACCGGCGCGGCTTGTTCCAGAACACCTGTCACGGCGGACCCCGAAGCGGAGACGCTGTCTACGACTCCAGTCTCGCCGGATCGCTCGCTCGGCGCATCGCCCGAATCGGGTAGTTTGCGTCCCGCACGATCGCAATTCGACAGCGCCGTGTTGCCACATTTCGCGACAGCCGCAATTCGCTGCCTGATCAGTCCGCGCTGTTCGGTTTGATTATGCGCATCCACTGCCTTGGTCTCCGACTGATCGAGGTCCGCCCGTTGGTGACCGGCGACGACGTGGACCACGACGGTCGTATCGGGACGTAGCTCGAAGTCGCCTTCCGGACGTCTCATCCAACAGGGATGATGCTGGGGATCCACCGCCTGGCGACGATGGGGACGGCGATGATCAGTCCCGGCGGGTTGGACCAGACAGTCACCAACGCAAGGGCGGGCCGCAGGCCTCGTGCTCGTAGGCTCCGCTCACGGTACGGCGCACGTCGTCCTCCGGACCGATGGTCCGCCCGCACCGGGCACAGGTCCAGCCGCCCGAGTGCAGCTCGTTGGTTTCGAGATCGGCCTCAGCGTCCACCAGATGTTCTTCGGCGTACTGGATGTCGTGGGCGGCCTCGATGCCGGGCAACGGGAGGTCCACACCTCCGGCTGGCCGGTCGGTACGCGGCGTCTGTCCGTCTCGCATGATCGCCAACTTTCCTGTTCGCCGTGCCTTTCAGCGTTGCCATGATCCGCCGATGGAGCGCACGGCGTGTCATCCCGTACGGGTGGTATCTGTGCTTCGGCACCGCGGGTCCGGCTTCACCCGTCGCGGATGAGTGAGGCCCGAGTGGGAGGGGCTACCAAGGAACCTGCACGGTCTCGCGCGTAGCACGAAGCGACCGACCGGGGCGGCCGATTTCAGCGCCGCCACGTCACTGTCGGTGAATCCGGCTGACCAGCCGGTTGCCGGCTCACCCGTCGATCCACAGTGGACGGATCCGCCGATCCGTTGAGGCTGTCCGCATGACCCAGCTCCGCCGCCACCGCGGCGAAGACCACCAGTGCGAAACCGACCACGATCAGCCAGCTGACCATCGCGAACGTGACGCCGATAATCCCGTACCGGTCGGCGTTGTGCGCGATCACACGCGGCATCCACGCACTGGAGTACATGCTGATGACCGTCTGCCCGACGCCGGCGACGACCGCGCCGGGTACCAGGGCATGCAACGCGACCCGGCGCGACAGCAACAGGTTCTGAAGCACCAGCCAGATGGCCACGGCCGCGACTGTGCGCAGGGTTGGTGCGAGCACGATGCCGGCGGGCAGCGGCCGGACCATGGCGACCAGGATCGACAGCACCAGAACAGAGGCCAGCAGGAGTCCCATCCCGGTCAGGCCGTGGACGGTACCCCGCATTCCCGCCGGCGGGAGGCCCCATGCCGCCACGAACGTCCGCTGAACCGAGCGGGTCAGGCTGACCAGCGAGAACAGCAGCACCACCATGCCGACGACGGTGACCGCACCGGTCGCGCCTGGCGGCCGTTCGAACAGTGCCCGCAGCGCTTCGGCCGGCGCGCCGGTCAGGCGGAACCGGCGGTTGAACCGCTCGGCGACGAACATCTCGCCGTTCTGTCGGGTGGCGGCGCTGACGATGATGAGCAGCGGTATCACGGTGTTGAAGGCCTGTCCGGCCAGGACGAAGGCCCGGTCGCGTCCGTTGATCGCCATCGCCCGCCGTAGGCACCGTACCGGAAGCCAGCACGCTGTCTGGTCCGCAACTCGCGACGCACGCTCCCGTATACCGGCCGCCGCCAGTCCCCATCGGCTCACCGCACCAGACCCGGTCGCCGGCTCCGTCGCCTCGTCGGTGGTCCGGCCCGGCGGCCAGATGTTCGGTTGTCCCATCAGACCATGTTGGCCCGGGCCCGACCACGCGCCACACCCTCGTGAGGGGTGACTCACAGCGTGCCGTCCACTGCGCCCGCGCGCCCCCGGCGGCGTGGCGCTGATTCATCCCCCCGGGATGGGTACGTGGCGCCGCACGGTCGGCCAAGGTCGAACAGGGGATGAACGCGCTGGTGCGGACCGCTAGGACCGACAACGTAGGCATACGCAACCTGACCCTGCGGTGGCTGGGCCACGGCACGGTGCTGCGCCTGGTTCTGGTGTCCCACCTGCACCTCGACCGCCTGGACCTGGGCTCGCTGCGCCGGCTGCCGGAGAACGCGCGGCTGGTGGGTCCACTCGGCGCCGGGCCGCTGCTGCGCCGGGCCCACCGCGGTGACGTGACCGAGGTGACCCCCGGGACCGTCCGCCGCGATCTGTTCGACGGCCCGGGTGAGCGGTTCGCCCGCCTGGCGGCCGTCGCGGGCCCCTGACGTCGCGGTCACCGTCCTGCGGCCGGGGGCATCGACGACGGTCGCGTTGCGGCGCGCCGGCTGCTCACCGGCGCGGGGCGGGTCAGATCAGGCCGAGCTCGCGGGCCCGGCGAACCGCCTCGGTACGCCGAGACGCCGACAGCTTCCGTAGGATGCTGCGGACATGCGTCTTGACAGTGTTGACCGACACGTACATCGCGCCGGCGATCTCCTCGGTCGGCACCATCGCCTCGACGTGGCGCAGCACTTCCAGTTCCCGCTTGCTCAGCTTCTCGACGATGACCGGTTCCGCCGGTTCGGCCGCCGGCTGTCCACTGTGGAGCGAATCTGGCCGTACCGGAGAGCGGAGTGCCCGGCGGTGGTCCGCCAGTTCCTGGTTGTCGCGCATCAACCGCCGCAACTGCGCCCCTACCTCATGGAAGCACCGCCGGAGTGTCTCAGGTTCGGCCAGCCGAAGCGCCCGCCGCAGCGCGTCCGTGGCCTCGCGTAGGTCGCCGCGGTCCGCGGCCACGGTCGCCACCGTGAGCCAGGCGTTGACGACCACCGGCACTGCGGCGTCAGCCGACTCGACGACCGCCCAGGCCAGCTGCCACGCCAGGTCGGAGTCGCCACTGGCGTGCAGCGCCGCGGCCTGGACGACGGCGCTGTCCGGCCGGTCCTGATCAGAAAGGCCATCGACCACCGCCAGGGCGTCCTGCGGATGTCCGGTCGCCGTCAGGATCCGCGCCCGGCTCAGCGCGATCTCGCGCTCCACCCACACCGGCAATGCGTCGCCGCTGACGTCCTGGAGAACCGCCAGCGTCGCGCGGAACTCGCCACGTGCGCGCAGGAGCCGTGCCTTCACGAGGGCAAATCCCGCCTCGGGCAGCCCCGCGGGACGCGATCCGCATAGCGGCTCGGCTGCTCGGAGGTGGCGCCAGCCACCCTCCACGTCGTAGTGCTCGGCCGCCACCCAGGCCAGTACGACCTTGGCGGTCGGGGCACGATACCCACCGGCCGCGTCGCCCTGTGCGCCCACCTCGACGGCCTGGCCGACCAGGGTGGCGGCGTGCCGCAGCCGGCCGCGATACGCCTCGAGCAGCGCCAGGTGCTGCAGGCAGTCCAGCCGCAGCGTCTCGCAGCCGCTGGCGGTGGCGGCCGAGGCGGCGTCGGTCAGTGTCGTCACGGCGGCGTCGATCGCGCCGCTCCAGCTCTGTGCGGCGCCGGTCTGCGACAGCACCAGCGCACGCAATCCGGGATACCGGTCCAGGTCTTCCGCGGGTACCTGAGCGAGGAGGCCCTGCGCGGTGTGTGCGGCGGTGAGCATGCGCGGCCGGTCGTGCGCGACGCTGGCCAGGAGCCCGTCGAGCACCGCCGCGGACATCGACGGTGCGGCCCCGCATTCCGGCCCGATGCCGGCCATCAACTCACCCGCCCGGGCCAGCTGCTGTGCGGCGCGGTCGTGGCCGGCCGTGGTGCACGCGACCGCTGCGGCCATCAAAGCCCCCTCGGCCGTGACGGCATCGTCGGGCAGGTCGCGGAACAGCCCGACCAGGCGGTCGGCCCCGTCCCCCAGCAGGATTCGCACGACCGCGTAGTCGTCGACGGCGATGGCGGCGGCACTGTCCGGGTCCCCGGCGGCCATCGCGTGGCCGACCGCCTCGATCGTCTGGCCTTCGGCGGCGAGCCACCCCGCCGCGCAGCGGTGCAGCCGCGGCATCCACTCGGGCTGGTCACAGACCAGCTCGGCACGAAGCAGTTCCCGGAACAGTCGGTGGTAACGGTAGGTTGCCTGCTGACCGGTGACCACCTGGACGAACACGTTCTCCCGCGCCAGCCCGGCAAGAAGGCGACGCGCGTCCGGGCGCCCGGTGAGCAGCCGGGCGAGCTCCGGCGTGACGGTGTCGAGCACGCTGGTCTTGAGGAGGAACTCCCGGACGTCGGGTGGCTGAACCCGCAGCACTTCGCGCACGAAGTACTCGGCGATGCTCGCGTCGTCGCCGCTGATGGTCGACAGCACGCTGTCGGCGTCGGCGTGCCCCTCCAGCGCCATGGCGAACAGTCGCAGCCCGGCGGCCCAGCCCTCGGTATGTCGCAGGAGGGATGCGAGCCCGCGGGGTGTGAGGACGATGCCGTGCAGAGCGAGCAGGTCGGCCGCCTCGGCCTCGGTGAAGGCGAGATCGTCGGCACGGATCTCGCTCAGCGTGCCGGCTAGCCGGTACCGGTAGAGCGGAAGGGGCGGGTCCCACCTGCCGACCAGGACGAGCCGGAGTCGACCGCCCGCATGCCGCAGGACGAAGTCGAGGTCGTTGGCCCACCGGGTTTCCGAGATGCTGGACACCTCGTCGAGGACGAGGGTCACCGTGCCGGGTTGACCGGCCAGTTCCGCGGCGAGGCGGACCAGGAATGCCTGATCCCCCGCGCTCGGCGGAACGGCATCGGCGAGCGCCGGGAGCAGCCGCAGTCCCGCCCGGCGGAGGCCCTCCACGAGGTAGGTCCAGAACACCGCGGGTCTGCTGTCACCGTCGTCCAGGGTGACCCAGGCCACCGTGTCTCCGGCGTGACCCGCCCGCACCCAGCCGGCGACGGCCTCCGTCTTGCCGCTGCCCGCGGGACCGGTCACCACGGTGACGGGATCGGCGACGCACCGGCTGAGCTGTTCCAGCAGCCGCGTCCGCGTGACCGTGAACCGGGGCGGTTCGGGTACGGCGAACTTGGCGAACAGTACGGGAGGTCCTACAGCGGCAAGGGAGGTCGGTTCCGCGACCGACTCGGCGAATTCAGGGGTACTTGTCACGGCGAGCCCCGAAATAGAGACGTCTGTCCGATAACTCAGCCTCACCCGATCCGTCGGCCGCCGCATCGCCCAGATCGGGTAGTTGACGGTCCGTAACATCGAAACCCGCGGCTCGACCCCGCTCACGTACCACGACAACGGACAGCCGCCTGGGAAAAGCGTTTCCGCCATCCCCCAGGGATGATGGCGCGGGCATGCGGACGGTCGACCCTTGGACCAGTACTAGACCGACATTCTGTGGTCAGGGAGACGGTGCCGGACGCATCGCCGTGTGCACCGCCCGGGTTCCGCCGACCCGCGCAACACGGACGACGGCGGAACGCGAACAGGAGCCGGAAGGTGTGCGCGCCATGACACAGGCTACGTACCAGATCCGGGTGTCCGGCACTCTTCCGGCCGAGCTGCTCACCGAGCTGGGCGGTCTGGATGTCAAGGTAGAACCGGCGGAGACGGTGCTCTACGGCGCGCTGCCTGATCAGTCCGCGCTGTTCGGGTTGATCACGCGCCTGCACGGGCTCGGTCTCCGCCTGCTCGAGGTTCGTCGCATGGCGGCTGGCTCGAGCATGGACGTCGACGACCTTGGCGGGACGTGATCCAGTGAACCCAACCAACGACGGAGGGTCGGCCGCACGTGATCAGGCTCATCGGGCAGCACCGGGACAAACCGACCCTCGTGCGGCAGTACGCTGGTCAGCCGGGAACGACACGTCCGGCAGCAGCGGCCCCGGCGAGTGGACCCTGCCGCGCGGCGTGATCGTTCTGCTGGGGCTCGCGGCCACCGTGGTCGCGGTCGCCGGCATGAAGGCGTTCGCCATGATCCTCGGTCCGGTTCTCCTGGCGCTGGTACTGACCGTCACCGCCAGCCCGATGATCGGGCTGCTGCGCCGCCGGGGCTGGCCGGCGTGGCTGTCCATCGCCTCGGCGGTCATCACGATCTATCTCGTTCTGGCCTCACTCGCCGCCTCGGTCGCCGTGTCGGTCGCCCGGCTCGCCACGCTCCTGCCCGAGTACCAGAAGCAGGTGGACGGGCTCGTCGACAAGATCAGAACCGCGATCGGCAACCTCGGCATCGGCCCGGATCAGGTGCAGCGCGTCCTGCACCAGCTCGACCTGGGCAGCCTCCTCGACGGATTGCTCGGCGGCCTCTCGGCCGCGTTGTCGAACGTGGTGCTCATCCTCGCGGTCGTACTGTTCATGTGTCTGGACGCGGCTGGGCTGCCGGCCCGGATGCGGGTTGCACGCGCCGAGCGTCCAACGGTCGTCGAAGCATTCGAGGCCTTCGCCCGCGGCACCCGCCGGTATCTTCTGGTGTCGACGATCTTCGGGCTCATCGTCGCGGTGATCGACAGTCTCGCCCTGTGGTGGATGGGGATCCCGTTACCCGTACTGTGGGGTCTGCTGTCTTTCATCACCAACTACATCCCCAATGTCGGCTTCCTCATCGGTCTGGTGCCGCCGGCGCTCCTCGGGCTGCTCGACGGTGGACCGGGACTCATGCTCGCCGTCATCGCCGTATACAGCGTCGTCAATTTCGTGATCCAGTCCGTCATTCAGCCCAAGGTCATCGGCGATGCCGTTGGCCTGTCGACCACGCTCACGCTGTTGTCGCTGGTGTTCTGGACCTGGGTCCTCGGCTCGCTCGGCGCGGTGCTGGCGATCCCGCTGAGCCTGCTCGCCAAGGGACTGCTCGTCGATGCCGACCCGGCGACGAGGTGGATCGACGCGCTCATCTCCAGCGGCCCGGTACGCGGAATCCCACCGCCCGACCGGCCCGCGCCCGCCCCGGATCGCACTGCCGCCGGCGACCTCACCCGACCCGGATGATGCCCGGTGCTGACAAAACACCGACGATGGACCCCGCTACGACGCCATCAGCAGGAGGCCCGCCGTGGAGTGGACATTCGGAACTTTCCTCTGGTCAATGGTCATCTTTTTCTTCTGGTTCGCCGTGATCTGGATGTTCATCTCGCTCTTCGCCGACGTCTTCCGGCGTGACGACCTGTCGGGATGGGGGAAGGCGGGGTGGATCACGCTGATGGTGATCCTGCCGTTCATCGGGATCCTCGCGTACGTCATCGCCCGGCCGAAGGCCGCTCGCGGTGATGCCTTCGCGTTCGGCGCCTCCGGCCGGAACCCACGGTCCGCTTCGGACTACCAGGCCGCGGACGAGATCGCCAAGGCCGCCCGGTTGCAGGATCAGGGCAAGATCACGGCCGCCGAGTTCGAGCAGATCAAGCAGCACGCCTTGAGCCACTAGGACGGTGTGGGACGTCGGGTGTGGCAGTCGCGGTCACGGAATCGGGCATGTCGCGACGCCGACGGCCGCTGCCAGTGACTGGCCTATCGCCTCGTCCACAGCGTCCTCCTCCCGGACTCCGGAACCCCGTATCCGCTTCTCCGGCCGACGCGGGCTCACGGGTATATACAACCGCAGGGTGATGCCGAGGCGGTCGGTCAGGCCGGGGACGGCGGGTCCGAGCGCATTCCGAACCGTCCGGGTAACGATGCGTCATCGGCGGATCAGTGCAGGGACGTCTTGAGCAGGATCAGCCCGACGCCGAAGATCCCGGCCACCGCGGTGGACGCCAGTCGCTCGATGGTCGTGAGCCGGCCTTCCCGGCCGATCCGCCAGCCAGCCCAGCAGAGCAGCACGGTGCTGCACGTCAACGCCCAGATCACAGCCGCCTGCAGATCAGCGCCCAGGAGACGGACGGTCACGAGTACGGCCAGGGGAAGGGCCGAAGCGGTGATCATCTCCCAGCCACTGGTCAACTGGACCCGGATCGTGTGCCGGCTCGGGCGCTGGCCCTCGTGGATCCGCTCCGCCACGATGCGGGCGTAGCGCTCCGCGGCCCAGTAGATGGTCAACGTGACGAGGACCCCGGCGACGATGGCGGCGGCGGACCGCCCGTGTGAGGCGACCATGACGGCCGCGCTGACGATGATGCCGTAGATGCCCGCCGCGGTGCCCTCCTGGGTGTCGTACAACGTAACGACGCGGATGGGAGTCGACGGCAACCGCGTCATAGCCGGCCTCCGCGGCCCACCTGTCCGGCATCCATCGAGGTCATGACGTCCTCCTCGGCATCGCGCGCAAGAGGGCTGGTGTCCGCCGAGCGTGCCCGCCGGGCGTCGTGCGACGCCTCATCCGGCACGGATGACGCGTTCGCCGACCGCGCGCGGGCACCATGCCGGCATGGCGATCCCAGGGTCCGCCCGCCGCGGCGCCCGGGTTGTCGCCCGGCTGGACGGCCTGCAGCAACGACACCGGGTACTGGGGTTCGCCTACGCGGTCTTGCGCAAGTACGCCGACGACGCTGGAGGGCGCGCGAGGCGGCGCTCATCACGTACTACGGCTTCCTCAGCATCTTCCCGGTCCTGCTGCTCGCGGTGGCGATCGTGTCATGGGTGCGCTCAACCACTTCGCTGCCGTTCCGTTCCGGAAGCGTGCCGGGCCGGTTTCCCGGTGCGCCGCGGTGCACCACGCCGGGCTGTGGCCACGAGCCATCGACAAGACGCGACCGAGAGGCCGACGCCCGAGCGTTGGCGCTGATCGCGCAGGAGCAGGAGCGCATCCCGGGCGAACGCATCCAACCGCGGCTGTTTCCCGGGCCCGGTCCGGCTACCTGCCCGGCGCGATCTGGCCCGCCGGCTTCGGCACGGCCGAGGCGGTGATGGTTCCGGGCAGGAGGGCGGCGGCCACCAGCCCGATGATGCCGGCCGCCGCGACAGCGATCATCGCCAGCGCGTACGAACGTCCGGGTGTCGCCGTGATGCCGGCGACGAGAATCGTGCCGGCGAGCGCCGCGCCAAGCGAGGAACCGAGGTTGGACACGCTGCGCGACAGGCCTGAGATCTCACCCTGCAGATCCTCGCCGAAGCTGGACTGGACGACATTCACCGACGGCGTCAACATGCCACCGAGCCCCAGCCCGATCAGGAAGAGACCGGGCGCGAACGCCCACACGTTCGGCGGTCCGCTCACCATGACCAGCAGCGCGCCGATACCGACGATGGTGACGATGAAACCGGCCACGATGAGCGTGCGTTGTGCGCGTCGTTTTGCCAAGCGCTCCGCGGCGAGCGAGGACACTAGCAGGCCGACGGTCGCCGCCGTGAAGATTGCCCCGGTCTCGATCGCGTTGTATCCGCGCACCACCTGCAGGTAGGCCGAGACGACGAACGACGTACCCATGAGCATGAGCCACTGGGTGTTCTGCGTGACGAGGCCGAGGTTGGAGGTCCGGTTGCGGAACAACGCCGTCGACAGCAACGCCTCCCGGCCCGCGCGTTCCTTGGCCCGCATCGAAAGGAAGAACCAGGCCAGGACGAGGGCACCGGCGACGAGCAGGCCCACCATCAGCCAGCCGTTGTTGTCCGCCGCGAGGATACCCGTGACCACGAGCAGGAGCCCGACCGCCGACAGCACTGCGCCGCCGGTGTCGAAGGGATGCGTCGGATCCGGCGGCAGCGGGTCGCGGACATTGCGCCGGCTCAGCACGATGATCATCACGATGATCAGGGCCTGGAAGACGAAGGCGGCCCGCCAGCTGATCACCGACGTGATGAACCCGCCGATCAGTGGCCCCGCGGCCGCGCCCACCCCACCCAGCGCGCTGATCGCGCCGAACGCGCGGGCCCGGGAGCCGACCTCCGTGAACAGCAGCGTCGCGAGGATGTAGACGGGTGGAATCAACAACGCCGTGCCGACGCCTTCGAGGATCGAGTTGCCGACGATGAGAACGCCCAGGCCGGGAGCAACGGCGCTCAGGACGGCACCGATGCCGTACACGAAGAGACCGACGGTGAAGCAGCGCTTCCGGCCGTAGCGGTCGGTCAGCTTGCCGCCCGGGATCATCAGCGCGGCCATCACCAGCAAAAAGATCGTGATGGCAACCTGGACCCCCCGGACGGTGGTATCCAGGTCGCGGCTGATGTCGTTGATCATCACGTTCATGTTCGAGCCGGCGAAGCTACAGATGAACTGGGCGAGGGCCAGCGGGACGAGGACCTTTCGCAGGGCGCGCGGTGGCGGTCCCGCCGTACTGTGCTCAACCATGCCGCACCTGCTTTCATTCGAGCCATGACGGCACCGCCGCCCGCGGACCGGGCGGCCTTCCACCGCGGACAATCCACCCTGGTCCGCGTGGGAGGCATCATCCTCCGCGCATGATGCGTACCACCGGTGGTCGTCCGATCGTGACGGCATGGCTGACTACCCGCTCATCGCCGATCACGGCCTCATCGGCGACCTCCAGACGGCGGCACTCGTCGCCACCGACGGATCCATCGACTGGTTCTGCGCGCCCCGGTTCGACTCGCCGAGCGTCTTCGGGGCTCTCCTCGACAAAGACCGCGGTGGTCATTTCCGGGTGCGGCCGACGACGGAAATCTTCACCAGCAACAGCTGTACTTTCCGGACACCGCGGTCCTTGTCACCCGGTTCATGACCGAGGCGGGCGTCGGGGAGCTCGTCGACTTCATGCCGGTCAGCAGCAGCAAGACCGGTTCCAAGACGCACCGTCTGGTCCGCATGCTCCGGTGTATATGGGGCCGGCTGACCTTCGCACTCGACATCGCACCGCGGTTCGACTACGGACGTGAGTTCTTCGAGACCCACCTGACCGAGGACGGCGCGGTCTTCGAGGGCAGCCGTACCTCGATGACGGTCGCCCTCATCCGCGAGCCGGAGGACGAACGGAGGGCCCGGACCCGGGGTGGACGCGCACAGTGACGTCCACGCCGAGGTACAGCTCGAGGCGGGCGAGATGCGGGGCCTGGTACTCGAGACGGGCACCGCGGGGCCGGTGCGTGCCGTCCGCGTGGCCGAGGCGTGGCGACTGTTCGACGAGACAGTGGATTTCTGGGAGGCCTGGCTCGGCCGATCCACCTACGCGGGACGCTGGCGGGAGGCCGTGAACCGCTCGGCGATCACGCTGAAGCTCATGACGTACGCACCCACCGGCGGACTGGTCGCGGCGCCGACCGCCGCCCTACCCGAACAGATCGGCGGCGAACGGAACTGGGACTACCGCTACACATGGGTCAGGGACGCCTCCTTCTCCCGCCTGATGAGCTGGGTCGCGCTGGATCGCGGCATCCGGCTTGCGACGGCGCACGGACGCCCGGCTCCGCTCGAGCGCTGGCACCGCGAACGGGACTCCATCTACAGACAGATCATGCTGCGAGGGTGGAGCCCGACCCGCCAGGCCTTCAGGCAGCACTACGACACCGACGTCCTCGACTCGTCCCTGCTGCGCATGCCGACCGTCGGGTTCATCACACCGACGGATCCGAGGTGGATGTCGACGCTGCGCGCGATGGACGCCGAGCTCGTGACCGACAGCCTGGTATATCGCTACGACCCCGCCGCCTCACCGGACGGCCTCCGGGGCTCCGAAGGGACGTTCTCGTTGTGCACGTTCGCCTACGTCCACTCGCTGGCCCGGGCGGGCCAGCTCGACAAGGCGCGCATGGCGTTCGAGCAGATGCTCACCTACGCCAACCATCTGGGTCTGTACTCGGAGGAGATCGGACTCACCGGGGAGCAGCTGGGCAACTTCCCGCAGGCCTTCACCCACCTGGCACTCATCGACGCGGCGATCATCCTCGACCGCCAGCTCGACCTGGATCCACCGGCCCTGTCGACCCGACGGAGCTTCGCCCCCGCACCGTGACCTACCCGCCGTTGGGCGCTGACGAGTCGCCCCACCGACACTGGATCAACACGTACCGGCGACCGCGTCGCGCAGATCGCGCGCCGCATCGCCGACGGCGGTGACGGCCGTCCTGACAGCACCGAGGCTAGCGGCGGTCGGGGCTGCCTTCGCCATCTCCACACTCGACTGCAACTGGTCCACAGTGGATCTCAGTCCGTCAGCCTGCGGCTGGAACTGCGTCTTCGCGTCGTTGGCAAACTGGGCCAGGTCAGCCTTGAGCTGGCTGAGGTCACTCGTGACAACGGACATCCCGTTCTCGCTGATGTTGGCGTTCCGTAGCTCGTCGGCAGAGTGGCGGACCGCGTCGAGACTGTCACACACGGGCGGTTTGTCGCTGGCACATCCGGTCAGCATCATGGCGGCGGCAGTAGCGGCCACCACCGCGTGTATCGCTGTTGGTCTCATGTCATCAGCGTCGCCGCCAGCCGTACCGTTCCGCATCACCAAGAACGGATGAACCTCCGGACCCGCGGCTACGCGGTATCGGGGTGGTCACCCAACTGGTCCCGCAGGTCGTCCCGCCGGCCCACCTCGACCCGACCTCGACCGAAGGCGTCGATGCGACCCCACCGTCCGGGAATGTCGAGCACCTCCAGCCGGCCGACGCCGACCGGCAGCGCCGGGTCGACGATGAGATGGTCGCCGATCGAGTCCAGACCGAGCATGGTACGCAACAGCAGCAGCGGCGCACCCGTGGACCACGCCTGTGGGCTGCATGCAGTGGGGTACTGAACCGGGTATCGGGTCAGGCCGCGTTCGTAGCCGCCGAATGCCTCCGGCAGCCGGCCGTCGAAGAATTCGGCGGCGTCGAGAATGCCAGCCGCGATCCGGGCCGCTTCCTCCTTGAATCCGTACCGTCGTAGTCCCCACGCGATGATGGAGTTGTCGAACGGCCACACCGTGCCGACGTGGTAGCCGATCGGGTTGTAACGCTGCTCGCCCTTCGCCAGGGTGCGGATTCCCCAGCCGGAGAACAGTGCGGGGCCCAGCAGGTGCCGTGCGACCGCCGCCGCCCTCGACTCCTCGACGATGCCGCTCCACAGCAGATGACCGTTGTTGGACGCCAGCGCGTCGACCTGACTTCCGTCGGTGTCGAGGGCGAGTGCATAGTACCCCCTGTCCTCGATCCAGAAATCGTGGTTGAAGCGGCGCTTGAGGTCGGCTGCCTCCCGCTCCAGCCGGTCGGCGTAGGCGGGGTCGGTCCAGACGGTACGCGCCAGCCGCGCGCCTCTGATCTTCGCGTCGTAGGCGTACCCCTGCAACTCGGCGGTCGCCCGCGGGAACCCGGGCAGCCGGCCGTCGTGGTAGGAAATCGAGTCCCAGGAGTCCTTCCAGCACTGGTTCTCCAGACCGGTCTGCTCGTTGCGCCGCTGGTACGCGACGTAGCCGCGACCGCTGAGGTCGGCGTACCGGTCGATCCAGTCCAGTGCGGCGCGCGCCACTCCCTCCAGCCGCCGCACCAGCGCCGTGTCGCCGGTCCATCTTTCGTACTCGTCGAGCAGGACCACGTAGAGCGGGGTCGCATCGGCGGTGCCGTAGTACGGGGTGTGTGGGCGTTCCTCGAAAGCACTCATCTCGCCGTAGCGCATCTCATGCAGAATGCGCCCCGGATCCTCGTCGCGGAAGTCGTCGACTCGGCTACCCTGCCACTTGCCGAGAACATGCAGGGTCGTCGCGGCCAGCTCCGGGGTGAACGGCAGCGCCTGCAGGCTGGTGAAGATACTGTCCCGGCCGAACATGGTCATGAACCACGGCAGGCCGGCCGCCGGCAGGCTGTGCGGTCCGGCGATTAGCGGCGAGAACCGGAGCGCCGCCAGGTCGATGATGCTTCTGCGGTATGTCGCCTCGAGCGGTGCCCAGTCGCAGACGACGCGGGGCGCGTCGGCTATCCACTCGCGCAGGCTCTCCAGCATGTCGCGCGGCTCGCGCTCGGAACGGCTTACCGACATGATCGGTTGCCCGTCCGGCCTCATCATCCGCGGAACGACGCTGAGGTCGGTGCTCCATTCCCCGTGCGGGTCGACCCGCGGGGCGAACGTCAGGGCCTGCTCGGTGATCTGGGCCGGCTGGCTCGTCGAGATCTCCGTCTCCCGCCGGAAGCTCTCGCGCTCATAACCGAGAAGGAGGCGCCTCGGTTCGGCCCGGACGTAATGCTTGCCCGCCTTCGTCAGCGCGTCCTTGATCTGGAACAGATCGGCGAAGTCGCTTCCGACGTCGATGCGGACCACCAGGTCGACCGGGTTCTCATCGTGGTTGAGGATTGTGAGTCGCTCGTGGAACCCGTCAGTGACCGTGCGGTGGCGGATCACCGACAACTTCGCGTCGACATAGACGGTTCCGGACGCCGGTACCAGGAAGAATCGTGACTCGAAGTACTGGAGATCGTCGGTCGACAGCGCGGTGAGCCGTTGCCCGTTGACGGTCAGGACACACGTGGACAGGAATCGCGTGTCGTAGGAGAAGAGGCCGGCGGTATCCGTCGGCGATGCTTCGATGTCCCCGCGGTCGTCGCTGACCACGAACGTGTTGCCGTCGAGGATTTTGACTTCATCGGTCATGCCTGCTGCCCTCCTTTTGGTGGCTGCGCGCCGCCGGTGCGCGTGCCGGGTCCGGGAAACAGGCGCTGAACGGACACCACCAGTTCGGGGTCACCGGCCACCGCCACCTCGCCGCGCAGCAGCGCCGCCATCGCGTTGGTCTCCCCGCGGGTGAGCGCGCGGAACATCCCCTCGTTGGCCGAGATGACGCAGTCTGCGTTCCCGCTGCCCTGGGACACCGCGAGTTCCCCGTGGTCGATCGCGAGCAGCCACGAACGCGATCCGTCGTCCTGGGCGATGTCGAAGCGGACGGCTGCGGTCACGCCTGACAGGGCCGGGTCACGTCCGCGCCGGCTCAAACCTTGGAAGAATTCGGTCGTCGGATCCGTCATCGAAGATCTCCTTCTGGCTCGCGCGGTGGATCGGTGGCATGACACGGCCGGGGCCCTCATTACCAAGCATTGAATCCGCTAGCGGCCGCGGCGCTCGTCATCCGCGCCGGATGGTTTCCGCCGGCGCAGGCAGGCTCGACCGGAACGGGTCGGGCGGCAATCGCGGCTGCGGCGTAGCCATCCCGCCAGGATGAGGCGCGCCGAGCGCTGCCGCCGCTGTGGGAGTTCGTCACCCTATGCCGTACGTGGCCCTGCAGCAGATGCTCGATGAGGCGAACGCGTGGGGCTTCCACACCTACGACAAGGGGACCTACCTGGAGGATCTCTCCGACCAGGCGATCGAGGTGGTCACCGACCACCTGCCGCGGAAAAACTCGGCGCTGTTGGCCCTGCTGTTCTACCGCTTGGACGAGGCGTACTCGGAGGTCGGCGAGGACGACACGGCTTTCAGCGGCGGGCGCTCACCGCGGTTCGCTGTGTTCATAGTCGCGGTCTGCCCCCACGCCGCAGCTTCTGGCCGCCGACCCGCGCGTGGGCCCGTTCCTTCTGGGAGGCGCTACGCCCGCACTCCCTCGGTGTCGGCAGCTACGTCAACGCGATGACCGAGTACGAGGAGGATCGCGTGCGGGCTGCCTACGGCCCCGCCAAGTACGACCGGCTGGCCAGGATCAAGGGGAAGTACGACCCCCGGAATCTCTTCCACCACAACGCCAACGTCAAGCCCGTATAAGCCGGCGCCCCGACCTAACGGTCCGCGCGGCATGTCGGCAGGTACCCGTTCCCTCCTTGACGTTTGTTCAAGGAGGGAAACACAGGTCCGAAAGAGATCATTTTGGTCCCCGAGGCCGAGCCAAGATCCTGGATCATGCCTGTGACCTGCGTCGGGACGGCGAGGTTTGAACCCACGACCCCTTGACCCCCAGTAGTCATGTGGGTCAGCGGCGTGCTCGAGCGCGTTTGCCCTGGTCGCCTCCGACCTTACTCGGCCGAGTAAGGTGTCTCTCCGGCGCCGCAGGATGAGCACCGGCACGGCCGCGTCATTCATGCCAGCCGAACTATCTGGCGCCATCCCCCGCCGAACGGTCTGCGACGGACACCAACCCAAGTGCACCATCGCGCGCCGGCATCGTATGGGGCCCATCTCCGACAACATGTCGGTGCGCTGCGGGTGAGGGTCACGTCAAGAGTCGACACGGACCTCGCCCAGCGACCCGGTCCGTTGTCGCCAGTGTCGTCTAGCCTCTCCGGAGTGACCATCGTCTAGCCGTACGTGTCGCGGATCAAGTGATGCTGATCCGCACGCATCAAGTGGAGCCCGACAAACCGTCCACCATCAGATGGCACTAGGCATTGGAGCCCGGACACGGAGCCCGGATCATTGTCGTCTCTCAACAGCCTACCGGGAGATCAGCCAGTTTGATGAGCCTCGAGCTCAGCCCCAGGACAGCAGGGCACCACGGGCGTCGAACGTCGCCCGTGGTGACCAGGTGATCTCCCAGCGGTTGCCCTCGGGATCGGCAATGAACGCTGAACGGCCGCCCCACGACCGGTCGGTCGCGGCGGCCACAGGAGTGGCGCCGGCGGCCATGGCCGCGTCGAATGCGCTGTCGACCTCCTCCCGGGTCCCGACAGTGCAGGCCAGCGTGACGCCCGACCACCCGGTCGGGCCGGGGCTACCCGGCGCGGCCTCGGCGGTCAGGTCGCTCAGCGGGAAGAGCGCCAGCAGGACGCCGCCGAGGAGGAATCCGGTCCAGGAGTTGTCACCGTTGGGCAGCTCAGGCCAACCCAGCGTCCTGTAGAACGAGCGGAGGACGTCCATGTCTCGCGCGCCCAGTGTGACGATGGATAGTCGGGCGGGAATCTCGGTCATGTTCGCATCGTGCCAGGACCGGACGACGTCTCCATCTTCCGGGATCGTCAATCCGGTCATGCCGTGAGAGCAGCCGCACCCGCCTGCGCGACCTCCTGATCCTGCTCGGGCGCGCCGGCGCCGATGCCGCCGACGATGCTCTCACCCGACAGCAGCGGGTAGCCAGCCGGCGCGAGTGTCGTGTGCGGGTAGTTTGACGAACGCCGCCAGCAGAGACGGGCTGCCTTGCAGCGCCTCCGCTCCCACGTGAATTGGGTATCCGAACGACGCGGCGGTGATCGCCTTGTCGATCGCCCACTGAACACTGCCGAGGTTCGCCCCGTCCATCCGTATGAACGCTTTCAGCGCTCCGCCGTCGTCGACCACCGCTATGCACATAGGCGCGGCGAGCTCCTCCGCCTTCGCCGTCGCGGCCTGGAGCACCGCCTGTGCAACGCCACCGTCGCTAGTTGTACCGCATCGCGGCGAGAGCGGCGTCGCCCGGTCGCTGTTCCACGCACTGGACCCGGTCGCCTGCCCGCGCTGTGAGACACCCGTGAGCTCGGAGCGCCGGGCGGCGGAGCGGCGACATCAGACCTGCGCCGTGTGTGCCCAGCCGGTCGGCGGGCGCCGAAGCGATCCTGAGGAGGCGAAGGCGGTCGAGCGTGAAGCCGAGTGGCGGCTCGCCGGAAGCCGGAACGCCGAGCGCGTGGCGCACGTACAAATGCGAGACGCGAAGGAACGGGCGAGCACACTGCGATCCGAACTGGCCGCCGCCGAACGGCGGCTCGACATTGCTGACAACGCCACGCGTGTCGGCGAACGCGCCACCCCTCACCCAGCGTGTTGCTCGGCTCGAAGGCGTACTCAGCGTGGTTACACCCCGGCTGAACCGGCTGACGCAGTCCAAAGGCCGAGGAGGTGCAGGACGACGACCCCACCGCCCTCCTCACCGCGCTGCAACGGCTGTGCGCCGAGACGCCCGGCCTGCAGGTCCTGCTGACCACGGTCGACGAGCGCCTGGTACGCCGGGTCCTGACCGAGGCGCGGATCATCACGCCACCGGCGCCTGGCGAACCGCTCTGGTAGCCGGTGGAGGACTTGGAGCGCCACCTCGCCGAGGCCGCGGCGGCCGCCGGTGTACCGGCCCTGCGCACCCTGCTCACGGAAAGCGGCATCGACAACGCGCTCGCGGCGGTCCGGCGGGACGCCGCCGGACCGCTCGCCCACCTGATCTGTCGAGCCGCCATCCGCGACGAGTCCGGGTCTTTCGTCGACGCGGTCGTCGCCGGCCTAGCTGACCAGCGTCAACTGCTTGCTCTTACCGACGCCATCGACGAGTTGCTGGCCAGCGACTCGTTCAAACGATCGCACGAGCGCCACTACAGGACAGCCTGCTGGCCGGCCATAGGGCAACGCGGGAAGCACGGCCGCTGCTCGCCGCCGCGTTCCTGGAGAGTGCGCTGCGCGTCGCGGTAACCGGTGCAGGCAACCCACTGACCGTCCTCGCGACGCTCGCCGTCGCCGATCCGGCGACAGTCGAGCCGGAGTACGCCGAACGTCTCCCCCGTCTGATCGGGATAGCGCTGGACCGGTGGAGCAATGAACCCATGGCCGCCACCGCACTCCGGCGGACGCTGCACGCGCTGCGTACTGTTCCGGACGCGGCGGCCGACGCAACGTTCGAATGCGGCACCGATCTGCTTTGCAAGGCGGCCGACGCGAACCCTAGGGAGGCCCCCGGGCTGCTCACCGCCGCGCGGCGGCATATGGCCTCGGCTGAAGGCGCCGAAGAGGCCCGGGACGACGCCGCTCTTTACGGCGCTGGCATCGACGCGCTGATCGCGTTCGCCCGGTTGGATCGGGCCGCTCTCGAGACCGCCCCGGATGCGGTACGTGGTTTGCTCGATCGGCGGGAGAGCCTACTGCTGCGCAGCCATCAACCGGCCGGCGCCGCGGGCGACGGGACGCGGAGTTGGCGTGGCGCCGCCTGGTGCTCATCCTCGACAGCGCGGCCCGTCGGCTGCGGGAACCCGTGTGGCTGTCCGTCTGGGAGGCGTTGGAGACGATCCTCGACGCGTACGCCCTGGACCGCAGCGCCCATCCGGTTCCAGAGCACACCGGCGCGACCGGATTCCCGACTGTGATCCGCCCCGCCGTGGAGGGTTCGATCGCTCGACGGCGACAGCTGCTCGCCACACTCCGGTGGGCGGTCGAATCCGCCCGTACCGCGCCGGAGCCGGTTGCCGCGCTGCCCCAGCTAGGAGTCCAGCAACCCGGCCTGGGCTCGTGATGTCCCCGACGGTGCCCGCGCCTGCGCCGCCCAACGCCCCGCCCAACCGCCACACCACCTCGCCTTCCGTCCGGTGAGAGCGGTTTGCCGGCGACGGGAGCCGCCGACCATGCACAGCAAGCAGGCGTACCCCCGCGTACGACCGCTCAGCCCGACGCCCAAGCAGAGAGCACCCACTGGTAGGATAAAAGTATGACCGTCAAGCTCAGCATCAGCGTGCCGGACGATGTCGCCGCCTACCTCCAGAGTCAGGGCAACGCCTCAGCAGCCGTAACCGAAGCCGTCCGCCGTGTCCTTCCCGAGGCCCGGCGGGCACGTCAGCGCGCGGCGGCGCAGGCATACGGAGAGTACCTTCACGGGAGGACCGCACGACAAGTCGCGGATGATCAAATCCTGATCGAAAGTAGCAACGATATCGCTCTGCGTGATGCGCAGTGGTGAGGCGGGGACAAATCTGGACCCTGCTACGCGGAGGTAGTCAGTATCGCGTGCTGGTGATCAGCAACGACGAGTACAACAGCATCGAAGAGCTGGCCATATGGGCACTCACCGTCATTCGCGATGTGCCGCATCCGAATCAGCTAGCCGTCCGTCTCAACGAGGCCGATCCCTTCGCCGGCGCATTCATCAGGATCCATAGCGTCGTGCAGATCCTCGATCGCAGTGCACTACGTGATAACCACGGGTTCGTCTCGCATGACACGATGAACGCGATCGAGGCAGCCTTGCGAGAGTTCCTTGACCTGCCATGACGTTGCCGCTCGGAGACCACGGTGGTGTAAGGCGAGGATCTCAGCATCCTTGACCCAACGGGTGCCAACGATGTGGCGTCACCGACCGCGCCGCGCCGGTTCTACGTAACGCCGCCGGGCGACGCGACGACCGAGCGGGTTCGACTGCGGCGGCTGAACGAACCCGAATACCGGATCATGTCCCGCCTGGCACACGGCCTGCTCAAGGCGCGCGACGTGATCGAGGGACGAGCTCAGCGCCGGCTGGGTTGCCCGTATGAGTTCGGCGGGGAGACCGGATCGCACTCGGGCGAAAAGTACTGACCGCACCGCCTCGAGCGCAATCGACTGGCGGTTTCTCTTGATCGCATCCTACTTCCGGGTCACGTGATCGATGCCCGTCGTCGGTTGCGCCGAGGAGGTCATTCGATGGGCGCGGTGTCTTTGCGCATGATCGTGAACACAGCGCGCGACCTGAAGAATCGCCGATCTTGAGCAGCAGGCCGATCGGGACGAACAGTGGTGCGACAGGTGCGACCAGGAGAATCCGCCCGAGCGCGATCACCTCAGCCTGCCGGACTCAGCCCGTACGACGACCGCTTCCGCCGGCTCGACCTTTGGCTCGCCGAGCAGCGCGAGGGCCTCGCCGGCTGGTCGTCAGCGTAAGCGGGAGCCAGGTCCCGTCAGCGCGACGGGCCTGGGCGCTAAATGCGGGCTGCGCCTACCGTCCGCGGTTGCGTCGGGATCGCTTGTGGTCGGATTTGCTGTTGCGGTGGGTGGTGGGGCGGCGGCCAGGCTCGGGTTTTGAGCCCCGCCGTTCGAGTCGTTCGAGCCGGTGGAGTCGCTCCATCGCGTCCGCCCTGGCCTCGAAATCGTCGGTCTCCTCGGCTAGGTCCACCGCCGGCAGGAAACGCCCGATCAGCATGCACAGGCCGAGGGTCGTGTTGTACCAGATGGTGTTGACGCTGATACGCGCGAACGCCGAGCCGTTGTTGTTGGACGCCGAGGTGTAGGCGTACAACACCTCGGACAGCCCGTGCGGCCCGGTGTTGAGCATCGATGCGCGGGCCGAGGACAGCGACATCGCGGCCGCGGTGCCGACCAGCACCAGCATCGGCGTAGTCAGGAAGTACAGCGAGGCGAACTTGACCTCCCGGGCGCCGATCTTCTTGCCCAGGTACTCCGGCGTGCGGCCGACCATCAGCCCGGCCACGAACACGGTGATCACGGCCAGGATGAGCATCCCGTACAGGCCGGAGCCGATGCCGCCGGGCGCGACCTCGCCGAGCATCATGTTGACGATCGGGATCATGCCGCCGAGCGCCGGGTACGAGTCGTGGAACGAGTCCACCGCCCCCGTACTGGTCAGCGTCGTCGCGGAGGCGAACGTCGCCGACTGCGGTACGCCGAAACGGATTTCGGTACCCTCCGTGGCCGCGCCGACCGCCTGCGGCACGGTGCCGGCGTGCTGCAGCGGGAGCGCGTTGACGGCGATGACACTGATGACCGCGAGGATGGCCATGACGGCGACGATCGCGTACCCCTGCCGGTTGTCGCGCACCATCCGGCCGAAGGCCCGCGGCAGCGCGAACCCGATCGACAGCAGCAGGAAGATCTCCAGCCAGTTCGTCCACGTCGTCGGGTTCTCGAACGGGTGCGCGCTGTTGGCGTTGTAGAAACCGCCGCCGTTCGTGCCGAACTCCTTGATGACCTCCTGGCTGGCCACCGGCCCACCGGTCACATGCTGCGTCGCGCCGGCGAGGGTGTGCACGTCGGTGCCGCCGGAGAAGTTCTGCACCATGCCACCCGCGATGAACACGATCGCGCCGATGACCGCGACCGGCAGCAGGATGCGCAGCACGATCCGGACCAGGTCGACTCAGAAGTTTCCGAGTTGATTCGTCTGGCTACGGGCAAAGCCGCGGACCAGTGCAACGGCAACCGCGATGCCCACCGCCGCCGACACGAAGTTCTGCACGGCGAGCCCGGACATCTGCACCAGATGGCCCATCGTCGACTCACCGGAGTACGACTGCCAGTTGGTGTTGGTCACGAAGCTGACCGCGGTGTTCCACGCCTGGTCGCTGTTGACCGGCGGGAAGCCGAGGCTGAGCCACAGGTGGTTCTGCAACCGCTGGAACGCGTACAGGAAGAGAACCGACACCGCGGAGAACGCCAGCACGCTACGCGCGTACACACCCCAGCTCTGTTCGCCGTCCGCGTTGACGCCGACCAGCCGGTAGATGCCACGCTCGACGCGCGAATGCCTCGACGTGGTGAACACGCGGTGCTCATAGCCGTTCCACCGCCCGCACTGCCAGGCTCAGGCCCGCGAACAGCGCCACGGTCAGCAGCACGTACACCACGTCAAACAACTACATCCCCTTTCCGCGCGGCCGAGCCGGTCCCGCGCTCCGGGACAGCGGCTTCGGCGAGCGATGCCCCCGCATCCTCGCTTGCTCTGGCCATCCACGATCGCCGTCGGCGGCCGCGCTGTCGTCAAGGCGAGCCGCCAATTCGACTACCCGCTAGCGGGAACCGCAGGACTCTGGCTGGCAGCAGGCCAGGCCGGCGGTGGCGATGCCTGGCCCTGACGCGTACTGGCGCCCGCTCCCCGCCTGACCTGGCTACGGCGCAGGCCGCCCGGCCCATTCGGGCCTGTCCGGTAGCTGTGCGGACCGGCCGGCGCGCTGACCCGCCCGTCCCCCAGGCGTCAGTACTCGTTGGGGTCGGCCGCCGGCGGGCCGCCGCCCTCGGTAGCCGGAAGCGCGCAGGACACGGTCGTGCCGCCGCCTGGCGGGCTGTGCACCGAGAACGCTCCGCCCAGCGCATCGACACGGTCCCGCAGCCCGACCAGCCCGGAGCCCCGCACGGGGTTGGCGCCGCCGACACCGTCGTCTTGCACGTGCACCCGCAGCGTGTCGCCGGTGATCTCGGCGTCCACCTGGACAACCGAGGCGCGGGCGTGTTTGGCGGCGTTGGTGAGCCTCTCCGAGACGACGTAGTATGCGGCCACCTCGACCGGCTCGGGAAGCCGGCCGTCGACCCGCACGTCCAGTTCGACAGGTACGGCGGAGCGCCGCGCGAGCGCGCGCAGCGCCGGGCGCAGCCCCGCCTCGGACAGGATCGCCGGGTGGATGCCACGGGAAATCTCCCGCAGCTCATCGAGCACACCCATCAGCTCCGCGGCGACGTCCGCTACCTCGGTGCGGACCTCGCCACACTCCGCGGACGTCGCAGCCGACCGCAGCTTGAGGGCCAGCGCGACGAGGCGTTGCTGCGCGCCGTCATGCAGGTCACGCTCGATCCGCCGGCGGGCCTCGTCCGACGCGGCGACGATCCGCGCGCGGGAGGTCATCAGCTCGGCCCGGCTCTGCGCGTTCGCGACCGCCGTCGCGACCAGGTCGGTGAACTCCGTCATCCGCTGCTCGGCGTCGGGCGGCAGGGGCCCCTGACCGGACCCGACCGCGATCAGTCCCCACAGCCGGCCGTTGACATGGACCGGCATCGCGACCGCGGACCGGATCCCCTCGCGCAGGTACCGCTCCCCGCCCGGCACGTCGTGGAAGTCGTCGACACGCGCGGCTCGCCGCGTGCGACCAGCATGGCCAGCCGGCGCAGCGACGCCTGCGTGTCGGCCAGTTCGCGTATCTTCTGCTCGGCCTGGGCGTTGGCGATGGCTGTCGCGGCGAGCTCCATGAAGTCCGCCATGCGTGCTTCGGTATCGGCCGGGAAGTCCTCCCGCGACGTCGCCAGCGACACACCCCAATGGCGCCCCCCGACCACGACGGACGTGGCCACCGCGGCGCGAATGCCCAGCTTGTCGGCGATCGCACCAAACGGGCCGGTCGCCAGCGCCTCGCCGGTGATCCGCACCGGGCTCCCGGCTCGGAGGGCGGCCGTCATGGCCGTCCCGGATTGCAGCTTGGTCCGGAAGCCGACCGGTAGGTCATCTGTCACCCGGCCGTACGACCCGACGACGGTGATATCCCCCTCGGGCTCACCGTCCTCACCGGACAGATGATCAACGCGGGAGAAGAACGTCGCGTCGGCACCGATCAGCCGGCCCAGCTCATCCGCGACCGCCGCGAACACCTCGGCCGGCCGGGCGCCGCTGGCCACCAGCGTGGCGACGCGCCGCAACGCGGCCTGCTCCGCGGCCAGATCGCCCCGAGCCCGCTCTGATGCGACCGCACGGCGGCCCGCCCGAGTCGTGACCGCCGCCCCTACGATCACCGAAATCACCAGAAAGAGACCACCCACGAGTACGGTAGCCGCGCCGAGTTCGCGCAGAGGCGGGAGAAAATACCAGTCGAACGCCAGGATGGTCATGACGCCGACTGGGAGCGCGTACAAGATCCCGCCGAAGCGGGCGACGGCCAGGACAACCAACAGGAGCAGCGAGCCGAGAAGCATGGCAGGCACATGATTGCGCGCGGTCGCACACACGATGGCGGCGAGCACGAAGGCGGCGACACCCGCGGCGATCGCGAGCCGTCCAGGCCAAGCGCGCCAACGTCGAGTCGGGCACGTACCCGCCCAACTTCAAGCTGAGTCTGGCGCCTAAGGATCTTCGGCTGGTCAGCCAGGTCGCCGAGGGGGCGGACCGGCACCTGAAGGTCGCTTCGGCGTCGCGTGACTGGCTAGGAGGCCCCTGAATAATCGGCGTGTCTTCCGCGGGAGTTTGTATCGATATGGGATGATGCCCTGCATGCAGGGTGTGGAGCGCGCAGACCGCCAGCTTCTCGACGCCGGCGCCTTGGTCGGCCACCTGGTGCCC
>WNGE01003673.1_pt1 | contig 42604 bp, 45 predicted proteins | sample 5400651 | NCBI WGS metagenome assembly WNGE01 (sample SAMN13153370, study PRJNA577476) | soil metagenome | isolation source: 60 cm soil or saprolite under grassland replicate 2 | place: USA:California | collected 2016-06-15 | reverse complement strand
ACACCGTTGATTTTCTGCCCAAAGTGAAAGTCGAAGTCGTGCTCGCAGACGACATGGTGGATAAAGCCGTCACCGTGGTGGTGAGCGCGGCCAAAACCGGCAAAATCGGCGACGGCAAAGTTTTTGTTCTTCCGGTCGAACACGCGGTCCGCATCCGGACAGAAGAGATCGGCGAAAAAGCGGTGTAGCGCGCTGATCGTTAAAACGATCAAGCGTGAGCAGTTCGACATCCGAATGTTTTAACCTTTTAACAATTTAACTTTGTAATCTTTCATCTTCACCACTCCATCACTCCACCACCCCATTCTTATCCCATGGCTAAAGATAAAAAGACCCCGTCCGACGTTTCCAAAATGATCAAGGACCGCGAGGTAAAACTCGTGGATTTCAAATTTACCGATCTCCCCGGCACCTGGCAGCATTTCACCACCACCCTCACCGAATATAACGAAGATATTTTTACCGACGGCCTCGGCTTCGATGGCTCGAGCATTCGTGGATGGAAGGTGATCAACGCCTCCGACATGCTCGTCATTCCCGATCCGGCCACGGCGTGGATTGATATTTTTAACGCCGAATCAACGCTCTCGTTAATTTGCACCATCGTCGATCCGATCACGCGCGAACCATACGATCGCGACCCGCGCGGCCTCGCCGAAAAAGCGGAGGCTTATTTGAAAAGCACCGGCATCGCCGACACCGCGAATTTCGGACCGGAAGCGGAATTCTTCATTTTCGACGATGTGCGTTTTTCCGCCGCGGCTAATTCCGCCTTCTACCAGATCGAGAGCACCGAAGCGCATTGGAACAGCGCGCGGGAAGAATTTCCCAATCTCGGTTACAAGATCCGCGCCAAGGAAGGTTATTTTCCGGTGCCGCCGGCCGACACCTTGCAGGACATTCGGAATGAGATGTGTCTCGAGCTGGAGAAGGCGGGCGTTCCGATCGAGCGGCAACATCACGAAGTCGCGACCGCGGGCCAGGCCGAGATCGACATTCGATTCGCGCCGATGAAAGAGATGGCAGACCACATGCAGTACTACAAATACATCGTGCGCAATGTGGCCAAGCGGCACAACAAGACCGTCACTTTCATGCCCAAGCCGCTCTTCGCCGATAACGGCAGCGGCATGCACACTCACATCTCGCTTTGGAAAGGCGATAAACCGCTTTTCGCCGGCAACGGTTACGCGGGATTGTCCGATACTGCGCTGTTTTTCATCGGCGGAATTTTGAAACACGCACCCGCGCTCACCTGCATCACGAATCCGACGACCAACAGTTACAAGCGGCTCGTCCCCGGATTCGAGGCGCCGGTCAATCTCGCTTATTCCGCGCGCAATCGTTCCGCTGCGATCCGCATTCCCACTTACTCGGCCAATCCGAAGTCGAAGCGGATTGAGTTTCGTACGCCCGATTCCGCCGCGAATCCTTACCTCGCCTTTGCCGCTCTGTTGCTGGCGGGCCTCGATGGAATTCAGAACCGCATTGATCCCGGCGATCCGCTCGATAAGAATCTTTACGATCTTCCACCGGAAGAACTGGCTAATGTGCCGAGCGTGCCCGATTCGCTCAGTGGCGCCATCGCGGCGCTGGAGAAGGATCACGATTTCCTGCTTAAAGGCGACGTCTTCAATTCCGACTTCATCGCCAACTGGCTCGAGATGAAACAAAAGGAATACGATGCCCTGCGTCTAAGACCGCACCCGTACGAGTTCTCGATGTACTACGACGTGTAGCCGGGCACATCCGTAACGGCGACGCCTTCGTCTTTTGTAGCACAGCCATCCTGGCTGTGGGGCCAACGGGCATCTTGCCCGTTGATTGCAGTCAACGGACAACCGCAACGGATTGGAATCCCGAATCGCATCTCGACCGTGCTTGCACTGGAGGGCGCCGCGCTGTCGGCGCCCCCAAAATTTGGGACACGACGGGGCGTGTCCCTCCAAATGAATCGAAAGCCGAGGCAAACTTGGCAATTATTGTTCTCAGCAGTGATACGATGAAACTAGTACTGTGAGACGCTTAAGTCGTATCATCATTATCGCTGTTGCCGTTTTTCTCATTGTGGCCTTTTCCCCAGGATTTCCCGACCGCCTAATTCTTTTTCCCACAACTCAACGCATCGATGCGCATGGCGCCGTGCGGCAGACTATTCCATTCCAAAATGCTGAACTCGAAATCTGGACGGCGCGTTCGCGGCTCGCGCAACAACGCAATCATGTCGATGCCTACGTCCTGCGTTTCTACGGCAACGCCGACCGCGCGGAACGATGGGTTGCGCTCGAAGCCGAGACCTCCGGCGAACGCGCCATCGAAGTTTGGGGAATGAATTATCCCGGCTTCGGCGGCAGCTCCGGCCCAGCACGTCTGAAACGAATGTCGCCCGCCGCACTTGCCGCCTTCGATGCGCTGAAGTCGAAAGCCGGGAACCAGCCGATCTTCGTTTCTGGCGCGAGCATCGGCAGCGCGGTGGCAATGAACGTCGCGGTCAATCGCGAAGTTCGCGGACTCGTTCTTCACAATCCGCCACCATTGCGCCAAATAATCCTGCGCAATTACGGCTGGTGGAACCTTTGGCTTCTGGCTGGACCGGTCGCGCTGCAAATTCCACGCGAACTCGATAGCGTGGCCAATGCAAAACGAATTCATGCCCCCGCAATTTTTCTTCTCGCCGAAAACGACGAGATCGTTCCGCCAAAATTTCAACGCCTCGTAGTCGATTCTTTCGCCAGCAAAAAACAGGTAATCACCTTGCCCGGCGCATATCATAACTCGCCGATCGAAGGCCCGGTGGTCACACAAATTCATCACGCCTACGACTGGTTGTTTAGCACCACCGCCCGCTAACGAGATTCAGCGAACGCACATTTATGTCCTCGTTGCGCGAGCGGTTTTTTACTTGTCATCCTGAGCGAAGTCGAAGGATCTCTAGCTATTGTTTGTCTGCTAAAGTCAGGGATTCCTCGACTGTGCTCGGAATGACAAAAAGGTGAATTACCAAGGAGCGGCGTCTTCCAAGCCGCCGCCCGGGCAGCAGGCGCTGGCTTGCAAAAAAGCGAGTCAACATTTTCATGTTGCACCTGCAACACCAAATTGTTACCTCGCGACCGCGCCGCTCTTTGCCGCAGTTGTAAGGGCGTCTGTGCCAGAAGCCGCACCTCTCGAATGGCGTTTCACAGAAACGCCCTACAATTAAGCGGCCGTAAGCGCTCGCCTCACCGCGTGATTCGCGCCTTCCACCTGGGTGTATAGTCTGCGCTTCAGTTTGAAGACGCAAAAAATTCTGATTGTCCTCGGGCTTACCGCGCTCGTCTCGATTGTCTTCGGGCAAACCGCGCACTTCGATTGGGTTCGTTACGATGATCACGATTACGTTTATCGCTCCGGTCGTGTCACCAGCGGGTTGAGCGTCTCCAACATCGCATGGGCCTTCACTCATTTTCACGCCGCCAACTGGCATCCCATCACCACCCTGTCGCACATGCTCGATTGCCAATTGTTCGGCGTAAACCCGAGTCTGCATCATTTCAGCAGCGTCGCCATTCACACACTCGCCGCCATCGTGTTATTCTTTGCCCTCAATTCGCTGACTGGAAAAATCTGGCGTAGCGCGTTTGTCGCCGTCGTCTTCGCAATTCATCCGCTACGCGCGGAATCGGTGGCATGGATCGCCGAGCGTAAAGATGTTCTCAGCGGTTTATTCTTCGCGCTCACTCTGTTGGCGTGGTCGAATTACACGCGAAGGAAATCAGTGGTGCGCTATTTAATCGCGCTGTTTGCCGCCGCGCTCGGGCTGCTCTCCAAGCCGATGCTGGTTACGATTCCGTTCGTGCTCTTGTTGATCGATTACTGGCCACTGAATCGTTTTCAAAATGAGAAAATCATTTCGCTGATTCTGGAAAAAATTCCCTTTGCGCTGTTCGCCGCAGCCTCGGCGGTTGCCACGGTGCTGGCTCAACACGGCCAGATCGACACATTCGGCTTCTCCCCGCCGTTGCGTTGCGAAAACGCAATCGTTAGCTACACGATCTATTTGCGTCAGCTGATCTGGCCCGTCGATCTCGCTGTTCTTTATCCGTATCCGGAAAAATTCTTCCCGTTCTTGATCATCGCCGGTTGTGGTGCGCTGCTGATCGCGTTGTCGGCGATCGCGATTAGCCGATTCCCGTTTCTGTTCACCGGCTGGTTTTGGTTTGTTGGCATGTTGGTCCCGGTAATTGGGATTGTGCAGGTGGGCCGGCAAGGTCACGCCGATCGCTACACTTATTTGCCGCTCATCGGTATCACCATCGCCATCGTGTGGCTTGTTGCTGAACTGACCGCGCGCTGGCGTTTTCGAAAACGAATCGGTGTGCTTGCATCCGCCGTTGTCATCATCGCGCTCAGTGCTTGCGCCTATCATCAGACCGCTTTTTGGCGCAACGCCGACTCGCTTTGGCCGCATACGCTCGCGGTGACGACAAACAATGACGGCGCACATCTTGCCTTCGCGACCGCACTCTTCGCCGAGGGCAAAACGGAAGAAGCAATCGCGCACGCGCGCGCGGCCGCGGAAATTCGTCCGGCTAATGCCGGTGTTTATGGCGAAGTACCGGTCGGCTTAGAAGGGAAACAACTCGACCAAGCAATTCTTTTCTGGAGCGCGCGAGTGGAAAACGAGCCGAACAACATCGGCGCCCGTAACACATTTGGTGTTTTGCTGGTGCAGAAACATCAGACGCGCGCCGCCATCGAGCAGTGGGAAACCGCTCTGGCATTAAACCCGAACGACGGAAATGCGCAGAGCAACCTGGCATGGGTGTTCGCCACTGCGCCCGACGCCTCGCTCCGCAACGGAACTCGCGCGGTCGAGTTGGCGGAACGCGCACTGAAACTCGCCGGCGGCATCAACCCGATTCTGCATCGCACATTAGCTGCGGCCTACGCCGAAGCCGGTCGATTCGATGATGCCATCGCAACAGCGGAGCGCGGACATGAATTTGCCGAGCGCGAAGGTAACCGCGAATTGGCCGACGAATTTACTGCCGTCCTCGCCCAATACCGACAGCACCAACCCTTCCGCGATTCGAGTCTGGAACCGCACGAAGATTGATTGTAGCACAGCCATCCTGGCTGTGGGGCCAACGGGCATCTTGCCCGTTGAACTCCTCACTGAAGCGGCGTCCTCCCAGCCGCTGACTTGAATGAAGACGGCGGTCTAGAGACCGCCGCTCCTTGGTTTTCCTTCCCTCCTTCGAATTACCTTGCAAGTTCGGCGGACAGTCTGATGTTCAAATACATATTATGAGCTTACTCGCGAGCTTCATGAATCTGGCCGGACCGGATCTGATCGTTATTCTGTTGATCGTCCTTGTCCTTTTCGGGGCAAAGAAATTGCCGGAGTTGGCTAAAGGAATGGGACAAGCCGTCCGCGAATTTCAAAAAGCAAAAGACGAATTCAGCGACGAGCTGAACAAAGCCGGTAAGACCGAGGAAAAAACGGTTCGCCCGGCCCAGGCAAACGTCCCGCGGATCGAACCGGGAACTCCCGGCGCGACCACCCAGCCCGACCCAAACCAGACCGTCACTCCCGGCAACCGCGCCGATCAAGTCTAGGCGCGTGCCGCGCCCTATTTTGTCATCCTGAGGGAAGTCGAAGGATCTCCAACTGCTTTCAGCACGTCCTCCTGCTCCTGCTCGTACTCATGCTCAGACGACGTCGTTCTTTTGGATGTCAAGCGTAGCTAGTGTGGCGCAGAGACTTGCCACTTGCGCTCTCCTTAGCCGTGGCTGAGCTTGATCTCGTTAGGCGTTGAGCCGTGTGAGCGCTGATCCCATTGATTCCGTCACAGAGAAGGTCGCGGCCATCTTCGCAGAGTTGGCGGGCGATCGGGCGCAGCAGATTGACGGCTCGGCAGTCGCCGTTCAGGTCCGAGATGCCATTGCCGCCGCACTCGTTTCTGAGTACGGCTCCGACACGGCAGCGAAGCTGTCGCTGCATATGTCGGACTGGAATAGCGATGCTGCGTTTCTCGTAGCGCTGCATCTCTTCCCGGAGCGCTTCACGCCAGAGGAGATTGAAGCTGGTATTGGCATGTTCTTGATCCACGCACCTAATCATATCCGCGAGGCTTGCCGCCTGACTAAGACCTATGTATGGGAGAACTTCCCGTAATGACGACGAGAATCGTTAAACTATAGATGTTTCGCATCGCACGCAGTTTGATCCCCGTCGTCGCATTCGCGCTTAACGCGTGCTCGCACCAGAGCGTCGTCACCTATTACGACCTTAACCACGATGGTGTCGTCGATTTTGAACTACATGACGATCCAGGGTATGCGCACGCGCGGTGGGGCCTTATCGACACACACTTCGACGGTCGGTATGACGTTCTGCAGGTCTTCGCGCCGGGCGGAAAGCGCTTTCCGGTAGAAGTTCCCGTTCAGCACAACGGCATTCACATCAGCAAAGACCTTCCGAAGGACATCAGCATCGGGCAGTGACATCGATTGTACACAACGGCCTAGCTTGGCGATGCAGCGATAAATCACTTATCATCTAGCCCATGAGCGAACAACAAGATTATCCTTACGCTACTCACCTCGATATCAAGTTTCCAGCGCTCCGCGTGGTGGACGTTCCGGGTCTGGTGAAAGCCTGCACCGATAAGTGGTACAACCAAACGCTCTGCCAGGTGAACGACTCCGTTGTTCGCCTGGGGGTCGTGCAAGGCGAGTACCACTGGCACAAACATGACACCGACGATGAGTTCTTCTTCGTCTTGGAGGGGCACTTTATCATCGATCTCGAAGATCGCTCGGTTGACCTGCAGCCACAGCAGGGATTTGTCGTTCCCAAAGGCGTCAGGCATCGCACCCGCGCCCCCGATCGAGCAGTCATTCTGATGGTGGAAAACGCCGGCATCGTTCCTACCGGTGATGCGTAGCGCCGCGAAGAACAAGCCGCAAATGATGATCCGGTCTGGTCGGCACAGAATTCACCTAACGAGACTCGGACTTGGGATGTGCCAGCCAATTCGCAGGCCGGCGGAACATAGGCTGCCGGCGTGTGCGCCCATCGGACATCTTGTCCGATCTTCCGATCCTGTCATTCCGAGCGAATACGCCCAGTCTGGCTCAGACCGACGAATCTCTTGCTATTTAAGAAGAGAGATGTCTCGACTTCGCTCGACATGACAGAAGCAAATAAAAATAGGGTCGCGCAATTCTCCCTGGGTTGTATAACTTGGCAGCGGGATGGAGCGGCGACATATCAAATGGCTTCCGCTGTTGCTAGCGGGATTGTTTTTCGTCTATCAATATTTTTCCTCGGAGAAATTCGTCAACCCGGAGACAGGCCGGAGGAGTCATGTCGCCATGTCCACCCGCGAAGAAGCATTACTTGGACTCCAAAGTTACCAGCAAGTCCTGGCACAGTCGGAGAGTATCGATTCGGGACCGGAGCTGGAGATGGTGAAAAGAGTGGCGTCGCGGCTGGCGACTGCCACAGGCAAGGCAGGTACGGACTTCGATTGGCAGGTCGCGTTGATTCGCTCCTCGCAGATAAACGCCTTCTGTTTGCCGGGCGGTAAGATCGTAGTTTACACCGGCATTCTACCTATCACGCAAAACGAACCGGCCCTTGCGACCGTTCTTGGTCACGAAATGGCGCATGCTACTTCGCGACATGGTTCGCAACGCGTCTTAGAACAAAATCTCGCCCAAACCGCATTGACCGGCGTACCATGTCGCTCTCCGATATGGACTACGACAAGCAACGCGCGGTGATGGGGGCACTTGGTGCGGGTACTCAATTCGGCGTGCTCATGCCATTTAGCCGCAAACATGAGTCAGAAGCCGACGCGATTGGATTGGTCTATATGGCGCGAGCTGGTTACGATCCCCGGGAGAGCATCCTCTTTTGGCAGCGAATGGAAAATGCCGGAGGTGCTCAACCACCGGAGTTTCTTTCCAGTCATCCGTCGCACGGCACCCGCATTCAGCAACTGGAAGCGGAAATGCCGAAAGCGTTAGAAGAATATAACAAATCCTCGCATGCCGATGTGCCGACTTCGTTGTAAGCCGCTTGCATTAAGCTGCTGCTAGCCAGCGATCTAAAGACCTGGCGTTAAATGGAGGGCGGAGCTCTGCGACGCCAATAACGAGCGCGGGCTCGCGGAGCTCGCCCTTCCACGTTGCAGTGAAAGGCGATCTTTGCTAGGCTCGTTCTCACTTATGTTGAACTCCATATTCCTCCGTTTGGGCAAACTCATCGCGGGTTTTGCGTTCATGATCTCCCCTCTGGCTCTGGCCTTGCCACCGGGCCTGCTCGACAACAATCATCCGGCGGTTCAGGCGGTGATCGCTGTTCAGAAAAGCGTCACCGATACCTGGATGCAACAGCCTGAAGTCCTCGGCACCGCGGTCAGCGTGAATGAATCTGGCACGCCGGTTCTTGCTGTTTATATTGATCGCAACGCAGCCAAGGCTGGCGACGTTATTCGCGACCTGCCCAAGAATGTCCATGGGATAGACGTGCAAGTGCATCTCACGGATAAGTTCCGTTCCATGCGCGGCAATCCGCACGGTGGTTCTAGTCATACCGCAGTGCAAATTCCCCCGATTCAGCTTGGAACTTCAGGAGGTTGGAGCAAGGATCTGGCGAATGGTTATTGCTGCGGCGGCACCCTCGGCTCGCTGGTTCAGATCAGCAACACCCAGTATATCCTGAGTAACTATCACGTCTTTGAATCGGATATCGTTGCCGGCGGCAACAACACCGTTGCTACTACCGGCGATCCAATCATTCAGCCCGGGTTAATCGATGTTAACTGTAACGTGAACGGCGCGCAAACGGTGGCGACGCTGGTGAAGAAGAGTTCGCTGCCCAGTCGTAACGTTGATTGTTCAATCGGAAAAGTTGTGGCCGGGCAGGTCGCCAGCAACGGCTCGATCCTGGAGATTGGCCCAATTTCAAGAAATACGCTGGGCGCCTCAATCGGACAGGCCGTGAAAAAGAGCGGACGCACTACTGGGTTGTCGCGCAATTCTATTGTCGGGTTGAACGCAACGATTAGTGTTGCTTACGATAACGAATGCGCCGGTGGCGCCGCCTTCACCAAGACTTTTACCGGCCAGATCGTGGTTGGAAACAACGGCAGCAAATTTCTGAATAGTGGCGATTCCGGTTCATTAATGGTTGAAGACATAGCGACCACTCCGCGTGCGATCGGTTTGCTTTACGCCGGCAGCAGCACCGATGCGATCGCGAATCCAATCAACGAAGTGCTGAATTTCCTCGGCGCGACCATGGTCGGGCAGTAGAGGCTCGCCGATTTACAGTTCGGATGCCCGTTCGTCGGAAGGCGAACGGGCATTTTTTGCTTGTCCCCAACGTCCGGTTCCTCTTCTCGTTCCCAAACTCCAGTTTGGGAATGTGTTTAGCGTTGCCGTGCTATATCCGATTTCATCAACACCTCGCTTCAGCGAGGTGCATGGCGCGAGTCTGCTACCACAACCGCCTTAGCGGTTTAGTCGTTCACTGACAAAAAACCGCGGAAGCGGTTGGGCTCCCTGAGGCGTCGTTAACACCCAGCTAAAACAGGGTGTTAATGAGAGGGAGCGGTCGACACTAAACACAGACCTATTTGAAAATCGACTCTCTCTTGAGGAGACAAAAGAATGCTGCGACGATGCCGTATCCGCATGGTTTTTATTATCAGACAACTTAGAGCACTCTCGCGGTCGAGGTTGCCAATTAATTCTTAGAAAACGTCCTAAAGCCACCTCGATGCGCAAGCCCAATCTCGTTGTGTTTCTGACAGACCAGCAGCGCGCCGATACCATTGCCTGCGATGGTAGCAAAAAAGTTTATGCGCCGAACCTGTGCAAGCTTGCTTCAGAATCGGTCATTTTTGAGCGGGCTTATGTTACCCAGCCTCTGTGCGTGCCTTCCCGCGCATCACTACTCACTGGAATGTGGCCGCATCAGACCGGCTGTACGAAGAACGGTATTTCACTTGATCCCCACGTTCGAACCTTTGCCGAGCTAATTGGCGACGACAATTACCATCCCGCCTACATAGGAAAGTGGCAGTTGGGGGATGAAGCAAAGCGACAGCGTGGATTTCGCGATTGGATTTCGACCGAAGGCGTCAGTGATTATAGCCGGTTCCTGGCTTTGCAGGGCTACACCCCGGACAAGCCAGACGGATCTTTTTCCGAACGTCTGGTTAGCCAACTGCCGCTCGACATTTCGAAGCCCAGATTTCTGCAAGAGCATGCCTGCGAGTTTATCGAGAAGCATCGCCGCGATCCGTTTGTTCTATTCGTTTCGTTTGTGGAACCTCATTCACCCTACAACGGCCCCTTCAATCTTGAACACTCGCTCGAAGATGTGGAACTTGATGCAACCGCGGTCGCGCCAGTAAATGACAATATTCCGCTGCGCTACAAACTAATGCGGGAATGGCAGGAGGCCGAGGCGATCCTGGATCGAAAGCGTTTGCCCGATCTCTACTTCTTCGGAGTTACTCTGGACGAGTATCGCACGATGAAACAACGGTATCTTGGGCTGGTAACCATGGTTGATCAAAGCATCGGCGGAATTTTGTCGTGCCTCGAACAGGCTGAATTATTGGATGAAACCATTGTTGTCCACACCAGCGATCACGGAGATATGCTTGGGGCGCATCATCTTTTTGGAAAAGAAGTCATGTTCGAAGAAGCGGTGCGCGTTCCCTATCTTGTTCGATTGCCCAGCCAACGGCAGGGCCTGAGAGTTGTTCAACCGGTGAGTCATATCGACTTCCTTCCGACTTTGCTCGATCTCCTAGGTCAACCCAAACCAGATCAATGCGCCGGCAAAAGCCTGGCTCCCTTACTGCACGGAGGAACGATGCCACCAGAAACCATTTTTATGGAATGGTCCCCCAATCGGTTCAAGGTAATGAAAGGGACAAAGCTCGCGCCCCGCCGGACGATTAAACGCGCGATGAATGAATCTACCCGCGTTTTAATCTCGCCGGAAGGGTGGAAACTCTGCCTGAGAGATCAGGACTTGAATGAACTCTATAACTTGCAGACTGATCCAATCGAAGCGCATAACCTCTACCACCAGCCTGATTATCGAGCGGTCATCGAGCAAGCGACGCGCGCCATTCTCTCCTGGCAGCAAACCACTGGCGATACCTTGAAGCTTTAGCGCTGTAGATGTGCCAGGGATAACTCGCGCGTTATGATGAGAACGATTCCGGTTGGTTTGCGTGTCGCGGATTTCAGCTAAACTGCTGGATGTATGCCGAACTATCTCGTTCTCAGTACGAGTGGAAATCCGGATAGCAACAGCCGACGGATGGCACAAATCGCCTTTGACTGGCTAAAGAGAGCAAAGCTGAATTGCGAATGGCTCGATATTAGCCGGCTTGACCTGCCGCTATGCGACGCTGACGCCTGCTACAATCATCCGGCTGCACAAAATTTAAGTGCCGCAGTCGAAAAAGCCGATGGGATCATTGTCGCTACGCCAGTTTACAACTACGATGTGGCCGCGGCGGCCAAGAACATGGTCGAGCTGACCGGAAGTGCCTGGGAAGACAAAGTCGTCGCTTTTCTTTGCGCGGCCGGCGGGATGGGCAGTTACATGTCGGTCATGAGCTTTGCTAATAGTCTCATGCTCGATTTTCGCTGTCTCATCGTTCCGCGATTTGTTTATGCCACCGGTGATTCTTTTGACGGCGACAAGCTCACCAATACCAAGGTTGCGAAACGGATCGAACAAGTCGTCGCCGAGCTTGTCCGGGTGACCAAAGGAGTCCGTAGCTAACCCGTCCCAATAAACGTGATGTCATTTGTATATAGGGTCGATTCACTCCTCACCTTCATCCTCTCCCCTCAGGGGAGAGGGCAGGGTGAGGGGCGCGCAACGGATAAGGGTGATACTTTTCGAAATTTATGAAACCGTTTATACCCTGATGAACAAGTGGATTGGTACTTCCGGATTCCAGTACGCGGAATGGAAGGGAAGCTTTTACCCAGAGGATTTGCCGGCGGCGAAAATGCTTCCGTTTTACGCCGAACGATTCAATACCACCGAGGTCAATTACACCTTCCACCGGATTCCGGCGCCTAAAACGATCGCCAACTGGTGCCAGCTTACCCCGGAAACATTTCGATTTACCTTAAAGGCGCCGCAAAAAGTCACGCATTTCGCAAGGCTCCGCAATTGCGGCGACACCGTTGATTACTTTTACGACGTAGTAAGCGGCCTGGGATCGCGGCTTGGCCCGGTCTTATTTCAACTTCCGCCAAATCTAAAGAAGGACGCCGTTTTGCTCGAGCATTTTACGGAATCGTTGCCGGCAAGTATGCGCGCGGCTTTCGAGTTTCGCCATGAATCATGGTTGGATGAGGAGATATTCCGAAAAGCTGGAGACGCCAAAGGTCGTGACCTCCGATTGGGGTTACCTGCGTTTACGACGTGAAGATTACCAAACGGATGACGTGAAGCGATGGGCAGACGTAATCAAAGAACAGGTCGGCAAATGGTCGGATGTGTTCGTTTACTTTAAGCACGAAGAAGCCGGGATTGGGCCGAAGTTAGCGAGCCAGATGATGGAGTTGCTCTCTCTGTAGCGGCGGGCTATGACCGCCGATTCGCCCGTTAAGATCCCGTTCCCAAACTCTGCTGGGAACCAGAAAAAAATCCTACAGGAAGAAAGATCAGGCGACGGCGCGGCGCTTTTGCTTGACCAGCGCAGCGGATGAGCCGCGGCCGTCGCGGCTGGAACTGCGTTTTACCTTTAGAGACTGATTTCGGTTCAGGCTTTCCTGCAAAACCTTGACGAGGTCGACCACGTTGGTAGCCCGAGCCTTTACCTCGACCTTGGGCGCGATCTCTTTCTTGTTAGCTTTTTGCTCGATCAACTCCATGACCGCATCCCGATATTCGTCGCGATATTTCTGCGGCTCCCACGCGCTGGACATGCTTTCAATAAGGGCGTGCGCCATTTTCAGTTCCTTCTCGTTCAACTCGGTCTTGGGCCGGTTCAATTCCTCCGGTGTGAGCACTTCGCTGGCGAAATGCATAAGCTCGAGAATGAGGAAAAGCCCATCCGGTTTGACCGCGGCCAGGTATTCACGATTGCTGATAACGACCTTGGCCACGCCGATCTTGCCGGTACCGCTCAGGGCCTTGTGCAGCAAAGCGTAAGCCTTCTCGCCACCCTTTTGCGGCTCCAAAAAATAAGGCTTATAAAAAAATTTCGGATCGACCTGCTCCAGCTCTACAAAATCGGTGATATCAATGGAATGGGTGGATTCAATCCGCACTTTTTCAAAATCTTCATCTTTCAAAACGATATAGCGCCCGCGCTCGTATTCGAAGCCTTTGACAATCTGATCGGCGGAGACTTCTTTCAGATCGGCCTCGGCCACCTTCTTATATCGGATGGGGCTAAGGTCAGTCGCGCGCAATTGGCGAAAACTCAATTTCTCCTCGCGAGTGGCGGGGTAAACTGCTATCGGGATGTAGACTAAGCCGAAGCTGATGCTGCCTTTCCAAATAGGACGCATAAAATTCTAGAGTCGCGCACCTTAGAGAGGTTACTGCCTCTTGTCAATCGCGCGGCGTTGCTTTCTTTCGAGCAGCAATTAAGCCAAGCGAATGCGCGTAAAAGTAGAATCGGTTCGAAAGCCGTTTGAAAATTGTAGGGCGTCTGGACAGACGCCTTCCACTCACACCTTTTTGGCTCCCGAATTTGGTTTGGCTGTCGGAAGCGTTTGCGCGCGGGCTGCGGCGCGCTCCGCGTCTTGCAGACGGCCTATTGCACGATATTCTTCAGCCAGATGTTCCCAGGGTAACCGATGAGTTGGCAAGAGCTGCGTCGCTCTTTCAAAAGCTTTGACCGCCTCGCGATGATTTCCTTTCTTTTGATAGGCTAATCCGAGGTATTCCCAAACTGGCCCATAGTTCGGCTCCAAGCTCGCACCTTTTCGGAGATAAGAGATTCCAGCGTCAACCTGTCCGGTTGTCGCCAAACAATAACCTAACTGTGTTTGAATCAAATAATCTCGGGGCGCCAGACGCGCGGCGCGTTGCAGCGGGGCAATTGCTTGCGGGACCCGGTTCAGCTCGATGTAGTTATAACCCACCACGGCGAGCATGGAAGCACTATCGGGTGCAACCTCGGCGGCTTTCGTTATCGCATCCAGACTAGCTTCTTTATGCCCGAGCGATTTCTCTGCACGCGCCAGCTCAATCCACGTATCCATGACAGATGGCGCAAGTACCGTTGCTTTTTTCGCATATTGAACACTTTGTTCTTTGCGACCAAGCTGCCAGGCGCAATCGCTCAGGGCAAAATAAGGTAAATAAAATTTCGGTTCGAGCTCAATAACCCGTTGAAGATGTGGAATTGCCTCCGCAAAATGACCTTGGGCGCCTTCTACCGCGGCGAGACCGAAGTGCGCGGGCGCGTATCGCGGTTGAATCTTTGTCGCGGCACGAAAGGAAGAGAATGCTTCGCCATACCGGTGGACAGTCCACGCCACTACGCCGCGTAGATACTGCGCGCCAAGACTGCGAGGATATCGCTCAGTTAGTTTGCGATTTAGGTAAAGCGCCTGCGGGATATTGTCCGTCATGATGGCTTGGAGAGTCTGCTTTCCGATCGGATCTTGGAAGGCCGGATCGGACTGCTCCACTGCCCGTTCTACCGGCGGCTTGACCAGTTTTTCCGGCGGCGGCAACTTATTCAGCAGGCGATCAATCGAGGCATCCTGGGCCAAGGCACCGGTTGCCGCGAGCAGCGCAAATAAAAGCACCGCAGTGATGTTCCGCCAGAATGAAGCGAAGACAATCATCATTTCACTTTATCAAATTTTCGTCCGAGCTCCAAGTAGAAATGCGTTTGCAACTTGTCCGCCCTTAAATGGCTGCTAGAAGAGTAGTTAATGCCCTCTGTCTGCTGGCGATTGATTATTGCGGCGCTCCTGCTTTCGCTCACGAGCTATAGCAGAGCCGCTTGCGTTTGGAAGGTTACCGGCGCGACTGGAAATGTTCTTTACCTTGCGGGTTCGATCCATGCGCTGCAAAGCACCGATTATCCTTTGCCGTCAGCTTACAATCGTGCTTTCGATGCCTCCGAACGGCTCGTTTGCGAAGTAGATCCCAAGGCCTTGGAACAATCGAGCAAGGGCTTAATCAAGGCTGGCGAGTATCCGAAGACCGATAGCCTGAAAAATCATGTTGATCCGCGAACTTACGATTATTTGCGCCGCCTGTTTAAGCTGATGGAAGTCCCGGAAAACAAGTTTACACGCTATCGTCCCTGGTTTCTCTCCTTAATGCTGCAAGCACCGTCGTTGCACGGGATGTCAGAGACGCTTGGGGTGGAAGAATTCCTAATACGGCGCGCACACGCCAATGCCAAACCAGTATTGGGCTTGGAGTCCGCTCGCGAACATGCTGACATCTTCCTCGGCCTAAGTGATCGGCAAAGTGAAGCTATGTTGCTGATCATGTTCATCCCGGCGCAACGCGGCAGCGGCGGTGCCGGGGATGCCTTGGCTGATGCCTGGCGGCGCGGAGACGCAGACACCGATACTCGTATTTTCATGGATGGTTTCCGCGATTTTCCGTCACTTGCTGATCGCCTCCTGACAAATCGGAACCGCAAATGGATTCCCAAAATCGAAGGATATTTGCGCAGCGGTAAGACTTACTTCGTTGTCGCGGGTACGGCGCATATGGGCGGACCCAACGGCGTGCCTGCTCTTCTGCGCGAGCGCGGTTATCGCGTCGAACAACTTTGATTCTGCGCTTCCGCACTTAAGCTGTGGCGATGTTACCGATTCGGACTATCTGCGCTCTCTTCCTCGCGCTTGCTTCATTGCTGGCAAACGAGCAGGAATTTCGCTTCGAAAAGTCGGACGCACAAACGGTTGAGCTAATGGCCGAGTTTAATCAATGGAAGGGTCTGTTCATGACTAAACAACCTAACGGGCTGTGGACGATCAAGGTTTGGATCCCGCCCGGAACTTATCGTTACAAATTTCTAGTTGACGAAAAGGATTGGGTCTTTGATCCGAAAACTCCGGGACGCAAAACCGTAGACGGTCTAGAATTCTTCGATTCGAAGGTCAGTTGTGGAGGGCGGAGCTCCTGCGACGCCATGACAACCCCCGGACTCGCAGGAGCTCGCCCCTCCATGTATTGCGAGATTGCGGCGCGGCAGTCGCGTTGCTAATTTGTCTGTCATGAAATCGACGTTTCTCGCTTTCGTTTTCCTTTTTGTCGCGCTGCTTCCAATCCCGCCCTCGCTACGCGCACAGGATACCGACAAGGAAGTGGACGATGCCATTCAGCAGGCGACCGAAGCCGCCAAAAAAATGGGCGCGAAGATGCCTGACGTGAAAAAGCAACTCGAAGAAGTTAATAAGGAAGAGGCGAAGGAGAAGGCTGCCTTACAAAAGCAGCTCGAAGCACCAGGGCCGGTCGCGCTTCCAGATTGGACTCCAAAGGTACCGCAGTTCGAGCCGGCTGGCCCAGTTTCAAAGAAGATTGTAAGTGACGAGGTAAACATAATCCAAACCGGAACTTCACCCCTAACGCCCGCCGAGCTTGGAGATAGCTGGGAAGCAGCGAAAGGTGATAAGTTTAACAGCAGTCGCACTAACGGGAGCTATAACGACACCAAGGTAGTCACGATTTATCTATCCACGCGTCAGGAGCCACTTCAGTCAGTGGTATTGGAGGCAAGGCGTGCTCCAGAAGACAAAATTACACATCTCACCATCTCCTCTCCCCTGCCCAAGCCCGTAGTTGAGGAGGAGTAAAGGGGTAGCGCGCGCATTCCTGCGCGTATTACCGACACGTCTCCGTGGCGGTTCTCTTTTCTCCAGTACGCTGGTTTGGGGCATCTTGCCCCAAACCAGCCTTCTCGCCTCGCAAGCTGACAGAATGTCAGCTAATGCGCGCAGGATGCGCGCGCTACCCTTAGTCAGCCAGGGGCAGAAATCTTTCGTGCGCAATCTTGTCGTTTTTAACGGTGTAGATGCCTACCTCGGACATCTGCATTCGTTTTTGTGAATTCCTATCGGTAGCATCAATATCAAATCGAACCACGAAGGTATCGCCCGCTACGAACGGCCCGCTTACTTTAGAGTCATGCACGTCCATGTTCTTTTCCCACCAGTCGTTCTTGCCGCGTACTTGATCGATCCCTCGCATCTCCGCCGGCATGTTTGCCACCTGGTGCGGTTCGACGCTAACGATATCTTTCGCATAAAGATCATCGACCGCCTTCTTCCATTCGCTTCCCTTGCAAAGCTCCACCAATCTCATCGCAACGTCTTCCGTACTCATATTTCCTCCATTGTTTTAGTTTATTTCTGCTACAGAAACAGCTCCTTCAGTTTATTCGATTGTGCAAATTCTGTTCACCGATGGCATAATCCTTTGTCGCCGACTATTTTGCTTGCGGATGTGGCTCTATGACTCCAAAGACGTTGCCGGCCGGATCTTCGGCATAGGCTAGCCAGCCAACACTGGGGATCTCCATCTTTGGCACACAAATCTTTCCGCCGCGTTCTTCAATCTTCTTTATCGACTGATCGAGTGACGGCACCGCGATCGTATTTATCGTGCCGCAAGCCAGTACTCAATTGGGCCACCTTCGAACTTTTTGAACTTCCAGCCGAAAACATCCTGGTAAAACGGCTGCACTGCTTCCGGATCCTCCGTATAAATTTCGAAGTGAATTACGCGTTGCATATTTCAATCCTTTCTGAAGAATTTGTTTCGCACCAATTTCCCATCGCTGTCCGAGCAACGTCACCGCACAATCAATACATGTTTGCCGCGGACGCAGGACAAAAATTCCCCCACCATTATATGTTTCGTTCCATTCGTTGCTGCTGGATTGGCCGTTTTTCTGAACTGATTGGGCGAATCGATAGCACGATCTGTCACGCGATGGGAAAATTCGCCGGGGCGTGCCGATCGTCGGCGAGATGAAGTCGGCGGAAGATTCTCCAATTTTTTTCGCGAAACCGGCCGCGTTTCGCGCGTGGCTGGAGAAAAATCACCAGGTAAAACGCGAGCAATGGGTGGGCTTTCACAGGAAAGCTTCCGGACGTCCCAGTATCACCTGGCCCGAGGCGGTCGATGAGGCACTTTGCTGCGGTTGGATCGACGGTTTGCGCAAGACCATCGATGCCGAGAGCTACAAAATTCGTTTTACACCACGTCGGCCGAGCAGCAACTGGAGCGCGATCAACATTCGCCGAATGAAAGAGCTTATGCGAGACGGGCGCGTTCGACCTGCCGGGATAGAGGTTTTTCAGAAACGGGTGCCGGAGAGATCAGGTATTTACAGTTATGAAAATCGAAAATCAGCGACATTAAGCGACGCCGCAGTGAAACTTTTTCGCGCCGAGAGCACAGCCTGGGAATTTTTTCAAAGCCAACCCGCATCCTATCGACAGACCGCGATCTGGTGGGTGGTTAGCGCGAAGTTCCCACAAACACAGCAAGATCGCCTGCACAAGCTGATCGCTTTTTCAAAAGGTGGCCGCAGATTATAGACTCATCGCTTCGTGCCTCTGCAAGTAGGTCTTTAATGCTGACTACTGACTTTCTTGCAATCAACCATTAACCATCAACCTTGCATCCATGACTCTTCCATCCAGCGCTCTCACCATCCTCCACGAATGGGTGCAATCAGAAAGCCTGCGAAAACATTGTTACGCGGTTGCTGATTCGATGAAGCATTTCGCGCAGGTGCGGGGTGAGGATGTGGATGTCTGGGAAGCGGTCGGCTTATTGCACGATATGGACTACGAGCGTCACCCGAATCTGGAACGAAGTTCGACCGAAGGGCACCCGTTCGTCGGGGTGGCGTGGTTGCGCGATCGGGGCTGGAGTGAAGAAATCTGCCGGGCGATTCTTTCGCACGCCGATTACTCAAATATTACGCGCGAAACGCCGCTCGAGAAAACTCTCTATGCGGTTGATGAACTGAGCGGATTCGTCATCGCCGTCGCGCGGGTGCGCCCTTCGAAAAGTATTCATGAGGTGGAGATCACGGCGGTAAAAAAGAAGATGAAAGACAAGGCATTTGCCCGCGCGGTGAACCGCGATGACATCGTGCGCGGCGCCGAGGAACTCGGCATGCCCCTCGATAATGTAATCGCGGAAGTCATCACCGCCTTGAAGTCGGATGCCGAGCGGCTTGGACTTCAGGGAGTCGCCTTGTCATCCTGAGCGGAGCGCAACGAAGTCGAAGGATCGCTCGCTATTCTCCTGCGCCAATAAGCCCCCAAATAATCAACGGGCAAGATGCCCGTTGGCCCCACAGCCAAGATGGCTGTGCTACACGGCGGGCTCGCAGAGCTCGGCCCTCCATGTTCTCGTTCCCCCGCCGAGTAAATGAGAAGTGGTTCGACTTCTTAGAAATCTTCCAGTAGTTGGCGCGTTTCTTCCACACCCACCCGCCAGATTTTCATCATCTCCTCATCATTGCGCTGATAATGGCCGCCGTAATTACCATCCTTCAAGTAATCACGTAGTGACCGCGGGTCCAACTGACGCAAATAATCGAAATCACTCATCGGCTTCTGCTTATCCGGCACGGTTACGTTCGCCAGTCGTGTCCACGGAAAATTTTCCATCCAGGAGGCGTGCGATGCGACAGGGTCAATCGCCAAAACTTGCGCCCACGTTTTTGGCGCATTCCACCAATTGTGAAATTTGATCCGTAAACCCGGGTGATCGGCCATCCATTCACCGACAAGTGATTGTGCAGGCGTATTTCCACCATGTCCATTGACAATCAGAATGCGCTTGAACCCCTGTTCCCCGATCGCATCAAGAATGTCCTGAACTACTCGCAGGTAAGTGTCGACGCGCAACGTAATCGAGCCGGGAAACGCACGAAAGTATGGCGTGATTCCATAAGCTACGACGGGAAAAATTGGCACAGCCAAAGGCTCCGCTGCTTCCACTGCAATTCGCTCAGCGAGGATGCTATCAACACTTAAACTTAAGTAGGCATGCTGCTCCGTACTTCCAAGCGGCAAGACACAGCGATCGTCCCGTTTGAGGTATTCCTCCACCATCATCCAATTCATTTCGCTGATGCGCATCCATGTAACTTTTAGACTGGTTTGAAAAAGCGCCTAATGAATTGTAGGGCGTTTCTGTGAAACGCCAGAGACATACAAAATGGTGACTGGCCCAGACGCCCCAGCAACGTTGCTTTCGCCGAGCGTCAATACTCAGCAAAGGCGTCGTCGGGATAGCAGTAGAGCCAGCGCTCGCCCGGCTGCGCGGACGCGATGACAGGATGTCCGGTGGCGCGGGCGTGTTTGCTGGCGTGTTGATTAGGCGAGCTGTCGCAACACAACGTCTGGCCGCATTCCTGACATGTTCTCAAGTGCACCCACCGGGCTCCGATCTTCACGCACTCAGCGCACTCACCGCGAGTCGGATGTTTGATCGTGGTGATGGCAGAAAGATGGGTGCAACTTCCATCAGACATACTTCACATCGTTTTCAAATATTCATGAACGAACTGAACTACCATTGACCCCTCGCCAACGGCGGAAGCGACGCGTTTGACTGAGCCGGAACGCACGTCTCCGGCGGCGAACACACCCGGCCGGCTCGTTTCCAATAGAAATGGCTGCCGCTTTAACGTCCAGTGGCGCGAGTCCCCCAGCTCGATTCCCGTGCGCACAAAATGTTTGTCGTCCTTTTCGATTTCGGACGGCAACCAATCAGTCCGCGGGGTCGCGCCGATGAAACTGAAAAGGGCATCGATTGGCAGCGTTTTCTTCTCGCCCGTGGTCTTATTTAGAATTTCAATCGAATTCAAATGACCGTCGCCATTCATGCGAATGACTTCGGTACAGCGAAGGATCTCGATGTTGGGGGTGTTCATGATTCGATGGGCCAGATAACTCGACATGTTCTTGCAAAGATCATCGCCGCGGATGAGCAGGAAGACCTTGCGCGTGTTCTGCGAAAGATAAACCGCCGCCTGGCCGGCGGAGTTACCGCCGCCCACCAGCACGACATCCGAGCCGCGGCACATCTGCGCCTCGTTAGGTGTGGCGGCATAATAAACGCCAGCGCCTTCAAAACGACTACAATGCTCAATCTCGAGACGGCGATACTCCGCGCCGGTAGCGATGAGCAAACATTTGGCGACAACATTTTCTCCGCCTTCCAATTCAAGAACGGAATACGTCTTGTCGAAGGTTAGTTTAGTTACCGGCGTGGGAACCGATATCCGCGCGCCGAACTTGTCGGCTTGAAGAACGGCGCGATCGGCCAACTCGCTCCCAGTGATGCCGGTCGGAAATCCCAGATAATTTTCGATGCGCATGCTGCTCCCGGCCTGACCTCCCGGCGCGGTGTGTTCGAGCACAATCGTGTTTAATCCTTCGGACGCGCCATAGACCGCTGCTGCCAATCCCGCCGGTCCCGAACCAACGATGGCCAGATCATAAACGGCGTGCTCGACCGGACGGCGAATCCCGATCTTTTCAGCCAGTTCGCGATTCGATGGATTGCGCAAGACCAGACAATGCGCGCAGGCAACGATGGGCGTGTCAGCTTCCGTCACTCCGAATTGCTGGAGCACTTGATTCACTGCCGGATCGACTTCCAAATCGAGCCAGGTAAATAGCACTCGATTCTTCGCCAAAAAATCGCGGATTCGAAAGGTGTCGCGCGAGTATCGCGAACCGATCACTCGCAACCCGGTGAACTCCGGCGATTCACGCATTAATTGCCGGCGCGCGATAAACGCTTGCAGAATAAGATCGCTTAGCTGCGGATCCTGATTCAAAACCTTCCGCAGTTCACCCTCCGACATTTCATAAACCTCACAATCCGATCGCGCGATCGCACTGACTACTTTCGGACTGCCAGTCAGATGGCCAATGTCGCCGGTGAAGTCTCCAGGGCCTTGTACCCTGATCGTTTTTGGTTGGTCACCGGTGACATCGATGATTTCGAGTTCACCCGACTTGATCACGAAGAATTTCGGGTCGCGATCGCCGGCGCGAAACAGCGCCTCTCCTGCGCGAAACGTTTTCGTTGAAGCGCCGGCGTAACGCGCGAGCTGGGTGATTTGCTCCTCCGTCAGCTTCGGGAACGCCATTGCGTTTAGATCCTGCGCGGCCATTGTTCCGACTTTCAACCCTCAACGATCAACACTCAACTTTTGCAGACGCGGGCTAAGCGTCGACTGACCCTCTCATTAACACCCTGCTTTAGCTGGGTGTTAACGACGCCCGAGCGAGCCCCAACCGCTTCAGCGGTTTTTTGTCAGTAATACGTACCACGTACCGGGCTGAAAGCCTGTCGGGCGCACAGGCCGCGAGCCTGTGTTCCGGTCTGCAGCCGAGTCCGAACAACGGCCACCAAAAAAAGTTTAAAAAATAGTTGACTGACTAGTCTAGACGGGTAAAGGTGCGTCATGCCTCGAGTAAGTGACATGAAGAAACGCCTGACCGACGCGGCGTTGGATTTGATGTGGGAAAACAGCTACGGCACCACTTCGGTGGACGCAATCTGCGAGCGGGCCGGTGCAAAAAAGGGAAGCTTTTATTATTTCTTCAAATCAAAGTCCGAGCTCACGGCTGCTGCGCTGGAAGCGGAGTGGAATAAAAACAAGGCGAACATGGACGCCCTTTTCTCGCCTACAATCCCCCCTCTCGAGCGGTTCGATCGCTACTTCGATCATGTCCACGACCGTCTGGCCGGACTTCAGCGAGAGTGCGGTTCCATCCTCGGATGCCCTCTCTTAAGCATCGGGAGCGAGGTGAGCACGCAGGACAAAGTCGTGCGCGATACGGTGGACCGCATTTTTGATCGGAAGATAAAATATTTTGAGTCGGCGATTCGGGACGCTCATGGGCGAGGCTTGATTGAGGCACCAGACCCCCAAGCGAAAGCGAAGACGCTCTTTGCTTGTTACCACGGCACCCTCGCCCAGGCCCGCATTCAAAATGACCTCGAATTGCTTCGGAACTTTAAGGAAATAGCGATGGATGTATTGGGTGCCAAGCCAACCGCTACCGCATCCGCATAACTCTTTTTTTGCCAATTTTATAGACGACCAGTCAAATACAACAAACCCGAAATCGAAGGAATACACCCCATGAAAACTGACCAATACTCCAACCCAGGACCAGTTTTCCCCCAGAGTTTAACTGACACCGTTTCGAAATTAAAAAATCGGCTGCAACGACAGTACGAGCAGACCTACCCCGAATTGGGCGACCTCGTTCGAATCGTCCTCGACGAGGAAGAAGCAAAGGCGTGGGAATTATCTTTTCCGCATTTGTTTTTGCCCGACTTGGTGGAAGCGCACATCACGCAGCTCGGGCTGGAACCGGTAAATTACGAGAACCTGTTCAGGCCGGTCCGCGTCGCGGCAGACCAAAACTATCAGCTCACTCCGCCTTATGTGGATAGTTAAACTAGCCCTTCGGCGCCCATACACGTTCGTCGTGATGGCGCTGCTGATCTTGCTGCCTGGCGTGGTCTCGATCAAGAACACGCCGACGGACATCTTTCCTGAAATCGACATTCCAGTGGTCACGGTGGTCTGGCAATACAATGGCCTCTCTGCCGATCAAATGGCGAAGCAGATCACGACCTTCAGCGAGTACACTATCTCGTCAGCGGTCGATAACGTAAAGAACATTGAGTCACAAACCCTGGCGGGTGTCGCGGTCATCCGCATTTCCTTTCAACCGAATGTGCGTATCGATTCGGCGATCGCGCAAGTTACAGCGGTCTCGCAAACCATTTTGCGGCGCATGCCTCCGGGGACGCAGCCGCCCTTCATTATCCGATACAACGCATCGAGCGTTCCCATATTGCAGCTCGCCCTGCGCAGCAAGACCCTGAGCGAAGCGCAGCTCTACGACTACGGCATCTATCGCGTGCGGCAGGCGATCGCACCAGTGCGCGGCGCGACCCTTCCTCTTCCGTATGGTGGCAAGCCGCGCCAGATCATGGTCGATCTGGATCCGCAGGCGTTGCTGGCCAAAGGCCTTTCGCCGCTCGACGTGGGTAACGCCGTCAATGCGCAAAACCTCACCCTTCCCAGTGGGACCTCAAAAATTGGTGAGCGCGAATTCACCGTAAGCCTCAATGCCAGCCCGGACACAGTGGCCGCGCTCAACGATGTGCCGATCAAACAGGTGAACGGCTCCATGGTTTACATCCGTGACGTTGCTCATGTGCGCGATGGTTTCGCGGTGCAGACAAACGTCGTCCGCCAGGATGGCAGCCCTTCCGCGCTACTGACGATCTTGAAAAACGGCGGCGCTTCAACTCTCGATATTGTCAATCAGATCAAGGCGCTATTGCCCGGCATGCGCGCTGCCGCCCCTCCCGGTTTGGAAATGACCGAGTTGTTCGATCAATCCATTTTCGTGCGAGCGGCAATTAGCGGCGTCGTGAAGGAAGGTGTCATCGCAGCGTTGCTCACCGCCACGATGATCCTGCTCTTTCTCGGCAGTTGGCGCAGCACCTTCATCGTCATGGTGTCGATCCCGTTGTCCATCCTGGCATCGTTGTCGATTTTAAGCTTGCTCGGCTACACCCTGAACGTGATGACACTGGGCGGTCTCGCGCTCGCGATTGGGATTCTGGTCGATGACGCCACGGTCGAGCTGGAAAACATTCACCGAAATCTCGCACACGGAAAACCGATCCAACGTGCGATTCTCGACGGCGCGCAACAGATCGCCGTGCCCGCCTTCGTCTCCACGCTTGCCATCTGTATTGTGTTCGTCTCGGTCGTATTCCTAACCGGCCCCGCGAAATATCTCTTCACCCCGCTCGCGCTCGCCGTCGTCTTCGCCATGCTCGCGTCGTATCTTCTCTCGCGCACTCTCGTGCCGGTAATGGTGAAATATCTCATTCGCGGTCACGAAGGTGAAAAACCGACGTCCAATTTTTTCACCCGGATTCAGGAATCATTTAACACTCGATTTGAAAGATTTCGTCAGCGTTACGTCGATGCCCTGGCCTGGTCGTTGCAGAACCGGCTGAGCGTTTTCATCCTGTTTCTTATTCTGGTCGGGAGCGCGTTCGCGATCTTGCCGATCGTCGGGCGCGATTTTTTCCCGACCGTTGATGTGGGCCAATTTCGTTTGCACGTCAACGCGCCTCCGGGGACGCGATTGGAAGAGAGCCAGAAAATTTTCTCGAACGTGGAAGAAACCATCCGCGAGGTCGTTCCGCCATCCGATCTGGCATTGGTGTTGGACAACATCGGCATACCGCAGGGCATCAATCTCGCCTTTAGTGATAATGCCACGATTAGTTCGGCAGACGGCGAGATTCTCGTCTCACTCAAATCCGATCATCGTGGGTCGACTCCTGCGTATATGAAGACGTTGCGCGAGAAACTCGCGGAGCGTTTTCCGCAGTTGAGTTTTTATTTCCAGCCGGCGGACATCGTCAGCCAGATTTTGAATTTCGGTTTGCCTGCGCCGATCGACATCCAGATCGCCGGTTTTGCCGACAAGCCGAACTATGCAATCGCGCGTCAGATCGAAGCGCGTGCAAAACAAATTCCCGGAGCGGTTGATGTCGGACTACACCAGGTAACGAACGCGCCGGAGCTGCGAGTAAAAGTCGATCGCACCCGTGCGCAGGAGCTTGGCTTCACTGAGCGCGACGTCGCCAACAGCCTGCTCATTTCACTCAGCTCCAGCTTCCAGGTGACACCCAACTTTTGGACCGATCCGAAAAGCGGGATCAACTATCCGGTCGCGATCCAGACCCCGCAGCACCTGGTCAATTCAATCGATGCCATTACTTCGACTTCGCTTGCGGGCAACGATCCGGCGCATCCGCAACTGTTAAGCAACCTCGTCTCGCTCGAGCGCAATGAAACACCAGCGGATATCAGCCACACCAACGTGCAGCCGGTGTTCGATATTTATGCCAATGTGCAAGGCGCTGATCTCGGTCGCGTTTCCGATCAGGTCACAAAAATCGTAAACGAGTTTCGCCCAAAACTTCCGCCCGGGAGCACGATCAACGTGCGCGGCCAGGTTGAAAGCATGAACAGCGCGTTCGGCAAGCTGGGCCTTGGTCTCATCTTTGCCGCTGCGCTCATTTATTTCCTGATGGTCGTTAATTTCCAATCGTGGACTGATCCCTTCATCATCATCACGGCGTTGCCCGGCGCGTTCGCGGGCATTTTGTGGATGCTGTTTTTGACGCACACCACCTTCAACGTCGAATCGATGATGGGCGCAATCATGAGCATCGGCGTGGCTACCGCCAACAGCATCCTCATGATCACGTTCGCGAACGAACAATTGCGTGAAGGCCGGAGCGCGCTCGATGCCGCGATTGCCGCTGGTCACACCCGTCTGCGTCCGGTGGTGATGACCGCACTCGCGATGATCATTGGCATGGTGCCGATGGCGCTCGGACTGGGCGAAGGCGGCGAACAAAACGCGCCGCTCGGACGCGCCGTCATTGGCGGCCTGTTACTCGCGACCGTAGCAACCCTTTTCTTTGTCCCGGTCGTTTTCAGCGTGATTCGTCATAAAACGCGACCGCGCGAGATCGACGATCCAGATCTTGTTAGCACACAACTCGAACCAGTCACTCAACATTAAGGAGAACAGAATGACTACAACCGAACATATTGAATCTTTCAAAGCCAACTTCCAATCATCCGCCCACAACATCGGCCGCGGCCTGAGCCGGCGGGCCCTGCTCGGCACGGTTGGGGTGCTGACGACGCTCTTCCTTTTGGGAATGGTGCCGCGCTGGCGCGCCAACGCTTCGCTTTTGGATGCAGCGCGGGATCAACGCCCAACGGTCAGCGTGGTTTCAACCCAACGCCCTGAGGGCGCCGCGAATCTTGTGTTGCCCGGCAGCACACAGGCAATTCAGGAAACACCGATCTGTGCGCGGACCAACGGTTACGTGCGCAAATGGTACACCGATATTGGTGCCAAGGTCGAAGCTGGAGATTTATTGGCCGAAATCGAAACCCCTGAAATCGATCAGGAATTGAACCAGGCGCGCGCAACCGCGCAGCAGGCGGTAGCAAACTCCGAGCTGGCGCGAGCGACGCTGACCCGCTGGCAGGAACTCGTCGCCAAGAAAGTCGTTTCCGCGCAGGAGTTCGACGAGAAGAAATCCGCGCTGGATGCGCGCCAGGCCGATCTCACTGCCGCCCAAGCGAACGTGGCCCGGCTGGAAAAGTTACAGGGGTTCCAGAAAGTTGTTGCCCCGTTTGCTGGCATCGTGACCACGCGCAACATCGATAACGGTGCGCTCGTCTCCGCCGGCAACGGCGGTCAAACTTCGGCGCTCTTTCATGTCGCGCAGACCGACACGCTCCGAATCTACGTGACCGTTCCGCAAACAAACGTGCGTTCGGTTGCTCCCGGACAAAGCGCAGCTGTCTCATTTCGTGAAATTCCGGAGAAAACCTTCGACGCGAAAGTCGTCCGCAATGCTGGCGCGCTCGATCCGGCGTCACGCACGCTGCTGACCGAGCTGCAAGTGGCGAACTCTGACGGTCAATTGTTCCCAGGCATGTATGCCGAGGTCAAGTTCGCCTTCCCACAGGACGCACGGACTCTGCTCGTTCCCGGCAACGCCGTCACTGTCCAATCCGATGGCCCGAAAGTCCTGGTCGTCGACGCGAAGCAAACCGTTCGCGCGCGCTCTGTGAAACTCGGCCGCGACTTGGGCGACAAGGTGGAAATCCTTTCCGGCCTCAATCCGGCTGAACCGCTCGTGGCCAATCCCAGCGGCTCATTGCGCGAAGGCGAAGAGGTAAAGGCTCAACCGCAACCGGCTCAAACAAAGGAATGACGCACCGGATAAACAAATTTTTGAAAATCAACCAAATGAAAGGGACACAATGAAAAATGGAAAACTTGCAGGAAAAATCGCGGTCGTAACCGGTGCGTCGAAAGGAATCGGCGCCGACATCGCAAAACAATTCGCGGCTGAAGGCGCAGCCGTCGTCGTCAATTACGCCTCCTCAAAAGAAGGCGCCGATCGCGTCGTTGACGAAATCGCAAAGCGCGGCGGCAAAGCGATTGCCGTGCGGGCGAACGTCGCCAAAAAGGCGGAAATCGAACAACTCTTTTCCGCAGCCAAGAAGGCCTTCGGCAAGATCGACATCCTGGTCAACAACGCTGGAGTTTATGACTGGTCGCCACTTGAAGAGATCACCGAGGAGCAATTCCACAAACACTTTGACGTGAATGTCCTCGGCCTGCTCCTCGCCACGCAGGAAGCGGTCAAGCATTTCGACCCGAATGGCGGCAACATTATAAACATTAGCTCGACCGTCACCTCATTGACGCCGCCGAGTTCGTCGGTTTACACCGGGACAAAGGGCGCGGTCGACGCCATTACCAGAACGCTGGCCAAGGAGCTCGGTCCGCGCAAAATCCGCGTCAACGCCATCAATCCCGGCATGGTAGAAACGGAAGGAGTGCGGGCAGCCGGCTTCGACCAAGGCGATCTTCGCAAAAGCATTGAAGCGCAGACGCCGCTCGGTCGCATCGGCCAACCCGAGGACATTGCTCCCGTTGCGGTCTTTCTCGCTTCGTCCGACTCCGCGTGGATCACCGGCGAAACGCTTCGTGCCGCGGGCGGCCTTCGTTAAGCCAAGACAATGAATTCAAAACAACAACACAAAGGAAATCTAAATCATGAAAACTAAATTCTACTGGGTCGCTCTCCTCGCGAGCGCGGCCATGATTGCACAAGCGAAAGCGGGAGGTCATCACGGAGGTGGAGGCGGCGGCGGCTTTCCCATGGCCGCGCATCCAGCTCCAGCACACGCCGCCGCTCCAGCATTCCACCCCGCTCCGCGCGGTAATTTCGGCGGCGGACGCGACATCGCGCCCGTAACACGCGCGTACCAAGCGCCGACGGCATTTCGTCAATCGCGCTTTGTCGGTTCTGATCGCACGTTTAGTCACCAGCTTCCGACTGGAACGGCCACTCGTCGCTTCGATAGATCTCGAACAGTTAATGGTCGAGAAACCCGTCTCACACGAAACGGGAATGATTCCAGGAATCGTTTCGAAAACCGCGGTTTAAACGTCGGGCGAGAGCATGTCTTTGCGCGACGCTCAGCCGATTGGCATCGCGATTGGGACCGGCGCGGTGATCATTGGTGGCATGGACATCGTTGCCACTTCGTCAACGGCTTCTGGTTCATCTATGACACGGGATTCTATCCCTACGATTATTGGTATCCGTACGGCTACGGTTACTACGCGTCCGATTACTATCCGTATGACTACGATCCCGGCGTTTATGAAGGCGGCGGTGCCGATTACTACGGCCAGGGCGCCTACGAATCATCGGAGCAATATGCGGATTCCACGGTTGCGCCCGTCCAGGAGCAGTTAGCGCGGCAAGGTTATTACCGGGGAGAAATCGACGGCATCTTCGGCGCGGAGACCCGTCGGGCTGTCGTGCGTTATCAGAGTGACCATGGCTTGCGCGTGACCGGGAATCTCAACGCGGACACGCTGCGCGCTCTGGGATTGCCACGAGTGGCAAGCAACTAACAAGGAAACTAGGAGTATGACGAAGACAAAATCTAACAGTTTCACCAACTCGAGCTGGGACATCCCATTCTGGTTCGCGGTTCTCAGCCCTGTGCTCGGAATTGTGGTCGGCTTTCTCGCCCTTCTCTTGTTTTACCACTGAAAACAAAATCCGGAATTAGCCGATGAAGATCCGTATGAGAGTTTGGAGGAGAGAGACAGGGGAGAAATGGAGGTGGGCGCCCATTGCGGCGCTCACTTCCAGCTCGTTAGTCCGGACAGTGAAAAGAAAACGGAAATATTATGAATACAATTGAAGGAACTGGGACGAAACCGGCCGATGTGGTTGTGCGCGGCGACGCAAGTGGGTTTCTCCAGGAGATCGTCAGCGGCGCACATCAGTTGCGTGCTGACGAGCCGGTCGATGTCGGTGGCGATGATGCCGCGCCTGGGTCGTACGATTATCTGCTCGTCGGACTGGGTGCATGCACGTCGATGACGGTCGGCTTGTATGCGCGCAACAAAAAGTGGCCGTTGGAAAACATAAGCGTTTCACTAAGCCACTCGCGCATTCATGCGAAAGATTGCGCCGAGTGCGAGACGAAAGACGGGATGCTCGACCGGATCGATGTCGAGATCGGATTGAGCGGTGCGTTAACGCCGGAACAGCGCGCAAAACTGATGGAGATCGCGGCCAAATGCCCGGTCCATCGCACGCTAAAATCGGAGATAAACATCCGGCTGCGAACCGCTCCCAGCGGCTCATTGAGTGAGAGCGCCGAGACAAAAATTCAATCAACACCAACTCAAAAAGGTCAACCGGCCCCTGCATCATGATTGTTCGCTCCGATTAAAAAATCGAGCGCACGATACCGCCTTCGACCCGCAGCGCCGCGCCGTTGGTTGCCGACGAGAGAGGGCTGGCAAGGAACGTCACCAACGCGGCGACTTCATCGGTTGTGGCGAAACGTTGCAAGAGGGAGCCGGGCCGGGCCGAGCGAAAGAATTCCTTCTCTATCTCTTCGGGGGTGACGTTTTTCGTTCGCGCCATGTCGATAAGAAATTTCTCAACGCCTTCTGAACGAGTGGGGCCAGCAAGCACCGAATTCACAGTGACGGCCGTGCCCGCCGTCGTCTCGGCCAATCCTCGCGCGAGCGCCACCTGCATCGTCTTGGTGACGCCGTAATGGATCATCTCCACTGGAATGTTGATGGCGGACTCGCTGGAAATGAAAATGATGCGACCCCACTTCGCCGCTTTCATCCGCGGCAGATAGTAGCGCGACAGGCGCACGCCACTCATAAAGTTTGTCTCGATTATCTCGCGCCAGTCTCCGTCGGTGATTTGTTCGAATGGCTTCGGCTCGTATACGCCAAGGTTATTGACAAGAGTATCGACGGCCGGCGCAGCCTGAATACATTTTGAAATCCCGTCTGGCGTAGCCAGATCTACGGCGATGCCGGCGATTTTCGCGTCGCGAATTTCCTTCCCGATATCTTCAGTCGCGTTATCGACTCGCTGCTGAGTGCGGCCAGTGATGACGACCGATGCCCCTTCCCGCGCCAGCGCGCAGGCAATCGCGAACCCGATTCCGGCGGTTGATCCTGTGACCAAGGCTTTCTTTCCATCCAATTGCAAATTCATAGCGTCGTTCTTTTCTCTATTCGTTTCGTTCGTGTAGGGGACTAAAATTCTCCGGCCGGGCTATGGCCTGCGCCGTGGCGGGCCCGCGAGACGCAAGCGGATTTGGCGCCCGCGTCCTCAAAAGCCGATGGAGTAGCGAGCGCGGTCACAATTTTCAAGAGGGCCAGATCGCGGCAACGCTACCTATCGCTACCGCGGTTGTTCCGATGAAACTTCGACGAGTGAATGCGCTCATAATTGTTGCTCCTGAGGGTTGTGAGTTTGTGTTTGGGATTTGAAATTGTTCATGTCATTCGGTCCACACCTGGTAGAGGATGCTGATCAGGACAAGCGTCAGTCCGCCCCAAACAAGTAGGATTCCCTCCAGACGATTGTGTCTGGTTACAGCGAAATCGTTCTCGACGTTTGAATCGCGATCGAAGAACTGGTGTCGCTTGCGGAAAATCACATAGCCGCCAAACAGAAAAACGATTACGGCGATAGTGAAGGCGACGCGTAATGCCGGAAGGCCAGCCTGCTCAATCACCGCCATGAACGCCATTATTCGGTAAGTAACTAGGATGTTCATTTCGATTCGCGATGCGTTGTCCCCACCCAGTCATGCCTATCCTGACCGATGATGATCGTAATGATGCGATCGGGCGGAGAAGGTTTGCTCGGGTAGGGTGATCGGAGCACCGCGAACGCGTTGGAAGCGAAGATCGACAATACGACCATCGCTATCACGAAACAGTTGTTCGTTTTCATACGAAAATCTACGGACCCGTTCAATCGGTTGCCACGACGCGTCCGGAGGATTTTCCTTTGCTACCGAAGGACGGACTGGGATTCCCTCATTCGAGGGAAGACGCTCAGCGCTCGACAGCGTCGTCACGGGCGCATAGCGTAAAGAAGATAAAGGAGGCGCACGTGAAATCGGAAGTAACGATCGAATACTGCACGGTCTGAAACTACGAACCGAAAGCCGCCAGTTTGGCGGCTCGCATTCGTAAAACGGCGGGCGTGACTCCCAGGTTGATCGCGTCCGGCGGCGGTGCCTTCGAAATTCGCGTCAACGGTGAACTCATCTACTCCAAACTCGAGACCGGCGAGTGGCCCGATTTCGACGCGATCGCGCAGCAGATCAGAGCGCATAAGTAATCTCCTTAGCGCTTTCACTTCTTATTCATTTGAACGTTGGACGTTGGACGTTGGGCGTTGGACGTTTTTCTTCTGCCGGAGAGTGAAGGGTGCCTGGTGGCCCTCGCGGTCTTCAAAACCGTTGTCGGTCCGGCAGCTGCCGGATCGGGGTAGGTCCGATTCCTATCCTCTCCGCCCACCTTTTATCTGTTGCCTAACGAGTGGAAAGGAGGTGATCGCATGTCGCGCGAGCAAATTCGCAAGCTCACGTCGCTCTCATCCTGCGCTGGGTGAGCATCGAAGTTGAGCCAAAAGGCCCTGTCGCAAGTTTTGCGGCAGCTACCAAAATTGCGCGATCCGAACGTGCTCGTCGGTTCCGTCAGCGCGGACGACGCCGGCGTGTATCGCCTAACGAGAGATCGCGCACTGGTGCAGACGGTGGACTTCTTCACCCCCATCGTGGACGACCCGTTTTGTTACGGCCAAATCGCCGCCACCAATGCGATCTCCGACATTTACGCGATGGGCGGCCGTCCACTGACCGCGTTGAACATCATGGGAATCCCGACTGATCTCGTCCCGAACGAGGTGATTACGAAGATCCTTCGCGGCGGCGCTGCGAAGGCGGAGGAGGCCGGCTGCGCAATAATAGGCGGGCACACCATTCGCAATCCCGAGCCGATTTATGGACTCTCCGTCACCGGAATCGTCTCGCCAAAACGCATGCTGACGAACTCGCGCGCCCGCGCCGGCGATCTCCTTCTTCTGACGAAGCCTCTCGGAACCGGGATCGCAACGACCGGGATCAAGCGCGGACTAACGAGTGCTACGCTAACGAGGAAATCCATTACGCTCATGTGCCAGCTCAACTTGGTCGGAGCGGAGCTGGCTGAGCTGGGCTTGATTGGCGCGGCTGTTGATGTGACCGGTTTTGGTTTGCTCGGACATCTCGCATCGATGTGCCGCGCCAGTGGCGTCGGTGCAGAAATCGTCGCCGCAAAAGTGCCGTTGATTAGCCGCGAAGTTCTCGCGCTCGTCGCGCAAGACTGTGTTCCAGGCGGGACACGCCAAAATCTCGAAACAGCAAATGCCATGGTGGAATGGAACAACACCCCTGAGTCGCTGCGCCTTCTGCTTGCAGACGCACAGACGAGCGGCGGCTTGTTGCTCTGTGTCCCGCCGAAACGGTTGCGGGAAGTGGAACCTGTTTTGAAAAAGAACGGCACCGCCTGCGCGGCGATTATCGGCAAAGTCATTCGCTCCAGCAGATCGCGCATATGCATGATCGATTAAAAGCGGTTGCAACATCCCCCAGTCCTCACCCCCACCCTCTCCCAAAGGGAGAGGTGGTTTCCTTCTCCCTGAGGGAGAAGTGTATGTTTAGCGCCAAAGGCGCTTCCTCATTGAAAGCCTGGGGCAGCGCCCCAGGACTTGGGACCGAATCCTCACAAAGCGCTGAAGGCGCGAGTCAGGGCACCGAGATGAATCGCGCTTTCAGCGCTGGGTTTGGAATCGCACAAATGCCTGGGGCGTTGTCCCAGGCTAAAATGAATACCGCGCCTTTGGCGCTAAGGAGCTACGAGAAGGCTAGGATGAGAGTCGCGCAATCGGTGGCGGCTCATACCACCTTGTGAAACCGGCTATGGCAACAGAGTCGCTGCGGAAAATTCCTTCCGTGGACAAAGTCGTCGGTGAAATCGGCGACTGCGATCTGCCGCGTCGAGTTGTCGTTGACGTCGTTCGACACGAACTCGGGTTGCTGCGGGCAGAGAAGAAGATCCCAAACTTCAGCGGCGTTATGAGCCGCATTCGCGCGGCCATTGACGCGTTACAGCTCGCGAAAATTCAACCAGTGATCAACGGCACCGGTATCGTCATTCACACAAACTTCGGCCGCGCGCCCCTTGGTCCTGCGGTAATCGAATCGCTCAGTACGATCGCCGCTAATTACACCAACCTCGAATACGATCTGACGAGCGGCGAACGTGGCCATCGGGCGACCTACCTCGAGCGCAATCTCGCGCTGGTCTGCGGCGCCGAGGCAACGACCGTTGTGAACAATTGCGCCGCCGCGCTCATCCTCATCCTGCGGCATTTCACCGCGAAGAAGAAGGAAGTGGTCATCTCGCGCGGCGAGCTGATTCAGATTGGCGGCGGTTTCCGCATCCCAGAAATTCTCGAAGCCAGTGACGCAAAACTGCGCGAAATCGGTACCACGAACAAAACTTCGGTTAAAGATTACGCCTGCGCGCTCGGGCCCGATACCGCTCTGATCCTAAAGGTGCATCGCAGCAATTTTTTCATGGGCGGATTTGTTGAATCGCCGAGCACGGAAGCACTGGCAAAACTTGCCCGCATGAAACGGATTCCATTTGTCGAAGATCTCGGCAGCGGCGCGCTTGTCGCGACAGAAAAGCTCGGCGCAATGGAACACGAGCCCACGCCTAACGAGACGTTAAGAAGCGGGGTTGATCTCGTTTGCTTCAGCGGCGACAAATTGTTCGGCGGTCCGCAAGCCGGAATCATCGCTGGAAAACGGCGGCACATCGCGGCGCTCAAACGTGAGCCGTTTTTCCGCGCGCTACGCTGTGACAAACTCATTCTGACTTCGCTGCAAACCACGGTTGATCTTTATCTATCCGGAAAGAGCAGCGAGCTGCCTGTGCTTGCGATGCTGGACATTACCGGTGACGAATTGCGCGGCCGCGCTGAAGTTTTACTCGCGCAAATTCGTGATCTGCCGCTGCACACTGCCATCGGCGAAGGCAAGGCGCAGATCGGCGGAGGTAGCTTGCCCCGCGCTGTCATTCCCTCGGTCACGCTTGATCTACGGCCGGACAAAATCTCGGTTGAAGATTTTGCGGCCAGGCTTCGGCGCGGCTCGCCGCCGATCGTCGGCTACATTGCAGGAGGAAAATTTAAACTCGATCTCCGCACCATTTTCCCGCGACAGGATGCGGAGGTTGTGAGCGCACTGCGCTCGGCGGCACAATGGAATTGAAGCGCTTCATCCTCGCGACGGCCGGGCATGTTGATCACGGCAAGAGCGCGCTCGTGCGTGCGCTCACCGGCACCGACCCGGATCGCCTCCCCGAAGAAAAGCTGCGCGGCATCACGATCGAGCTGGGGTTTGCGCAGCTGGAAATCGTGGACGTGCCGGGGCACGAGGATTTCGTCAAGAACATGGTCGCAGGCGTCGGCTCGATCGATCTCGCGTTGCTCGTTGTCGCAGCTGATGACGGCTGGATGCCGCAGACGGAAGAACATTTGCAGATTTTGATTTATCTCGGGGTGCGGCGAATCGTCGTTGCCCTCACGAAAATTGACCTCGTCGAATCGGCGGATGCGGCCGAGGAAAAGGTCCGCGCCCAACTCCGCGATACTCCATTCGAGGATGCGGCAATCGTTCGGACATCGATCACAACTGAGAACGGCATCAAGGAATTGAAAGCGCAGCTCACGCGCGAATTCAGCGCGCTCGTTCCGCAGCGCGACATCGGCAAACCGCGACTCGCGGTCGATCGCGCGTTCATCTTGCGCGGCATCGGGACTATCGTGACCGGCACGCTTGTGGGCGGAACGCTGAGGCGCGGACAAGCTGTGGTCGTTCAACCGGCGAAGATTCCGGCGCGGATTCGCGCGATTCAAAATCACAATCGCGAAGTTGAAGAGATCGGCCCCGGCGCGCGCACGGCGCTGAGTGTGCCGGATGTGACCGTAGCACGAGAGAAGAACACTCCCGGTGTTTGGCGCGGCGATGTTATCACGCTCAGTGAATTCGGGGAGGCGAGTGCGGTTGCAGACGTGATGTTGTGTCGCTCTCCGCGCCTGCCCCCGAAGACGCGGCCGATCAAAAATGGCGCCGCCGTGCGCGTGCACCATGGCAGCGCCAACTTCGGTGGGTGTGTTTTTTTCCAAAGCGGCGAAGAGCTGCGCGCGGGCGAAAGTGCCATTGCGCAAATACGTCTTGGAGCGCCGGCGTTTGCGTTTGCAGGCGATCGTTTCGTGATTCGCGATGCCTCCGAGCAGAACACGCTCGCCGGCGGCGTTGTCTTGGATCCGGACGCGAGCGTGCGAAATTTTCGGAGCGCAGCTGAGCGCGAATCTCTCGCCAAGCGTGCGCAGGCGCCGCACGACGCAGGAGTCTTTACTGCGACGGAGATCGGGCGCGATCGCGCGGTGAAGCGCAATGCGCTGCTCGCAAAATCATCGTTCGGTGCAGACGAAATCGCTCAGTCGATTAAGAGCGCGAGTGTGATTGAGCGCGGTGACCTCGTGGTTGACGGAAAGTGGTGGAATGAAGTTTTGCGACAGGCCGAAGCGATAATTGACGCGGAACATAAGGCGCATCCGAATCACGCGGGTCTTGCGCTCTCAGAGCTTCGCCAGGCGTTTGCACACGAGTTGCCGCTCCCGGAAATTTTCGACGCGCTCGCTTCTGAATTGTGCTGCAACGGTTTTGTTCGAACTGGCGAAGCGATCGCGCGCGCCACGCACCGTCCGACTTTGCCGCCGCAACTTCAGAGTGCCGCTCAGAAAATCCGTGACGCACTCGCGGCCAAGAAACCGCCTTCGTGCGCCGAGCTCGCTCCCGATGCGACATCGCAGCAGGCGCTCCGTTTTCTCCGCGATCGCGGCGAACTCGTGGATTTAACCGGCGAGGTCGTGCTCGCGACTGAGCAGTTCATGAAAATGCGCGACGCGATCGTCGCCTTTCTGCGCAAAAACAATTCCGGCACCGTCTCCGAATTACGCCAATTCCTCGGCACCAGTCGTCGCGTAATCATTCCATTTCTCGAGCGTCTCGATCGCGACGGTGTTACTCGAAGAGTCGCTGACAAGAGAGTTCTGGCGAAACTAAGCTGAAGCTCAGCGCTGCGAAGCGAAGACTGCTTCCGGATCGGCCCCGGAAACTTTGCCCACCGCGATCCAGCCGATTCGGCTGACGAGTGCGCCGGCTAAAAATGAAATTGCCGCCCAGGGAAGGAACCCGAAGAAACGGAGAACCAATGCGAGTGGTCCATTCAAAACTTCGCCGATGCGAATGAGCCAGCCGGAACCGTGTTCGTGGATTGCGCGATCGGCTACGCCGTGTTTGTCAACGCTCAGCCAGATCAAGAGCGCTGTCTCAACCGCGGCGGCGTAAAAGCCGAGAAAGTTGAGTGCGGCGATTCGGTGCCCCAGCAATTCCAACACGCCGGCCGCGGACCCCAGTCCGGCAGTTCCAAAATGAATCGGCAGAAATGTGCGATGTAAAAACCACGCGGGGATCGCCGTCGCTCCGATGAGGACGCCGGTGTAAGTGGCGAGCAAAGTTCCAAAAATTGCCGCGCTAAAAATGAAGATCCCAGCAGCCAAGCGCACGAGTTGATCTAGCGTGCCGGGAAAAATTTGATGCGCGTGCAATTCAAGCGCGATCAAACCCGCAACCGTGCACATGCCAAACACTGTCAGAATCCAAGCGCCCATCGACATGGCGGAGCGATGTTTGAAAACGCGCAGCATGTTAAGGAAGAGATGCGGACGGCCCAGATCCATGATCAGCAGGATCGGTGAAAGGACCGCGCCAGCGATGGCCGCAATCCACATGGCTGCGCGCGCAAGCTCGACATGATGGAACAGGACCGCGCCGAATCCGATAACTGCCGACATCCCTCCGATGCCACCAAAGAAAAAGTAAAGCGGGACTTCCCAGGTCCAGACCGGCGGTTTCACCACCGGCTGTCCATAATAGCCGGGCTTCGGAGGTATTGGGCCGCCGACCACATCCACACCGCGACCGGGAACCACACCTTCCTGCCACGCTTTCTCGCGTAGTTGCTCCAGGCAGATAAATCGTTGGAACCTGCGGCTTCGGCGGAAGTCCGTAGGCCTCTGGTTCGCCGAGAATCAAAAAGAAGGCGTGAATGCCGCGCACCGACGTTTCCGTCGGATCGTAAACTTGGGCGTCCGCGTAACCGTTCTGTTTTAGGTGTTGGACACGCTCCGTCGCGCGCGCACGTAAATCATCGAGCCGGCCGAAGACGATCGATTCGGTCGGACAAACTTTAGCGCAGGCGGGAACGAGTCCGCTTTTTTGGCGATCATAACAGAAGGTGCATTTGAATGCGCCGCCGGCATTCGGCAGCGGTTCGGGTCGACGACCGATGACGCCGAATGGACACGAGACAACGCAATAGCCGCATCCATTACAGACATCATCCTGCACGAGCACGGTGCCCGTTTCAGTGCGAACAATCGACCCGGTCGGACACGCTTCGAGGCAACCGGCTTCTTCGCAATGTTTGCATACGTCGGAGAGAAAAACCCAGCGGAACGGATCCTCACCGTTTTGCTCTAACGAGTGGTGGCCGACGATCTGGTTTCCTTTTTGCCGGTCCTGTTCCAGAAACATCACGTGGCGCCACGTGGAGGCACCAAGGTGACCGGTGTTGTCGTAGGAATTCCCCGACCAGCTGAAGCCGTCGTCGGGAACTTCGTTCCATTCTTTACACGCGACTTCACAGGCTTTGCAGCCGATGCAAACGCTTGGATCGGTAAAAAATCCTACTTCGACGCGATCCTGCACGTAAGAGTGTTTCCGCTGGTTCGTGCTCTGGATTCCTTCGCCGATCATACGTTCACGTTCGATTCAGTGAATTGGGTAGCGATCGCGACGTCGCGTCCTCGCGATCGCGAAATTCCTGTCCGCCATCAGTCAATTCGAAAAGCCTGTTCCGGCGAGACGCCGAAACCAACACGCGAGACGCGTGCGCTACCCGAAGAAATTCGCCGATCATCGATTGTCGATCTTTCCGTGTTCGCCGTGGCCACCGGCTTGGGCGCCGCGCGATGCGCCGGGCGGCGGCTGCTCGGGATGCAGATTCGGCGGGCCACTCCGCGGCACGTATCTATCGAGCCAGTTTTCGAACGCAGGCCCGCGCGGTAATCGGCCGGGCACAATGTTGCAAGCGAGCGCCTTGGCTTCCATGATCGTGACATTCGGCTCGCCCGACATCGGGACTAAATCATTAGTGGCGTCGCCGTGCACGGGTCCGGCCGAACCAAAGTGAAAGGGCATCGCAATTTGATGCACGGTCTTTCCGTTTAGGTGGATCGGTCGAATACGGCGGCTAACGAGGGCGCGCGCTTCAATTGCTCCACGCAAACTGATGATCGAAATGTAGTCGCCGTTGTCGATCCTTAGCTCGCCCGCGAGCTCGGGAGACATTTCAGCAAACAACTCCGGTTGCAACTCTGCCAGATGGCTGAGGAAGCGTGACATGCCGCCAGCGGTATGGTGCTCGGTTAGTCGATAGGTTGTCAGGACAAATGGAAATCGAGGGTCACCCGGCGGCGCGAACCGATTTTCCTGGCGCGTAAACCAATTGACCACCGGGTTCGTGTCGCGCGAATAAAGCGCGTTGTGCACGGGCGACTCGAGCGGTTCGTAGTGTGTTGGCATCGGCCCGTCCTGTAAACCCTTCGCAACGTGCAGCCACCCGAGACCGTCTTCGTGCAACATGAACGGCGCGTCACCGGGAATTCCATCGAGGCCGCTCTCGTTTCCGGTTGGGCGAAACTCGGGCGACTTTTCGAGCGGAAAATCTGGTTGATCGATGCCGGTCCACTTCCGCTGCGCGGCGTCCCACCAAACCAGTTTCTTGCGTTCGCTCCATGGCTCGCCTGTTGGCGCAGCGCTCGCTCTATTGTATATAATACGGCGATCGCCCGGCCATGCGAAGCCCCAGCCGTGACCCAGATAGTCTTTGGAATTACGTGAGTTTGCCTTGTTAACCTTGTCGGGACCGAAGACGCCGGAGTAAATCCACCCGCCACATGCCGTTGAACCGTCAGATTTCAGCCGCGGATAACCATCGATCTGCGAGCCATGATGCGGATTGCCGTTGCGAGCGAGACCGCAAACCACTCCGTTAGCATCCGGCTGTGGGTTCGTGTACCAGCCGTTGATTTCGGCCAGAATTGCTTCCGTTGGCGGCATGCCGGTTTCATCTTCCGGATACCACCAATCAAGGTTACGCAACGGTTCGTCCATGGGATCGTTCGATTCCTTCGCTTTCGCAATCAAACGCACCGCCAATTGATGCATGAACCACTCATCAGACCGACAATCTCCAGGAGGTGGCACCGCCGGCTGGCGCCACTGCAAAAGCCGTTGTGTATTGGTGAAGGTGCCGTCGTTCTCCGCGTGACCAGCCGCCGGGAAAAAGAAGACTTCGGTCTCGATCTCATCCGTTTTCAGTTCACCGCGCTCGATCTCAGGTGAATCGGCCCAAAATGCGGCCGCTTCGATTTCGACCATATCACGGATGACCAGCCATTTTAATTTTGACAGCGCCCTTCGCTGTAACCGGGAGTTTGCCCCGGCAACCGCCGGATTCTGGCCCATCACAAACATCCCTTCCATTTTTCCGTCGGCCATGTCGGAAACGAATTCGAAGAACGAATGGTTCCGGGTGATCTTCGGGACCCAGTTATATCCGAAGTCGTTTTCGGCCGTGGCGTTCTTGCCGTAGTACGCCTTCAACAAGCTGATGAAGTAGGCCGGGAAATTGTGCCAGAGACCGGTTGGCTTTGTTTGATGGGTCAGGTAATCGCGCAACGTTTCTTCGCTGCCGTCACCACGTGGCATGGGCAGATACCCGGGCAAAATGTCGTAAAGAGTTGGAATGTCAGTCGAGCCTTGAATCGAGGCATGACCGCGTAGCGCGAGAATACCGCCACCCGGCCGACCAATGTTGCCCAGCAAAAGTTGCAGAATGGAGGCGGTTCGAATGATCTGAGCGCCTTTTGAATGCTGTGTCCAACCGAGCGCATAACAAATCGCCGTCGTCTTGTCGGGACCCGAGGCGGAGACGAGCGCATCCGCGACTTTCTGAAATAGCGCGGGCGAGATCCCGCAAATTTTCTCCACCATTTCGGGCGTGTAGCGAGCGAAGTGGCGTCGCAATGTTTGAAATACGCAACGCGGATGTTGCAGCGTCAGATCGCGCTCGGGGAAACTAAGGTCCGGGTGACCTTCGTAGAACCAGGTCTGTTTGTCGTAAGCCCGTTGTTGTTCGTCCCAACCGGAGAAAAAGCCAGTCGCGCCTTCGTCTGTATCACGAAAATCTTCACGCAGAATGCACGACGCATTCGTGAAGTGTACAACGTAGTCACGGAAGAAGAGATTGTTCTCGATGATGTGCCTAACGATTCCTCCGAGAAAGGCGATGTCGCCGCCGGCGCGGATTGGCACCCAGATATCGGCCAGCGCACTGGTGCGTGAAAATCTTGGATCAACATGAATAATGGTCGCGCCGCGCTCCTTTGCTTTCATGACCCAGCGGAAGCCGACCGGGTGCGCTTCGGCCATGGAGGAGCCTTCGATTAAAATGCAATCAGCATTGGCCAGATCTTGTTGCGCGGTCGTAGCTCCGCCCCGGCCGAAGGAGGTGCCCAGACCGGGCACCGTGCTGCTATGTCATATCCGCGCCTGGTTGGATATGCACACCATCCCCAGGCCAAGAGTGAACAGTTTTCGGATAAGATAGTTTTCTTCGATATCGAGCGTGGCGCCGCCGAGATGACAAATCGCGGTCGTGTGATTGATCGTATTGCCGTCTTTTTTGTGTACGAAGGTGCGTTTGCGTGTTTCCCAAACGCGATCGGCCAGCATGTCCAGCGCGCGATCCAGCGAAATTTCCGTCCATTCTTTCGCACGCGGCGCACGATATTTCATTTTCGTCTCGCGACGGCTGTGCGTGAGCAATTGATAAGAGGCTGCGCCTTTCGGACAAAGGTTCCCCTGACTGATCGGGCTCTCCGGATCGCCTTCGATCGAAATCAGTTTGCCGTTCTTGTGATAAATGAGCTGTCCGCACCCGACTCCGCAGTACGGACAAACCGATCGCGCCACTTCCGCCCCGTCAATTCGCGCGTGCATCGCGCGCGTTTTGTCCGACATCGCTTCGAACCCCGTGCCGTCGGCACGCTCACGAATCTGACGAATTAGCGGCCATTTGGACAACAAGCCTGTGAGCGATGTCATCGTTAATTAATCGCGTGAGGGTCAGTCTTCGTACTACCCTTTTCATGCGCAGCGGTAAAGGGCAATCTAAGCGACCAAGTGGCCGATGAGCCAGGCGCCCAGAAGTCCGAGGATCACGCCGATCAACGGACTGAGCATGGCGAACCAGACGGCGATGTGAGTAACTAGAGAGCCATGTGTTTTCACATCTGTTCTCATTTATTTTCCTAAGCTGCGACCAGGACTTCCGCCGGATCTTCTTTCTTGCTGAG
>WNGE01002098.1_pt1 | contig 42630 bp, 45 predicted proteins | sample 5400651 | NCBI WGS metagenome assembly WNGE01 (sample SAMN13153370, study PRJNA577476) | soil metagenome | isolation source: 60 cm soil or saprolite under grassland replicate 2 | place: USA:California | collected 2016-06-15 | reverse complement strand
TTCGCGCTGCGGGCTGGCATCTCCACCTTCGACCTTTCGCGCTTCATGGGCGCGAGCCTGACGATGATCGACCGCCACTACGGCCACCTCGCCCGCGACGGGCACGAGCACGCCGCCGCGCTTCTCGATTCACTCGCCGCAGAGGAAGCCGCGACGGCCGCGTGGACGTTCGGTGGACGCCGCGACGGGGAGCCATAAGGCAGTTAGGTATTGGTTTAGGCCGCTATCGACCGGTCGTTGCAGAGCTGGGTGGACGTTCGGTGGACGTCGAGCATCCAATTCATCGTCTGAATAGCAAACGGAAGTGGCCGGTATGCAGCGACTTTGGCGAAGCCCTCTGACGGACTCGAACCGTCGACCCCCTCCTTACCATTTCTCCTGCAAATCGGGCGGTTGCAGGCAGTGGAGATGCGTCGCGAGACGACGCGCGTGTCGTTTCTGATGTGTCCGTTTTGTGTCCGTGGGCCGTGGCCTAATCAGGCAACGCGCCCGTCCTGTGGCGATCATTGCCCAGTCTGCATCCAGTCATTCCTCCCATCCCCCGTTGTTTCACGGTCCGAAGAGGCGCACCGCGTAGATCGTGTCGTCCGGGGGCGGGAGGATGGGGAGGGGACGGAAGAGGCGCGGCCGGGTGAGCCGGCCGACGAGCTCCCAGAGCGGCGTGTTGATGGCCGCGGCGGGCCCAGCGAGCTGGTCGATCACCGCCGGTGCGTTGATATTCGCGAGGAGGTCGTCCCGTTCGAAGACGACCCAGACCGGCTCTGCGGTCGGGAGCGCGACGACAACGAGGCTCACGGATGTCTCCAGGAAGGTGCGGAGGGCGAGCTCGAGCGCTTGGCGGCGAGGCAGGAAGGCGACTGCGGGCCACGCTGCGGACCGCGCAGGGTAGGGGCACTTGGCGCGTGCGGAGCAGATCGCGAAGTAGATCCCGTTATCCGCCGGGACCACGCGCGGTAGCTCGAGCCAGTCGGTCACGAGAGTGAGGCTCTGGACGACTCCCGTGGTCGTCGCTTCGGTGACGGCGAGCTTGCGGCGGCCGGGCACCAGCCTGTAGCGGGCATTGACCTCGGCGCGGATCACCCGTGCGCGCGTGAGCGCCTCCGGCTCGAGCGCCGATGCGGTCGCCGACGTGTGGGCAGGTACGGCTGCGACCGCGCCGGCCCCCAGTGTGGCTAGGGCGAGCGGCAGCTTCCACGGGAGTTTCCTCCTTCCGCTGACTCGCTTTGCCTGCGCCGCGGCTGCCAGGAGCCGGATTGGGCCGACTCGGATCGTCTCCTGCCTCCTTTCGTGCGCTCGGCCGGTCGACATGGATGCGACGCTAGGAGCCCTGGAACGAGGACGAATCGGGGGGATCCCCATGCGTCCCCTACAGGGGCCTACACTCGAACGGAGACGCTTGATGTGACGACGAAGCACACCGTCCCCAGCTGTCCGGCCGCCGCTGTGCTCGACGGCGATGCGGGCATCGGGAAGACGACCATCGACGCCGCACGTCGCCGCTTGTTCCGAGTGCTCGCCTGTCGCCCCTCGGAGTCCGAGTCGGCTCTTTCCGTGGTCGCGCTCGCGGATCTGCTCGACCGCATCCCGGAGGAGGGGAGGTGATCGGGCGCGACGAGGAGATTGCGGCGGTCGAAGCCTTTCTCGACACGCTGATGACAGGGCCGGCCGCGCTGTACTTGACCGGCGAGCCTGGCATCGGCAAGTCGACGGTCTGGCGCGCGGGAGTGGCCTCCGCGCGTTCGCGCTCATTTCGGCTCATGCCCTGCCGGCCCGCCGAGGCTGAGGCGGGGCTCTCGTTCGTCGCACTCGCGGATCTCCTAGAGACCATCCCGCAGGCGGTGCTTGCGTCGCTTCCTGCGCCGCAGCGCGGTGCGCTCGAGGTCGCGCTCCGGCAGGCGGACGCGACGGGCCAGCTGGATCGCGTGGCCCTCGCCCGTGGCGCGCTCGCCGTCATCTCCAATGTGGCGGCTGGTGGGCCGACGGTCGTCGCGATCGACGACGCGCAGTGGCTTGACGCGCCGTCTCGCGACGCCCTCCAGTTCGTCTTCCGGCGCCTCGTCGGCGGCGAGCGCATCGGACTCTTGGCAACCGTACGAGGCGACGTAGCGAGCGCGCCGTTGGATATCGACACTGCCCTCCCTGGGGAGCGGATCACGCGGCTCGTGTTGGGGCCGCTCGCGCTGGGTGAGCTCGAGAGCGTGGTCCGCTCGCACGCCGACATATCGCTGTCGCAGCCCAGTTGGCGCGCCATCCACCGTGTCTCGGGAGGGAATCCCCTCTTCGCGCTACAGATCGCCGAGGCCGTGGCGCGGAAGGGCGGCCTCGTTCCGGGCGAGGAACCGCCCTTGCCGGAGAGCCTGACTGCGGCGGTTCGCGACCGGCTCGCGTCGTTGAGCACCCGCGCGCGACGCACGGTCCTGTACGCGGCGGCGCTCGGAAAGCCCACCGCCGCGCTGCTCCACGCGACGGCAGCGGACGAGGCGGGGCTTGAGGAGGCATTGGAGGCGCGCGTACTTGAGCGCGAAGGCGACCGGCTCTGCTTCGCGCACCCGCTATTCGCAGCGGTGGCCTACGGTGAGGCGTCAGCGATGGAGCGCCGGGACGCGCATCGCCTGCTCGCCGAACTCGTCGGCGATCCAGAAGAGCGGGCGCTGCATCTCGGCCGCGGGAGCGACGTGCCCGACGAGACGGTCGCGGCGGCGCTCGAGGCCGCCGCGGCCCGCGCGGCCCAGCGGGGCGTTCCCGAGACCGCCGCGGAGCTGGACCACCACGCCGAGCGACTCACACCCGCTGCGCAGATCGAAGACGCCGCGCGACGGGCGACCCAGGCGGCGCGGTACTGCGGTCGAGCCGGAGACACGGGTCGTAGCGTCGAGATTCTTCGAGGTCTTGTCGCGAAGCTTCCAGCCGGACGCCCTCGTGCCGGTGCACTCGCCCTCCTCGGATTTATCGCCTGGGATGGTGCGACGCTGCTGCGCGCAGTCGACGAGGCGGCAAGCGACCCCGAGTTGCGAGCCATCGTGCATACGGACTTTTCGATGATCGAGCTCCGTCGAGGCGACCGAGAGGCTGCGGTGGCTCATGCGCGCGCGGCGGTCTCGGCGGCGAAGACATCGGGTGACGCGGCGGCGCTCGCGAAGGCGCTCACCGCGCGCGCACTGCCGGAGGCTCACGGGCGGGCAGAGCGTGCCCTCGCACTGCTGGACGAGGCGATCGAGCTCGAACGGACGCTGAAGGAGCCGCTCTCGCTGGTTAACAGTCCAAGCACGTGGCGGGGCGCCGTCCTGCTCGACGTCGACCGGTTCGACGAGGCGCGGGAGGCGCTCGAGGAGGCGTACCGGCGCGGGCTCGCGCTCGGCCACGCTTCCCGGGCGGTGCCGCTCACGTACCTCGTCGAACTCGAGTGTCGAGAGGGCAACTACGACCGCGCGTTGGCGTACTCGCTCGAAGCGGAGGCGCTCTGGGAGGGCGGGCGAGGGGTTGCGCTGACGCTCGTTGGCCGAGTCCTGGTGGAGGCCCACCTGGGGAACGTCGATGTAGCCCGCGCCGTCGGTCTTCGCAGCATCGAGCTCGCGGGCGAACGCCACGTCGACACGCTCGCTCGGACAGCTGCGGCGCTGGGACTTCTCGAGCTCTCGCTGGGCAACTTCGGTGCCGCACTCGACCGGCTCCAAGCCCTGGTCACACTCCCCGACAGCGAACCACTCAGGGACGCCGTCGCCTTCCGCGCCAGCGCTGACGCGGTCGAGGCGCTCCTCGGCCTCGGCCGCACCGCGGAGGCAAAGGAGCTCGCGGCCCGGCTCGAGCGACGCGCACGAGGCCTCGACCTCCCATCGAGGCTCGCCGCAACATTCCGGTGTCGCGCCCTCGTCCTCGCAGAGCTGGGCGACCTCCCGGGCGCTCGCGCCGCGATCGCCAACGCGAAAACAGTGCATGCACGCCACGACGAGCCGCTCGAGCACGCACGGACGCTGCTCGCCGCCGGCGCGATCGAGCGCCGCGCGAAGCGCAAGGCCCAGGCGCGCGAAAACCTGGAGCAAGCGCGGACGATCTTCAAGCAGCTCGACGCGCGACTCTGGTGCGAACGAGCCCGGCTTGAGCTCGAGCGCACCGGCGTCCATCGCACGGCCGGCGGGGAGCTGAGCGCCGCGGAACGGCGGGTTGCCGACCTCGCGGCCAGCGGCGCGACGAACAAAGAGATCGCCGCGGCGCTCTTCATGAGCGTGAAGACGGTGGAGGCGCACCTCTCGCGCATCTACCGCAAGCTCGATGTTCGCTCCAGGACCGAGCTCGCCTCACACGTGGCGCCGACGGCGGCGACGAGCCGCGGCGACGGCGCCCAGTGAACACCAGACGACACGGTCGGCGCTCAACGATGTACACCTGCCGGTAAGCGGAGGGGACCGGCGAGGAGACTGATGCGGTTCTCGCGTTTGCACGACCGGAGGAAGATCCCTGCGGAGCGCGCAGCTCGGCGATCAGGACCCGGGGGCTCGTCGTGCCTCCTCACCTTCGCCCCCCATGTCAAGTGTCTCCGTGCAGGTGTAAGGACCGCCGAGGGGACGCGCAGGGATTCCACCGATTCGTCCTGGTCGTAGACCTCCTAGCGTTGCTCCGTGTAACCCACCGAGCACGCGAAAGGAGGCGACTCGATGCGAAGATTCACGATCCCGCTGGTCGCGGCGGCGGCGCTGGCCTTGCCCACCGCCGCGGCGACTCAATCAGGCGGTCTCAGCCCGAAGCAGCTCAGCGACCACGGATGGATTTGCGTCAACGCGACCGGCGTCCATTGCGCGCCCCCCGGCACGTCCCTCCCTCCTACTGCACCCACGTTGCAGCTTCTGTACTTCGACACGTCTGACCCGTCCTCGGACGACGCAAACCTCCTGGGAACGGAGACGCTCCTCCGGTCGGATCTTTTCCATGGACAACCATGCCCTACCGAGCCGAGCGGGGAATACCACTTCGTCGGCGACCTCGGCGGAGGAGTGACGTACTACGGCTGCCACCGCGTCGAGCTCGTCACATAATCGTGAACGGCTGACAGCTTGATCCGTCACTCCTTCGAGCCGGCAGCTCTGCGAAGGTCGCGCTCGAAGGAGGGACGTGGATACGATTTCAACGTACGACGCTGGACTCGCTGATCCACGCTGGTTCGGATCAGGCCGACGAGGTGCCCGCGTCGTCGTCGCGATCAGCCGATCAGCGGTCGCCGAACGCACCGAGGACGTCCTCCGCTGACCTTTCGGCCGCGGAGCGACGACAATCGAACCCGCGACTCTCCGGCGTGGGAGGCCGGTGCGGGCCCGAGCGACCCGCAAGAGCGCGGTTCGCTGACGGAGGCGACGCTGCGGGCCGTGCTCGATCTGCTCGGGCAGCGCAACCGACGCCGCTGAGACGTGCGTGCGGTTCGTCGTCACCACGATGGACGACCTGCAGCTACTCCTGGCGCCGTAGCCGCTCGCACAACGCCACACACGTTCTCGCCCCTGAAGAGAATCCCGAGTGACGGGGATTTGCAGAGCCCTCTGACGGACTCGTACCGTCGACCCCCTCTCTGCCGAGAGGGGGTCAGGTTCCCGCCTAGTCAGGCAACGGTCGCTGCTTCTGAGCAGGGCTTTTCTCTCACGACTCGCTTGGCCCCTGCCCACGGAACCGTGCCGGAAGGCGTCGCCAGACGTCGCGCTGCGTCGCGCGTACCGTAGACGTGTCCGAAATGTGTCCGCGTGTTCGACGAGCAGACAACATCAAAGTGCCGATTTGCAGGCACTTTATGGAAGCCCCTCTGACGGACTCGAACCGTCGACCCCCTCCTTACCATGGAGGATTCGGACTTCCGCTACACGGCCAATGAACAGCGCTTGCTAGCGCGCTTTCCCTGCAACACGGCTAGTTCTTCTGCCCGTCGCACCCCTTCCTCGAAGCGCCTTGAGCCTCCCCGAAAAACCTTGAACCTGTCCCCAAAACCTGTCCCCAAGAAAGTCATCTGACGACCAGCGCGCCGACGCCGTCCCTCCTGAAGTACGTGGCTTAGCAGCATCGTCAGGCGGCCTCCGATCGGTAGTCGCGTGGGACCGGGACACGGACGACGCAGGTGTCAGGGTTGGGCGGTACCAGGTAGCCGTCGGCGACAAGGCGCTGGACGAGATCGACGGCGACTGAGAGGGCGACGCCCCGAGCGGCATCCTCGGCACGGCCTTCTGCGAACGCTCCCTGCAAGGCGCCTGTGCCACTCAAGACGGCTCGGCCACGTTGATCGCGCGCCTCCACGTAGATCACCAAGGCATGTCCCGGGTTCAGCGCTTCGCGGTAATCGCTCTCCATCTCGACCGCCCAGAACTTCTGGAAGTCGGCCGGGCTGAGAACGCACCACGCAAACTGGCTGATGCGGCCTCGCATTACTTCCTCCTTGGTGGGCGCGGGACCATAGCCACAGCATCGGACGGACGGCACGCCGGCTGCGGTGCTGCCCGGTGACGCGCAACCGCCGTCAGTTCGACGAGCAGCGGTGCGGTTGGGCATGTACTCCAGCTTGCCCGGTGACACGGTCGTCGCGGCGGTGCAACCGATTAGTTGTGGGGCGCCTGCCGGTCTGAACGGGCAGAACAATCGAACGACCCTCAGACGAGGCGTCGGCTTGTTGCGTACGTTCAGACGCTCGCAGAGGAGGAAAGGAGCCGCCGTGTCCGCAACCGTTCTCTACATGTCGATGTCGCTCGACGGATTCATCGCCGGGCCGAATGAGGGACCGGGCAACGGGCTCGGCGACGGCGGGCACCGTCTGCACGAGTGGGCGATGACGGGCGGCGACGTCGACCTCGAGGCCGTCCGCCGGTCGGGCGGTGTCAACGGCCAGGTCGTCGAAGAGTTCATGTCCACTGGCGCGGTCGTCGCCGGCCGGCGGACCTTCGAGCCTGCCGGCGGCTGGGGCGGCGACCATCACGACGGCGTGCCGATCTGGGTCTTTAGCCGCCACGAGCCCGGCATCGACGTGAGCAGGTGGCCGCTGATCACTTACGTGAACGACGTGACGAGCGCGATGACTCAAGCCAAGCAGGCGGCGGGCGACAAGAACGTATTGGTCCACGGCGCCGCCACCGCCCAGCTCGCACTCGCCGCTGGCGTTCTCGACGAGCTCGAGCTCCACGTCGTCCCGGTGCTCTTCGGCCAAGGGCGCCGTCTGTTCGAGGGCCTCGCCGCCGAGCAGATCGAGCTAGAGCGCACCCGGATCCTCGAGGGGGAGGGCGGTGTCACCCACATGCACTACCGGGTCCGGCGCTGAGCGCAGCAAGTGAGCGCGATCACCCACCTCTTCGCCGGTGTTCCGGTATCCGATCTCGACACGAGCATCGATTGGTACACGCGGTTCTTCGGCCGACCCCCAGACAATCGCGTCGGGGACGAGGTGCTCTGGGAGATCGACGAGCACGCCTGGCTCTTCATCGAGCCAAACGCGACGCGCGCGGGCGCGGGCCGCATCACCCTCGCCGTCGCCGGGCTCGACGCGCTCCTCGAGCGCCTCGCAGCCCAGGGCATCGAGCACGAACCGATCGAGGCCTACTCGAACGGCGTCCGCCACGTGAATGTCCCCGATCCGGACGGGAACGCGATCGCGTTCGCCGAGCCGCCGGACGCTGCGAGCGCGTCACCTCGATCGTCGGAACCGGGCTTCGTCACAGATGACTGATCCCCACCAGCGGGAGGAGGCGTGAAAGTGGCCGAGCGCATGATCGAAGCAAACGGCGTCGAGCTCTGTACGGAATCCTTCGGCCGCCCCGCCGACCCGCCCATCCTCCTGATCATGGGCATCGCCGCATCGATGCTCTGGTGGGAGGAGGGCTTCTGCCGGCTGCTGGCCGAGGGAGGGCGCTTCGTGATCCGCTACGACCACCGCGACACGGGCCGATCGATCACCTCTGAGCCGGGACATCCGGAATACACCAGCACAGACCTCGTCACCGACGCTGTCGGAGTCCTCGACGCATACGGGATCGCGGCTGCGCAGGTGGTCGGCGTCTCGGCCGGCGGTGCCTTCGCGCAGCTGCTCGCACTCGACTACCCCGATCGCGTCCTCTCGCTCGTCCTCATCAGCACGTCGCCCGCGACGCCGGGCGAACGTGGGCTCCCGTCGGCCACGGAGCGGTACCAGCGGTTTGTGGCGAGCGCGACCGTGGACTGGTCGGACGAGAGGTCGGTGATCGAGTGTCTGGTGGACTACGCGCGCGTGCTCGCAGGAGGCGTGCGCCCGTTCGACGAGGCTGCGACGCGCGAGCTGGTGCGCCGCGACGTCGAGCGTGCGCACAACATCGCGGCCTCCGAGAACCACGGCCTGGCCGCGGAGGGCGAGATGCCGCGCGAGCCGCTGTCTACGATCGCGGTCCCCACATTGGTGATCCACGGCACGGAGGATCCGATGTTCCCGCTCGAGCACGGAGAGGCGCTGGCCCGGGAGATCCCCGGTGCACGGCTGCTCACGCTCGAGGAAGCCGGACACGGAGTCGAGCGAGCCGACTGGGAGACCATCGCCCGCGCCATCCTCGCGCACACCGTCGCCGGCGATCGTGGCTGGCCGCCGGACGGCGCGAATGTCGGTGATTGAGATTGAGCGCCTACGATTCTGATGGTCGACTGAGGGTGGACAGTGAACTCCGATACGTTCATTGAGGTCGCCGACGATTGCCCGGCGGTTCACGCCGAGGTCCCTCCGGCGCGGGGTGACCGACCAACGAAGGCAGCTATCGAGTACGAGCTGATTGCCAGCGAGCCGCACGCGCTGACCGAGGAGGACGTGGCGTTTCGGGACTCGCGTGGTCATGCGCGACATCCCGGAAGCGGACTGGCCTGCTGAGCGGGAGCGCTTTCTGTCGCAGGAGAAGCCCCGTCTTCGAGTCCGTGCCCTGGCCAAGCGCTACGGATGGGGAATTCACATCGACTCGCACGGGCGCGTGGCGCTGGTGGCGGTCGAGTCGGCGGAGTATCAGCGTCTCGCTGCCGACCCAGCGCGCCAGATGGGCGCGAGCAACGGATCGGTGGCGCGTTCGACGAGGCCGACGAGTCGGTCGATGAGCGGTCGTGCGACGCGCGCGAGAAGGAGCGCGGAGGCGAGGCCGACGAGGCAGCCGGCGAGGACATCGAGCGGGTAGTGCGCTCCGATGAACACGCGTCCCGCGCCGATTATGGCGGCTGCGGCGAGAAAGACGGAGCCGATTACCCGGTCGAAGAGGAAAACGGCGAATGCGATCCCGAAGGCAGCGCTCGCGTGATCGCTCGGGAAGGAGGGGTCGTGAGAGCGGCTGCCCCAGACGTGAGCGGTTGGGTGCGCGGCGAACGGGCGCTGGCGCTGCCAGATCTTGCCGATCGCCTGGTTGATCAGGAGCGCGAGGGCCGCCGAACCGAGCGCGCAGGCGGAGGCGAGCTTCCACTTGCGACTACCGCCGGGTCGGGCGAGCAGCCAGAGGGCGAAGGGCGACGGCGATCATTGGCACGGCCCACGTTTCGAGCGCGTTGAGACCGCGCCCGAGCCAGGCGTGGTGATAGACGAACTGATTGATCGCGTGGTAGATGCGGTAGTCCAGGGTCACGGCCAGGGCGCACGCTAGCCGAGACCTACTCGAGCGCTTCACGCAGGCTCACGGGTGTGGGCGCGTCAGCTAGCGGCTATGGATTGCTGCATTCGCGGCGGCACGCGCGGCTGCCGGGCTGATCCGTTGCCGGCGGTGTGGGAGCGGTGCGCGGGGTGCCGCAGGTTGTTCCGCTGCGCGGAGAGCTGGGTCCGGGCGGAGACTGAGCAGTGGGCGGAGACTGAGCAGTGTTACGCGCGCGCGCGCGCGCGAGGCCGGATCGCAGCTGAACGAGCATGAACTAGCTTTCCCTCGTGAAGGCGATCCATCTGAGATCGTCGCGAGCCGATTGGAGAACTGCTGCGGCTGTGCGTCTGCGTGTTGACCCTGCGGAGTTGCGAGACGATCTGCTCGAGTTTCTTCGAGCCTCGTCTTGCCTTGGCGTGAAGCACGGTCATCGCGAGATCGAGGTGCATCTTCTGAACAGCGTTAGCGAGCGGCACGATCGCGCCGTGCTCGCCGGGTGTGTTGAGTCGTGGAAAGCACGCCACGGCGATGCCTCCGTCGAGATCATGTCCGGCTGAGTCGCTCGGCAGATGGGTCGAGCCGATCGCACGCTACTCGCCGGGAGCACTCGCAACCGTGGTCGGCTTGGCGGGAGCGCGATCGGTGTTGGCCGCGCTCTCATCACGTCGTGACCGAGGAGCGAGATCGAGCGTTCCGCTCGCAACTTGTTTCGAATAGCGATGCAGTACCGGCCGGCCGACGTGCAACTCCCTCTCCTTGCGCCGCCGGCTCACCTCTAGCTTGAGCCAGTGTCTGGTTTGCGGGTCGAGGCGCGGCGGCGGCTCGGTCATAGCACGCCGAATCAATAGACGATCCTGGGCCGTCAGGGACGGCGACGGGCCGAACCGAGTATTGCGCGATCGCATTGAAGACCCCGCATCGAAGGCTTGCCGCTCGCGATCTGATCGGATTCCCCGACGAATCGCGCTGGGACTCGGGCGAGAGGACGGTCGCGCATGCGAGTGTTGCTAAATGTCCCTTGAGCGCCTAATGTGCGTGCATGGCGGTCAGGGCTGGGATCTATGCGCGGATCTCGTCGGATCGGGAGGGCGATAACCTCGCGATCAGCCGACAACTGACCGACTGCGAGCAGCTGGCCGCCCGACGCCGCTGGAAGGTGGTCGAGCGCTACGTCGATTCCGACATCAGCGCTTACAGCGGCAGGCGCCGGCCCGAGTACCAGCGGATGCTGGAGGACGTCGATGCCGGGGTTGTCGAGGCCGTTGTCGTTTACCACGCGGACCGGTTGCATCGGCATCCGCGTGAGCTGGAGGACTTCATTGACCTCTGCCAGCGAACTCAGACGAAGCTCGCGACCGTGAGCGGCGACCTTGACCTCTCGACCCATGAGGGTCAGCTGCTGGCCCGGATTACGGGTGCGGTCGCACGCAAGGAGAGTGATGACAAGAGCCGTCGCATCCGGCGTAAGCATGAAGAGCTCGCCGCAGCCGGTCGTGTGTCGGGTGGTGGGACGCGACCGTACGGCTACGAGTCCGACAAGCGCACGATTCGGCCGGATGAGGCCGAAGTGATCCGCGACTGCGCGACGCGCGTGTTGGCTGGCGACCCGTTACGCGCGATCTGCACGAACTTGAACCGGCGCGGGATCGAGTCGGCCACGGGGAAGCAGTGGAGCCCGCAGACGCTTCGCCGTTTGTTGCTGTCGGGTCGGATCAGCGGTCAGCGGGAGCGTCACGGCGAGATCGTTGCGAAAGCAGAATGGCCGGCGATCATCAAGCCAGCACAGACGCAGCGCCTGCGGGCGAAGCTCGGCGATCCCGACCGTCGAACGAATCGCGCCGCGCGCCGCTATCTGTTGGCTCGTCTCCTGCGCTGCTCGCATTGCGGAACGCAGCTGTATGCACGGCCACGCGATGACGGTAGCCGCCGTTATGTCTGCGCGAGCGGCCCTGGCTTCGGAGGCTGCGGCAAGGTTACGATCGTCGCCGACCCGCTCGAACAGTTCGTGGTCGAGGCCGTCCTTCACCGGCTCGAGTCGCCGAAACTTTCCGAAGCGATGACGACGAAGTCGCCGAACGACTCGAAGGGAGCAGACTGGCAGGCCGAGATCGAGCGCAGCCAGGCGCAACTGGACGAACTTGCCGAGCTGTGGGCGGCGGGTGAGATCACGCGTGGCGAGTGGCTGAAAGCTCGTCCGCCGATCGAGAAGCGACAGACGATCGCGAAGAAGCGGCTCGCCGCGCTCAACCGCACCACGGCACTGATGCCCTTCATCGCCGACACGGCACGGGTGCGGGAGCAGTGGCAGACGATGACGCTCACCCGCCAGCAACAAATCGTCGCCGCGCTGCTTGATCGGGTCGTGATCGGTCCCGGCCGGCGTGGCTACAACCGCTTCGACCCGTCACGCTTGCGCGCGGTCTGGCGCGTCTGAGCCACGCAGCTCCAGCAGTTCGACCACGCTTCGCAGCACGTCCAGATCCTCGACCCGCGCCGGCAGCCCTTGCGCGGTCGCGCTCTCCTCGGCCCACGTCTGAGCGATTTGGCGCACCTCGTCATCCAGCCCAGGCACACCAATATGCCGGCGCTCCCCGCCAGCCCTCCTGCTCCGCCGAGCGCCACACACGCACTGGCGCACCGCCCATCCGCTCCGACGCCTGCGCAATCACCGCCGCATCCGAGTCGCCCGACAGCGGCACCTTGGCCGGCTGGAAACCCTGCGCCACCTCGTAGCGATGCAGCCGTGGGATCCGCTCGTCGGCGACGTTCTTGCTCACGTATTTCGCGAGATAGCCGGCCGCTCGCCGTGCCTCTTCGAGCGCGCCCGACCCGACCGGCAGATCACCGATCAGCTTGATATGCGTAATCCCGCGCCCCCAGACACCACGGATCAGCCGCTGGCCGACGTAGCGGCCGACCGCGAAATGCACATGCAGGCCGTGCCCACCCGGATGCCACTCCGACGCCCAGGCATACGGCAACGGTTTGCCGCCCAGCTCACGCCGCAGCCCGCGGAAGAACTCGCCGACGTCGACACGTACCTGCTCCGGATCGAAACAACCTCCGCCCCCATACGTCAAGGTCGCGAAGCGATTGAGCCGATTCGCTGCGCAGTAGCGACGCAGCGTTGAGCGCGCCCGCCGAGCCGCCTCCTGCTGCGAACGCTCAACGTCCGGAGCACCACCGCCGACCGGCTTTCGGCTCAGCATCGGAACGAAGCAACCGCCACCCTCGCCCGCATCCGGGTAGAGGTTGAACGTCCAATACGCCTGCCGCCTTAGTCTCATATCGAAGACTATGGCGAGGCGGTCGGACAGACAGTCTCAGATCTGCGACTAGGCCGGTGCCTCTTCCCGGTCAGGCGCAGCCGGCGTCGTCTGATACTTGGTCAGGTTCAGCTTTACGCCCGGCATTCGGTACTCGTCCGGATGGACGCCCAACAGTTTCCGGAACAGCCGGATCCGCCGGTAGATGCTGGCCCGACTCATGCCTAGCCGAAGCAGCCCCTCGAATCCACCCTCGACATGCCACAGCAGCCAGAAGCCGGCCAGGTCCATCATCACCGGCACCGCCGCCTTGCGCGCGAACGGCTCCACGTAGGGTCGGGTGGCCTTGGTCACCGCGTTCGCGTAAGCATCCCAGGCCCGCCGCGCAATCCCTTTCCCCTCCGGCGACGGCATCCGTTCCGAGCGAAAGTCAGCCACCTAGTCTCACAATAGCGACTACACCGGACGCCACAAGCCACCCCAGAAGCGCTCCGAGTTTCGTTGCTAATACAAGGGAAGAACGGGCCGGCGCCCCGCGCCGACCCGCACTCGCCGCGCCAGCCGGGCAGCCCTTACGGGGCAGCCGCGGCCCGCCGCGCCGGGTAGCAGGACCGTCCCGCACCTCCGGCACGCGCTTAGATCAGCAGCCAACCCCATCGGTAACTGGGCGATGCACGAAGAACACTCGATCAAGCCACCTGTGACCGGCGCAGTTTCCTTGATCAGGTCGCCGTCCTAAGACCGCGCAGCTGACGAGCCGCCCACATCAGCGTCTTGCGCAGCAAGAGCCAGCCGGCGAGCAGCGCGCCGTAGACCAAGACCCACGACACCAAGAATGCGAGCGGATTGCCCTCCACCGGAATCTCCCATGGATTGAGCCGGAACGTTTGTGGATAGCTCGGCGGCGAGTAATAGGTCGTGAAGTCTGAGAACGCGAAGTGCACGGGATAACCGAAGCCGAGATGTTTCGCCGCGTCGCGGCTATTCGCGGTCTGATCGATCCCGAGGCTCGCAACCGTGAGGACGAACGAGCCAAACCCGAGCAGTAGCGTCCGAGCAACCGAGAGTCGCTTGAACTCGCGCACGCTCCCAACGTAGCCGCCGCGCGGTCACAGGTCTACAGCGCGCCGTAACTCAGCGCAGGTGCGGGACAGCCCCGGCCGCGGCCACCTTTCTGGTGACATTCGCGAACACTCGCGCATGCGACGCATCGACCTCCTGCGATTCGCGATCGCGTTTGACACGGCCGTCCTCGGGCGCTAGGTTCGGCCCGGACTGACGGCCCCGGGGAATCCGGGGCAGTCGCCGTTCTCTACGAGGAGGTCAGATGTACCGGCATGAGCTGCGCTTTGTGCTGCGCTTCGGCGTCCACGGACAGTTCAGCGAGTTCGCACAGCGTCTCTACCAGGAGGAGACGGCCCGCGGCTGGGCGCCGCCACGGATATGGCGCGCGACCAGCGGACACGTGAACCAGATCGTCATCGAGCACGACTACACGAGCGTCGAGGCGCTGCGGAAGGAGAGGGCCGCCTTACGCGACGACCCTGGCAATATCGGCGAACTCCTCGCCGGCCTCAGCGAGCTGGCAGTACCGGGCACGGCCACCGAGTTCGAGTTCGACGGCATCGAGTTGGTCGGCGCAGCCGAATAACCGAGCCGGGACGCCGGACGACCGGCGTCCCACGCCCGCTAGGCGACATTCGCGAACGCTGGCCCGCACGGGCCTCGTATGCTGCGGGCAGTCGTCGCTTGCTGTCAGCGAATCGTCAGGTTTCCTCCAGCTTGGGATGCTTTGCTGAATGCGTGGCGGGAGCAGAGGAAGCTCAACCGGCCCGCGCTGGGCTGACGGCTCGACGCAACGGGCCGGAGTCAGCGGGGGAGCCGCGGCCGCGTGTCCTCGTGGTCGATGACGAGGAGAGCATCACGGACCTGGTGGGGACGGCCCTGCGCTACGAGGGCTTTCAGGTCGAGATCGCACGAAGCGGCCGCGACGCGCTCAGCGCCGCGACGTCGTTTCGCCCGCACTTGATCGTTCTCGACGTGATGCTGCCCGACGTGGACGGCTTCGAGGTGCAGCGGCGGCTCGTGGCCGACCGGCTGCGCGTACCGATCCTGTTCCTGACGGCGCGCGACGAGACCGAGGCGAAGGTGCGTGGTCTGACGATGGGTGCGGATGATTACGTGACGAAGCCGTTCAGCCTCGAGGAGTTGGTGGCGAGGGTGCATGCGGTGTTGCGGCGAAGCGGGCAGGCGGAGCAGCCGGCGCGGCTGGAGTTCGCTGATCTCGAGATGGATGAGGATACGCACGAGGTCTGGCGCGCCGGCGAGCCGATCGACCTGTCTCCGACGGAGTTCAACCTGCTCCGGTACCTGCTCCTGAACGCACGGCGCGTGGTCTCGAAGGCGCAGATCGTCGACCACGTCTGGCGCTACGACTTCGGCGGCGACCTGCGCATTGTCGAGAGCTACATCAGCCACCTGCGCAAGAAGGTCGACGTCAAGGAGCCGCGGCTGATCCACACCGTGCGCGGTGTCGGCTACAGCCTGCGGCTGCCGAGGTAGGCCGTGCCGCTGCGCGCGCGCATGCTCATTGTCACGGTCGCTCTCTTCGTCGTGGGTCTCGGGGGAGCCAACTTTGCGACCTACCACTTCCTGAGCTCATTCCTCGTCGACCGCGTCGACGACCACCTGCGAGCTGCGACGCGACCGGCGGAGGCACGGCTGACGCGAGCGGGGCCGCTGCATCGGGGCGAACACGGCTTGTCCCTACCCGACGGCAGCTACGCGGCGCTGGTGGACGAGCGCGGCAGGGTGCAGCGTGAGGTCCGGTTCGACTCCGGCCGAGACGCGGCGCGGCCCAAGATCCCAACGGCGCTAATCCGCTCGCAGGCGCGGGGTGCGAAGCCGACGCTGACAACCACGCCGGCGCTGAGCGGGCGGATCGAGTATCGCCTGATCGTCAAGGGCCTCGGCGATGCGGGGGCGGTCGTCGTCGCGATGCTGAAGGGCGCGGAAATCCTGATTCGCGCCTGCGCCGGGCGGTCCGTACGATCCGGCGGTGCTCTTCTTCCTGATGCACGCGGCTGTTCGGAGATTCGTGCGAGCGTTCGCCGGGGGCTCATCGGTTGCCGCGCTGGAGATGGAGAACGCGGTGCTTCGTCACCAGCTGGCGGTGCTGCGCAGGACGGTGAAGCAGCCGTTGCTGCGGCGTAGGGATCGGATCTTGCTCGCTGCCCTGAGCGGCGTTCTGCCGAGGGAGCGCTGGTCGGCGTTCCTGGTCTCGCCGCAGACGCTCGTGCGCTGGCACCGTGAGCTCGTCGCCAGGAAATGGACGTATCGCCGCCGCTCGCCGGGCCGCCCGCCGCTCGATCCCGAGCTTCGCGAGCTGGTGCTGCGCCTCGGGCGGGAGAATCGGGGCTGGGGCTGCGTGCGGATCCAGGGCGAGCTGCGCAAGCTCGGCGTCCGGGTGGGCGCGACCACGATCAGGTCGATCCTGAGACGCTCCGGACTCGGTCCGGCTCCGCGCCGGGGCGGTCCTTCCTGGGGCGAGTTCCTGCGCGCGCAGGCGGACGGGATGCTGGCGTGTGATTTCTTCACCGTGGAGACGGCCTGGCTCCGCACGCTCTATGTCTTGTTCTTCGTCGAGCACGGTTCGCGGCGCGTGCACCTGGCGGGCGTGAGCGCAAACCCCGACTGCGTCTGGATGCGCCAGCAGGCGCGCAACCTGGCGATCGAGGAGCGGTTGGCGAATGTGCGCTTCCTGCTGCATGACCGGGACGCCAAGTTCTCGGGCCCGTTCGACGAGCTCATCCGCTCCGAGGCCGTGCGGGTGATCAAGACGCCGGTGCGGGCGCCGCAGGCGAACGCGATCGCGGAGCGGTGGGTGCGCAGCGTCCGCAACGAATGTCTCGATCACCTGCTCATCTTCGGCCGCCGCCATCTCGAGCGCGTGCTTCGCGACTACGTGACTCACTTCAACGATGAGCGGCCGCACCGTTCCCTGGACCTCATACCGCCCGCCGGCTCAGCGCAGCCACGGGGTTCCCCGCCCGAGGACATCCGTCGCCGCGACCTGGTGGGTGGCTTGATTCACGAGTACTACGCGGCCGCCGCGTGACCGACCGCACTCAAGACTTCGTCGTCGCGCGGAACCCGGACGCTGACAGCAAGCTGCCCTACCTGCTCTTGCTGCCGCTCGAGGGAGGGCTGGTGCTGAAGGCACGCGAGCCGTGGCCTGCGACCGCGCGCGTCTACTGCCACCGCTTCGAGCAGCCCTGGCCCGAACAGGCCGAACTCATCGAGCGGACAGCGGTGCTGCTCTGCCGCCGGCGGGGAGCGGCGATCGATCTCGTGCTCGACCGGCCCCGGCTTGCCCGCTCACAGTTCGTCTTCACGCAGCTGAAGGGCCGCGAGGCGATCTTCTGGCAAACGCAGAAGACCGCCCGCAGCGCCAGCCCCGGCGGCCGGATCCCGCGCCGGCGCACGCTCGCGGGCGCGGTCACGATCGCGGTCGACACCCGCGAGCGCTACCCCTACCGCTTCGCCCAGCAAGGAGCGGACACGGTACGGGAGACCGTTCCCGCCGGCGACTACGCCATCCAAGCACCCGACGGCAGCCTGCTCGCCGCGGTCGAGCGCAAGAGCCTCGAGAACCTCGCCGCCACCCTCTCCGACGGAACGCTCGCCTTCCAGATGCAACGGCTGGCAGAGCTCCCACTCGCCGCCGTAGTGGTCGAGGGTCGCTACTCCGCGCTCTACAAAATGGAACACGTCGACGGCAGCTGGCTCGCCGACCAGCTCGCCCGGCTCGAGGTGCGCTACCCCGAGATCCACCTCGTCTTCGCCGACTCCCGTCGGTTCGCCGAAGAGTGGACCTACCGCTTCCTCACCACGGCGCTCACCGACTCATCCAACCCGAGCCCAAACGGCTGAGACACCTCACGAATCGATCGGCCAGTCCATCCCTCCCGACCGAGCGAATCAGGATTTCCGACCCTTACAGGCGCGTCGCGATCGACGCGAGCGCGACCGCCATCCGCGGCGGGTGGTGTCGCCACTGCGTCTGCGGCGTCGGGCTGAAGCACCGGCTACTCCATTTGCAGTGGCAGCCTGATGTGCGTAGTGCTGTTGTGAAGCCTGCGATGGCAGTCTCCCTCGCAGCGTAGGCGCGTGGCAACAATGGCAACGCTCACGGTTCGCTCGCGATCGCAAGCGTTCGGACGGATCCGAGAGAATCCCTGCAGACCGCCGGTTTCAGGTTTCAGCCGACCGGCCCGATCGGACGCGAACGCCCGCATCGCACCCAGGAGGTCGCCGGTTCGAGTCCGGCTAGCTCCCACTGAACTTGGCAGTACACGAACGTTGAGACGCGAAACCGAGACGCGCTCGTTACGGCTCCCCCGGCCGGCCCGGCGGCCTTCTCAACCCACGACCGCTCTGTGAACATGCAGGCGTATGGCCGAGTTTCCCGAGGGAACTGTTTCGCTGCTCTTCACCGACGTCGATCGCTCGACCGAACTAGTCAAGCGGCTCCGGGAAGCCTACGGCCCGGCGCTCGCTGAACATCGCGCTCTGCTTCGGGGCGCGTTTGCCGAACACGGCGGCGCGGAGGTCGATACCCAGGGGGATTCCTTCTTCGTGGCCTTCGGACGTGCGCGCGATGCCGTCATGGCGACGATCGCCGCTCAGCACGCCCTCGCCGAGCATCCGTGGCCGGGCGAAGCTCCGGTCTCTGTCCGGATGGGTCTCCATACCGGTGAGGTCTATCCCGCCGAACATGGCTACGTCGGAGTCGCCGTCCATCGAGCGGCCCGAATTTGCACGATCGCGCACGGCGGCCAGGTGCTGCTCTCGCGGTCAACGGCCGGGATCGTCGACGACGACGACATTCCGGGCGCTGCCCTGCGCGACCTCGGGGAGTACCAGCTCAAGGACATCGATCGACCAGAGCGCATCTCTCAGCTCGTGATCGAGGGGCTGCCCAGCGACTTCCCGCCGCTGCGGACGATCGATCAGCAGATTTCTCTGACGGGCACCGTGACGATTGTTCTGGCTGAGGGGCGGCGAATGATGCGGCTGTCCCGCGAGCTCAGCCCGGATCACTTCGGGGCGTTGCTCAACGAGTATCAACGGCTGCTCACGGGGCTATTCGAGCGGATGGGTGGACGCGAATTGGAGGTGTCCTTCGACTCGGCCATTGCCGCTTTCCCGACCGCCAAGCAAGCCGCACTTGCGGCAGTTGCCGCCCAACGTGCCGTCGCGGGCCACGAGTGGCCGCACGGGCTGAGGCCTGCGATGAGCGTCGCACTCCATTCCGGAGAGGCAGGGATCGGCTGGGTCGGTCCGGCCGTCTTGCGCTGTGCGGAACTCTGTGACGCTGCCGAGGGCGGGCAGATCTTTATGTCGCAGGCAACGGCGAGTCTGCTCGAGGACGAGGATCTCGGCGAGCTGTCCGTAGGTGATCTTGGCGAGCAGGAGACCAGACGCACTCACGAGGCGGTGCGCGTCCATGAACTTGTCGCCCCCGCGGTCGCGGAGACAACCTAAGGCGTCCCATCACTTTCAATCAGGCGACGACCAGCGGCTCGGCGCAAATGGCGACGAGGTTTGCGCACTGCCAAGTTCCGCCCACTGAACCTGGCAGTGCCCAAACACCTCGGGCGTGAGGACCCGGTAGGTCGGGAGGATCTCCGACCTGCAGTTCACCCGGAGTTCCTTGATCAGCAGTCGGAGCAGGCCTTCGCCTGCTTGGGGTCGGCTTCGGCAACCACCCGCTCGAGTTCGGGGACGGCTTCGAGTGCGGCTGTGGTGACGACAATGGAGGGATGACACAGGAATCGCCTTGAACGACAAGCCAGCCGAGTTAGGCCCCGGAATGAGAGACCCGCGATTCGACATACCGGTCCTAGCCGTCGGAGGTCTCGTCTCGGCTGCGCTTAGCGTCGGCCTCGGTACGGCGTTCCTGTACATCTCACGCACGAACACGCGGCCTGACGTCGGTCCGACGGCGGCAACGCTCGACGATGCATTCAGCACCCTCTTTGGGGCCGCACTCGGGCTCCTCGTCGGCAGCGGCCTGACCGCCTTTCTTGCGCGCCGCGGCCCCCGGATCACGACCGGAGTCGTCGCCGGGGTCCTCGCCTACGCTGCTGTGTTGATTCCTGTCGTCGTCGCGACCGGGCCAAGCGATGTCAGCGCCGGCGAATCATTCGGCTTCGCCCTCGTGCTCGGCGTACCGCTCGGAATATGCGTCTTGATTGGAGCGATCGTTGGAGCGCGCTTCGGGGCGAATACGGGATGAGCATCGGCAGGCGCCAACTGCAGCGTCGGGCTGGGCCAGCGCTCTAGGAGTTGGCAGATATCGGCTCGGCCGCCAACACCGGCGGGTTTGCGCACTGACAAGTTCCGCCCATAACTGACATTGCGCAAACCGCGCGCGTGAAGTGCGGGTAGGTCGCCAGAAATCTCCTCACCTCGCTGGTGCGAGAATGACTTCATGCGATCTCTCACGAGACGCGGCCTGGTCGGGTTCGCGATCGTGGCGCTCGCGGCAGGCTGCGGAGCCAGCGCGAAGGAGCAGACGCTCTCAGCGGGCGATCTCCGGCGGATCACGACCGTTCGACCGATGACGCCGGGCTGGGGTTTCTCCGGCCAAGCCTTGGACGATGGGCGCGCGGTGGGTCTTCATGTACGCGGCCGCCGGGAACTGCTTGAGCCGGTCGGCGGTGATGAAGATGCCGCTGATCACCATGTTGCACTTCTTCGTCTGGAATGCCCCCGACGTGTCCTGCGTCAGCACGGCGTCGGCCCGGCCGATCAGCAGCTGCGCCACGGCGTCCGGCGACCGCGGCCGGCAAGGCGGTTGGGTTCGACCGACGCGAGCGCGGGCAGAAGGCCGGGGAACGAGGCCTGCACGAACTTCGCCTTGACCTTCCAGAGCTTCGCGATCCGCGGTCGAGGAGTACCTCAAGGCTCTGAATGACCAGTTCAAGTCCGAGTCCATCGGCGGGAAGGTCGAGCCACGAGCGCACGCGGCGGTTCCTCACGCTGGTCGAATAGTGCGGCGGGCAGTGCCGCTGATCCTCGTGGCGCTCATGGCCGGCTGCGGTGCGACGGCCCGCGAGGCCGCTCCGCTCAAGTGCGTCGTCCGTGTCTACTTCTGCACCGACGATACCTGCGCTGCGGCTGCGACCCGGGTGCAGGTCGACGCCGTCAGGGCTCGCTTCCGCGCAAGCGACGACGTGTGGTCGGTGCGATTCGTCTCGAAGTCGGAGGCTCTCCGGCGGATAAGGGAGCACTACCCGGACATGGTCGCCAAGCTCCCATCGAATCCATTTCCGGACGCATTGGTCGTCCGGCCAGTGAAGGGCGCAGATCAGGCTCGGATCGCCGCGACGTCGCTGAGCGGAAGGGCGGCGTCGAGAGAGTAAAGCTCGACCCCAACGCAGGCGACTGACACCGTTCCCGCGGCGCGCCCCCCTTATGGTTCGCGCTCTCGCTTGGACGATTGTGGAGAACCGTTTGAACAGGGTGCTACGGTCGGCGCGTCGTCGGCGGAAGGCGGTCCATGGAATTCCGGATCCTCGGCCCACTCGAGGTTCGAAGCGAGGGACGGACAGTCCAGCTCGGCAGCGCGAAGCAACGCGCGCTGCTGGGCGTCCTCCTCCTCCACACGAACGAGCCGGTATCGACGACGCGTCTCGTCGACGAGCTCTGGGGAGCGAATCCGCCTGTCACTGCTGAAAAGCTCGTGCAGGGGTACGTCCACGCTCTGCGCAAGCTCATCGGCGCAGACCGCCTTGTCACCCAGATGCCCGGCTACCGCCTACAGCTCGAGCCGACGGCTCTCGATCTCGCTGAGTTCGAACGCCTTGCCGAAGAGGCACGTGTCGCCGAGCTTGAGGACGCGGTGGAGCTGCGTCGGCGGGCGCTGTCGCTCTGGCGCGGGGCGCCGCTGGCGAACGTGGTGCTCGAGGGTCCCGCGCGGCACGAGGTCGCGTGGCTCGCCGAGCTCCGGCTGACGACGCAAATGGAGCGAATCGAAGACGAGCTCCGGCTCGGGCGCCATGCGCAGATGATCGGCGAGCTCGAAGCGCTCGTCGCGGCCAACCCGTACCAGGAGCGACTGTGCGCACAGTTGATGCTCGCGCTGTACCGGTCGGGCCGCCAGGCGGAGGCTCTCCAGGCATATCAGGCCGTCCGTCGTGTGCTCGACGATGACCTCGGCCTCCAGCCGGGTCAGGAACTGCGCGATCTCGAAGCGTCGATCCTGCGCCAGGACGAAGAGCTCTCGCTCGACGGAGGTGCAGTCCGCGAGCCTCTTCGACCGGCGGAGCCTCCGGTTGCGCACGTCGCCGAGACGCGACGTTCGAGATCGCCCCGGGTGATGCTGCTCGCACCGATCGTCGTGGTCGCCGCCGCAGCGGCGATCGCGGCCCTCGCGCTGCGGGGAGGAGCGCATCCGGTGACGGTGCCTCCGAACTCGGCGGCTGTGATCGATCCGAGGACCAACCGCGTTGTCGCCGCCGTGCCGGTCGGCATCCGGCCCGGTCCGATCATCAGCGGGGGAGGATCGATCTGGGTCGGCAACATCGACGACCGGACGGTTCATCGCATCGACCCGAGTACCAGGACGGTCGTCAAGACCATCTCGCTCGGCGCGACCCCCACGGGCTTGGCGTTCGGCGCCGGTGCGCTATGGGTCGCGCACGGCCGTCGTGGACAGCTCTCTCGCGTCGACGCCGAGTTCTACGACGTGAAGACCGCCGACGTGGCGACACGGGCCTTCGGCTCCTCGACCGGCAGCGTCGCCTACGGCGATGGCTGGGTCTGGGCTGCCTTCGGCGATTCCACGTTTGCACGGATCCGGCCTGCCGACGGCCATCTCTCGCGATCGACCTTCGCGGGCGCAGTTCCGACCGCGGTCGTCGTCGGCAGCGGCTCGGTCTGGGTCCTCAGCGCGGGCGACGCCACACTACGCCGGTTCAATCCGACGACCTTCGAGGAGGGTGCCCTCAGGCCGATCAGCGTCGGCCGCCGACCGATCGGCCTCGCCTTCGGGGTGGGGGACGTCTGGGTCGCGAATCAGGGCGACGACACCGTGACGCGAGTCGATCCGGGCACCAACGCGACGCAGGGCATCCACGTGGGCGACGAGCCGGCTGCGATCGCGGTCGGTCCGGACGCCGTCTGGGTGGCGAACGCAGGAGACGGCACGGTCTCGCGGATCGATCCGGCCAAGAACGAGGTCGTCCGGAGGATCCGGGTCGGGAATGCACCGGCCGGAGTCGCCGTCGCCAACGGCTACGTCTGGGTGACTGTGCAGACTCGCTGACTAGCGGTAGAGACAGGCAGCCGTCAGGTCGAGCGCCGGACGGAGCACCATGCAACCGACACGCTTCGAGACGAACGTCACCTCGCTGAGGAAGTCGATCGGTACAAGCGGCGCCGGGTACCGGGAGAGCCTCACGTCGAGGGCACCGTACGCCCGGTACCGAGCGGGCCCGCGTATGCTCGCCGCCCGGCGCATCAGGCGGCCGTATCTCGGCGAATTGAAGCGAGCGAGATTCGTGCCGCCGATGTACTGCGCATCGAGCGGGCGGTTGATGTAGCCGTAGGGATCCACGAAGTCCGGCGTCCAGAGAACTTGCGCCATGTCCCACGGCTCATTCGGGTCGCCGAGCCTGCCGAGGTAGGCGGGGTTCGTCACGTGGAGCGGGATCTTCTTCAGCTCGACGTAGAGCCCGATCTCGGCCAGTTGCTGCTTGACGGCCTGGCCGAGCGCGACCGGCTGCGGAAAGTCAGTGACGTACAGCACTGCCTTTCCGCTTCGCAAGTTGCCACGCGCGAGCGCGCGTGCTCGGCGCAGGTCGGCGCGGTAGAGCGGGTAGACGTCGGCCTCCCGGTATCCGGGTACCTGCTCCGGGAGGTACTGGTCGGTCAGGTCTCCTGCGAGCGGATTCCGAGTCGCGCTGGCGATGACGGCGCGGTCGATTGCGAAGTTGACCGCCCGCCGTAGCTCGGGATTGTTCCGGAAGAGCGGGCGGGATGAATTGAACACGAGCATCCGCAGCGTGAGTCCTGGTCTGATTTGGAGCTGGGTCTTGTTGATCCCGTACTTCGCCAGCAGCCGGAGGCTGGGGTCGAAGTACTGGGCCGCAATCGTGTAGCCCCAATCGGCCGCACCCGTGTCGACCCGTCCGATGACCTCCTGCGGCGAGTCCGCGCGCAGATCGACGTCGAAGCCGTCGACGTGATGCGGCCGGCTGCCGCCGTAGAAGCGATTGCGCCGGATCACGACTCGTTCCCGCGGCCGGTATTCCGAGATGTAGTACGGACCGGCGGAGGGAAACGCGCCGATTCCCTCCGGATCGACAGGCAGCGTGGGCGGGACGGCACAGAAGAACGGCATGGTCGTCCGCTGCGCGAAGTCGCGGATCGGATGCTTGAACCGGATCACCAGCTTGGTCCCTCGTGCGACGATGCCGATCGCCGCCTTTCTCTTGCCCGATCGCACGTCCTCGGCGCCGACGATGTCCTGGGTGTACTGGACTGCCGCCGATCTGATCCCCGGTGCGAGGGTGCGGTTGATCGCGCGGGCGAAGGCACTCGCACGTACTGGCCTTCCGTCGCTGAAGCGGAAGCCTTTCCGCAGCGTGAACGTGTAGGTCTTCCCGTCGTGGGAGACCTTCGGGAAGCCCTTGGCGACCTCCGGGACGATCCGAAATCCTTCAGGCGCCGGCCGGTCTGGATACGACATGAGGTGCGCACACGTCGTGTCGAGGAGCGCCCACCCTTCGCGCGTGTACGAGAGGGCTGGGTCGACGTAGTCGAGCTGTCCAAGACCGACGCCCTCGAGGCTGATCCGGAAGATGCCCCCTTCCGGGATCCTCGCCGTCGAGCCTTGTGCTCCAGGCTGGATGGCGACGGCGAAGACGCTCGCGAACGCACCGACGCGAAGCAATAGGTGGAGCCTCCTGGGGCGCATCGTCTAGTCCTCCGGAGCGTAGAACCTTCGCGTCCCCAGGCATAGGCCCACTCGTCTCATGCCTCGAGCATGTCGGTCGGGACGCTGAACACGGCTCCGAATGCTCGTCCAGCGCGGTTGAGTCCGGCTTGAGCCCCAGTGGAGGCTCGTTCGGACGCCGAATCGTCGGGCGCGGCGCCCTCAACCCGTTCTCCACCGCCGTTCAAACGGGCTTCAACCGCCGGCCTGGAGCCTCTATCCCGAGACAGCGATGGGAAGCCGAAGACTCATTCTCAGGACATCGACAGCGATCGGCGCAGTCGCGCTCGCGTTCGGCGTGGCGGCAGAACGTCCGGCTCGCGCGCTGGCGATGGCGTCGGACGTGCAGGACGCGGAGCCGCTCGCACACGCTCGGCAGATCCGCGCCGAGGTCGACTCGCACTACCGCAGGTCGCACGGCCCAAGGCTCGCCGTGACGGAGGCCTCATCGACGGCGGTCATCGACTCGTTCACACTCTTCTCCGGCCTGGCGGAGGAGCCGCGCGTCCTGCCAGCGGCGAATGGGATCTACTACGCGGTCTGTCCCATCGGGGCGACTTGCCCGTATCCGGGTCGGCGGGCCCAGCCGGCGACAGCGTTTCTCCCCCGGCGGGCGGCGCTCGAGTTGGCGGTGCGCACGTTCCTCGAGACATCGGCGGACCTCGTAGCCGTTTCGCTGCCGACGGCCCGCTTCGTTCTGCTCATCCTCGAGCGCGACGACGTCCTGGGAAACGTCGACGCGGCGGCGCTGCGCGACATGCTCGCCGTGGATCCCGCGACCGCGCCCGACAACCCGCTTCGGCGCCTGGTCGATCAACTGACAAGGCCGTACCTGTTCGTCCCGTGGGCGCTCGTGCCGGTCTCGGACACGCGCGAGACGATCCTCGCCTCGCGCCTTCTGCACTGACGATCGCAACAGGAGGTGGAAACGATGAAGAAGGTGATTCGAGCAGCGCTAATGGTTGCCGCACTGATCGCCCTCGCAAGTGTGCTCGCGCTCCACGCGGCGGCCGAGCCGTCGCCCAACGCGAACCGGCTCGAGGCAGCTTTCACGGAAACCCCTGCCTCGATTACGAACCGAATCGCCGATCTCGGGGTCTTCCAGCTGATCAACACGGGCAGCGGGACGCTCGAGGGCTTCGGCCCGGCGACCGTCGTCGTTGGGATCACCCAGGATCGCTCGGTCACGCCGTGCGGGCCGGGAAGCTGGACGAACGCTGCGACGCGCCGCATCGTCCTCCAAAAAGGCGTGCTGGTTCTGCACGAGGTGGGCATCCGATGTCCGACCGCGTCGGGTCCTGACATCACCGGCACGTACGAGGTCGACGGTCTCTCGAGCACGGGGATCTTCTCGGGCGCGCGCGGTACCGGCGAGGACACGGTCGACACGGTGGCCCACACCTCCAGGCTCTCGGGCAAGCTCAAGCTCGCATCGGACGGCAGCTGAGGCGCCTGTCGGACGTAGGCCGCGACGGCTCCAGGGAAGATCGGCGCCGTCGCGGCCGTCCGGCAGTCACACGGACGCGCGAGGAGCAGGACATGAAGCGACACAAGCTGATCGTCCCACTGGCCGCGCTGACAGCGGTCGTGGCAGTCGGCGCGGCCGCGCCGTCGGCGGCCGCCTACGACACGCCGGCTCGGCTAAACGAGGTCGCGCGCGTGTACTCGCTCGGAGTCGGGGAGGTTCGCTGCGACTCCGAGGGCGAGTGGAACGCAGACTCCGCGTCGCGGTTCGCCTGGAGCTACACGAACCTCCGCCACGACTACAGCGTGCTGCGCCCGTTCCTGTGCGAAGGCGCGCTGAACGTCGGCAATCCGGCGGTGCCGCTGTGGCAGCAGGCGGCTGGTGCCTGGATCCTCGTCCACGAGGCCTATCACCTCCGCCACTGGCGCTTCCGCCGCAACGAAGCGAAGGTGCTGTGCCAGGCAATCGTCTACTTCACCGAAGCCGCGACCAGGCTCGGCGCGACTGAGGAGCAGGCGAACGAGCTCTACCCCTATGCGCTCGCGCTCCACCGCCAGACGACGCAGCTGTACCCCTGGTACCGCGACCCGGCCTGCATCGTGCCGCCCTGGATCCTGCCGTCCAGGCCGTAGACACGCGCGAGCCTCTCGTGGGAGGGGTGGGGTGGGACTCGAAGCCACGCCCCGCGGTTATGAGTGAGGCGACTCCGTAACGATAGGAGACGGCATGGCAGGGAAGCTCGTCCACTTCGAGGTGCCGGCAGACGACACGAGCCGGGCGCTGAACTTCTACAACGAGATGTTCGGGTGGTCGTTTCAGGCGATCGAGGCCCGGTCGAGTACCACATGGCGCAGGTCTCCGAGGGCATGGGCGGTGCGATCCATCGCACCGACCAGGGCGGCGTGTGGGTCCCAGAAATTCGATTCGCTTCCCTTCGATCGAAGTTCGGCCTTTGAGCGGCGGTTGTGGGCAAATCTCGGGCGAGCGATCGAATCGACGTCGCGCGCTATTGCGACCTGAGGTGTGTAAGGGCCGACACCGCGGCTGACAGCGGCTGTGTATGACCAGCAGCGCGTATCGCTATGCGGCGAGTTCGTATTCGTGGAGCAGCCCGCCGAGTCGGTCGCGCCGACGGACGCGCCACTCGTGGTCAAGCGGCGGGCCGGGGCCCATCTTCGGAAGCGGCGATTGCTGGTCGAGCGAGCGGTGTGGCCGATGCGTGTTGTAGTAGGCAACGTACTCGCACAGCACCGTCTCGAGGTGCGTACGCGAAGTAATCAGGATCCGATCGAGGCACTCGCGACGGACGCTGCCGACCCAGCGCTCGGCGTGCGCTTTCGCCCGAGGCGCCGCGATCGGCGCCTTGATCAGCCTGAGTCCATCGGAACGAAAGACCTCGTCGAACGCGGCCGTGAATTTGCTGTCGCGGTCGCGAATCAGGATCCGATGCCTCTGTTTCTGCGCGGTGAGGGCCATCGTCAGGTTGCGCGCCTGCTGCACGACCCAGCCGCCGTCGGGATTGGCGGTGACGCCGGCCAGATAGACGCGACGTCTCGACAGCTCGATGAAGAAGAGCACGTAGAAGCGGCGCAGCCAAAGCGTCTCAACGGTGAAGAAGTCACACTCAAGGATCGCCGTCGCCTGCTGGCGCAGAAACTCCCGCCAACTGACGCTTGCGCGTCTCGGCGCTGGCTCGATGCCGTGACGGTGGAGAACGTTCCAGACGCTGCTCGCAGACTGCGGGATCCCGAGCGCGACCAGTTCGCCATGGATGCGCTTGTATCCCCAGCTCGGGTTCTCCGCTGCCAGCCGCAGGATCAGCTGCTGCATCTGCGTGGCGAGCGGCGGCCGTCCCGGCCGCCGACGTTCGTAGGTCCAACGACGGCGGACGAGCTCCCGATGCCAGCGCAGCAGCGTCTCCGGCTGGACAAGAAACGACCGCCGCTTCCGCGGCAACAGTTGGTTGAGCGCCGCCAGCAACACACGATCGGCAGACCGCAGGCGCGGTCGCCCGACCTGCCGCCGCCGCACCTGCAGCTCATGGCGCAACACCAAGATCTCAAGCTCCTTCGCCCGATTCGAACGACCAAACAGAACCAGCAGCTCGAACAGACGGCGCACGACCCAGTAAGAACTCGAACCGAAATGAAGGGACCCGTTCCCTGACGACGAAGGCCGTCGGCATCCGTCGTCAAGCTGGGAGGGGTGCCGATGGCTGTTGCGCCGTGGATCGTGGCGGACGCGTTGTGGGCGAAGGTCGAGCCGCTGCTGCCGAAGAAGGAGCGGCGCTTTCGCTACCCAGGCCGGAAGCGGCTGGACGACCGCGCCGCGCTGCAGGGGATCCTGTTCGTGTTGCACACGGGGATCGCGTGGCGGCATCTGCCGCGTGAGCTCGGCTTTGGCTCGGGCTCGACCTGCTACCGGCGAATGGTCGAGTGGCAGCAGGCGGGCGTGTGGGAGACGTTGCATGCGCTGCTGCTCGCGGAGCTGCGCGCGGCCGGCGAGCTCGAGTGGTCGCGCGCGGTCGCCGACTCCAGTCATGTGCAAGCGAAAAAGGGGGCGCCAAAACGGGCCCGAGCCCGGTTGATCGAGCCAGATCCGGCTCGAAGCATCACCTCTTGGTCGACGCGACCGGAATCCCGCTTGCCTGGACGGTCACGGGCGGCAACCGCAACGACGTAACCCAGCTCGTCCCGCTGATTGAGCGGGTGCCGCCGGTGCGGGGCAAGGTCGGGCGTCCCCGCCGCCGTCCGGAGCGGGTAACCGCCGACCGCGGCTACGACCACGAGAAGTACCGGCGCGAGCTACGGCAGCGTCGGATCACACCCGAGATCGCGCGCCGCCAGACCGAGCACGGCTCCGGGCTCGGCCGTGTCCGCTGGGTCGTCGAGCGTACCTTCGCCTGGCTGCATCACCTCAAGCGGCTGCTCGTCCGCTACGACCGCCGCCACGAGATCCACGAGGCGTTCCTCGCCATCGGCTGCTGCCTCGTCTGCTTCAGGAGACTCCAGCGCTCATTGTGATTCGAGTTCTAAGAGAAGGACAGGCCTTCTAGCAGCAAACGTCGACTACCCATCGGCCGACGCTACCCGCTCGAACGACCCCAGTTACTCCTTCTCTCCGACCGCGCGAGCCCCGCAGAAGCAGTGCGCGAGTTTCTGGGACCCACACGCTTCAATCAATCCAGAGGGACGCGGTCCCGGGTCCGCCGTTTGTTGGCCCGACCCCTGAGTAGAAAGGAATTCGTGGTCCTTTGTCGATTACTCGCCCGCTCAACGTGGCGAGAGAAGGTGACGGAGCCGCAGCGTCTGGGATGAAGGCAAAGGTACGGCCGTCTCCCGCAACGGCAATAGCGGCCGCGAAATGTCGAAGAACGGTTCGTCGGCGACCGCTTTGCACGTTGATTGCGTAGAGGGCGAGACCTTGACCCCGCAGTAGCGTGCGCGAATCCGGGGTCCAGGCCGCACGCCAGAGGCCTGTCTCGACAAAGCCTCGGAGTAGGACCCGTGGCTTCCCTCCGGAGCTAGGACGTACAACGAGATCGCATAACGCGTGCGAGCCGAGCCTCGTTATGTGGCAGGCTCCATAGGCGATCAACCGTCCGTTAGGCGCCCAGGACGGAGCAGCGAGCGCGCGGTCGGGCGTCTCTCTCGCGATGAGGCGAGGTCTGCCGCCCGCGGCGCTGATCGTATAGAGGGCGTCGCCGGGGGCGTTGCCTGTCGACGTGTACGTGACGATGTACGCGATGCGTCGGCCGTCCGGCGACCAGGCATCGCCCCAAATCTGCGGTATGGATAGAGCCTGGGCTGGAACGCTCGTCAGTTGGCGAAGACCTGTTCCATCACGATGGATCGTGTAGAGGGCAGTGACGCCGCGGCACCCGGTCACCGATGGGTCGTCAACACAGTCGACTGAGAAGGCGAGCGTACGACCGTCAGGCGACCACGCGAGCGCAACGCCGTACGCCTCCTGATCCGTCGTAAAGAGGCGCCGTGGTCGACCGTGACCGACACGAACTACATAGATGCCGGTCTGTCCCTTCGCGCGCGCGAACGCGATGTCCTTGCCGTCGGGGGACCAAGCGGCGGGCCAGTTGCCGATGCTTCCAGGATCGGCGGGTACTCCTTCCAGCGCGAACAATCGGCGCTGATTCGACATCCACACACCGAGCCTCCCGTCAGCGCGGGTGTAGACGATCTTCCAGAGAGGGACGCGCGTCCGCGTTGCACTCGCGCCTGGTGCGCCCGACGCCCGCGCGGTCGGCCCTATGCGTGACGATGCCGCCGACGAGGAGGCAAGCAACGCCAGGACGGCTACCGCGGCGAAACGGGGCCTGCCTGCTGTCATTACGCTCCCTCCAAGCAGAATCGTGCATCCAGAGGTTCGCACCGTCCACTAATCGTCCGGTAACCCGGCAGAACGGTGGCCTGTCAGGGCCATCGGGCCCGGCAAGCGCAGTCGGGTGCCAGTCTCACCCGCTGTGTGATTTTGCTGTCCGCGACCACGCACGCACCTAACTCCTCGAACTCGCATAAAGAGCCCGCCGACGACGAGTCGCTGCCCAGACGCACGCTGAACGCAAGTGCACCCCTGCCCCATCGGGATTGGGCTCGACGTCACGGGCTCCTCTGCGTCCGGCCGGACGCGCTCGTGTTCACGACCTCGCGTGGACGGCCGCACGGCCGTCGCAACGTGCTCCGGGCGGTCTACGCGGCTGGTGACGCCGCGGGGTTGAACGGAGACGGCCGCGAGCGGGTCGGCGTGCACGACCTCCGCCATTCGTTCGTTGCGGTCGCGCTCGCGGCCGGGCTCACGCTGCCGGAGGCTGCCGCGCTTGCGCGCCACGCCAATCCGCGAGTGACTGCGACTATCTATGCGGGTCTCACCGATGCGGCGCGGGCGGGGCTCGGGGCGAAGCTCGCCGAGGCGTTCGGAGCGTAGGCGCGTGGCAACAATGGCAACGCTCACGGTTCGCTCGGGATCGGACGGGTTCGGCCGCATCCGAGAGAATCCCTGCAAATCGCCGGTTTCAGCGAACCGGCGCGATCGGACGAGAACGCTCGCTCACTATCGCACCCAGGAGGTCGCCGGTTCGAGTCCGGCTAGCTCCATCGAAAGCCCTGGAAATCCGCAGGATTCCGGAGAAGGTGATCCTTCCTCCGAGGACAGAGCGCGTTAGTCAAGCCGCGGTCAAGTAGCTCGGCGTTTGCCCGTTTGGCAACGGATGCGGCGGCGGACGATCGGGCGTTGCGATCGCGGAGCCCGCCCTGTCCGCGCGCGGGTCGCGGCGTTGGGTTCTGCCGCGGTGGCTTCCGCGAGGATGTGGGCGAAGCGGCTGGCGGCCATGGCGGCGCGGACGTCGGCGGCGTGGCGCGCCCGTTCGAACAGGTGGGTGTAGACGTGGAGGGTGATCGCCGTGCGTGCGTGGCCGAGGATGCGGCTGACCTGGCAGACGTCGAGGCGCAGGTCGAGGATCAGGTGGCTGGCGAAGGTGTGGCGCAGGTCGTGGAAGCGAAGGGGCGGCCGGCCGCCTCCGTCGAGGCCGGCGCGTCTGACCGCGTGGGCGAGGGCGGTGCGGGCGACGTTGCGTTGCCCGAGCGGCGTGCCCTGCCGGGTTGCGAAGACGTAGTCGTCGTCGCCCGGGAAGCGGGTGCGGGCTCGTTCGCTGGCGAGGACGGTCGCGAGTTGCGGGGCGAGCGGGATGTCGCGGACGGCGGCGCGCGTCTTGGGCGGGATCCGCCGGGCGGGGGCTCCCAGGTGCGCGCGCGAGAGCTGGGCGCGGACGCGGACGAGGCGGGCCTGGAAGTCAACCTCGGCCCAGGTGAGGGCGAGCAGCTCGGAGAGGCGCATCCCGGTGTAGAGCGCGGTCGCCAACAGCGGCCGGTAGCGGGGGAGGCAGGCGCGCAGGAGCTCCGCGATCTCGGTCTGGCCGAGGACGCGCTGGGCGCGGGGAGCGGGCCGCGGCCGCTCGGCCTTCTCCAGCCGTCTCAAGGGGTCGTCGAGGATGTAGCCGCGCCGGCGGGCGAAGCGGAGGATGCCGCCGAGCGGGACGAGCGCGTTCGCGACCGTCTTCGGCGCCAGCCCCTTCCCGCTCAGCGCCGCGACGAGGCTGGCCATGTCGTCTGGGGTGAGCGAGCGGATCCGCTTGCGCCCGAGCTCGGGCAGGAGGTGGTGGTCGAGGTAGTAGCGGTAGTTCTCGAGCGTTCGCTCGCGCCGCTCGCCCGTGGCCACCTGGCGTTCGAACCGCGCCAGCCACTGGCAGGCGACCGCGCCGAAGGTGAGCCGCGGCCAGAGGGTCAGCAGGCCGCTGTGGGCGGCCTCGCGCAGGAGCTCGCGCTCGATCCGCGCTTGCTCGAGGTCGCCCGCCACCGTGCGCAGACTCGCTCTGCCGTCGATCATCACGCAGACGGCATACCTGCCGTTCGCCTGGCGGTAGATGCCCCGCTCAACCCGGACACGCCCCCTCGACTCGCTGCTTCTCTCCGATTGCATCGGCGTCCCTCCTTGTTCGCGCCTCCGAGCTCCACTGCTCGGCCAGCTTCGTTCTGGCTGTGAAGGTCTTTCCGGCTGAGAAGGTGCGAGAAGACCCGGGTACGTCCTATGCGGCGAGCGAGCCACCGGAGATCCACTTTGGCGGAGGAGTGACGGAACGCGGCCGCGGCGAGTGCGCGCACGTCTGAACGGCGGTGGACAGGAAGCGCGAGTTACCGCACCGCTACGCCGACGACGTAGGTGCGGCCGAGCGTCCTTCCCAGAGGACCCTTCACCAATCCTGCGGCGGCAAGCTCAAGATCGCAAACACGCGCCGCAGACGCTCATCGAGGTCGGCCACAGGCTGGTACGAGCGGCGGATCACCGGGAAGGACGCGGGCGTCTCATCCGAGGGTGACGTCGGGTCCTTGCGCCGCTTTCCGCCTCCTCGGCCGGTGCACTCGGTGAATCGACATGCTTTGACGTCATCGGGCACAGCAACGCTTTCGAGCGGGCGAAGGATTCCCGACTCGTCACGGCGATGAACCCCTGCCAGTCCAGGGCCTGAGGCGGGGTGCGACGGAATCCGCTTGGTTATGCGGTTTCTACGGACGCGGGCTTGCCGGCCATGCAGTTTGTTCCTGCGGTGGGCGCGGCACGGCGACCCCGTCACCGCTCTGCACCGCCGTGGAGGAGATGCAACTCCGTCAGCGCGAGGGCGGAAGGCTGGGCCGACAGGTTAAGCCCACGCCTGCCGATGCAGTCACCCAGGCGATTGGAGGCGCCGGCGACTGGCTGCGGCATCGGCACACCGAGCAGCAGCGTCGCGAGGGGCCGCTCAGACCCGAGGAGCGAGAGTGGCGGCGGAGCATTGCCGGGAAGGGGAGATGGATTCTCGCGGCTCTCCTCGGCCTCCTCGCAATGGGTTTCCTCTTTTACGCGGTTCCCCTTGCCATCGTCACCGCGGGTGATGTGCCGAACGCGCCGAGACGGCTTGAGCTGCGAAACGACGTACGCGGCTCGATCGCGCAGCTCCTCGCCGGCATCGTGCTCGCTGGCGGACTTGTCTTCACTGCGCGGACCGTCCGCGCTACACGCGAGGCGCAGATCACCGACCGGTTCAGCAAGGCGATCGAACATCTTGGGAACGACAAGCTCGATATCCGCCTCGGCGGGATCTACGCGCTCGAGCGGATCGCCCGGGATTCCGAGCGTGACCATGGGCCGGTCATCGAGGTGTTGACGGCCTACGTGCGACGCTATGTACGTCCCGAGGGCGAAAGTGAGGCCGGATACGAGCCGCCGTCCGACATCCAATCAGTCGTCACAGTCCTCGGCCGCCGGGACGTGAGCCACGATTATCTGGGTTTCCACCTCAATCTCTCTCACGCCGACCTCAGAGGAGTTGACTTCCGCGGGGCGGGTCTTCGCGGCGCGCTAACTGACGGAGGCGGACCTCCGGCGAGCCCAGTTCCAGCATGCCGACTTGCGTGACGCCTATCTATGGGGAGCGAACCTCTCTGAAGCGGCGTTCGAGCAAGCCAGACTTGGTGGCGCGTTCCTTCGTGATGCCGAACTAGTCAACACGCGCTTCACTACCGCCACCTACAACAACGAGACGGTATTTCCTGACGGGTTCGACGTGGCAGCCTCGGGAGCGCTCCCCTCGGACCGGCTATATCACGCCGCCGTCCTACCGCCGGGGCACGCGAATCGCAACTTCTGGCGCAAGCTCTCCAGGCACCGCTGACTTCAGCCCAAAGACCGCCGTCCCGGCCTGACGACCGCCGAGGGCAGAGGCCGCTCTCGACGTCGGCGCCGGAGCCTCGAGGACGGTGGACGCAGTTCGCGACCTGCAGGGCAAGCTCGGCGCGGGCGCGCTTGCCGCTGCGCTTTCACTCCTGGCGTACCTGCTTGGCGCCCTCTGGGAGCCCGTGGGTCCAACCGTGGAGCGCCCTCTCTGGATCCTGAGGAAAGGCTCCTAGGGGCTGGGTCGCTTGGGGAAGGCGAAGTCCTTGACCTTCGAACGACTTACGCAGCGTGCAGCGTCAACCGCGGGGGAGCCTCGGCCGCCGGATGCCGTCGCAGGGATCGCCGTCGGAAGCTCATGATCCTCTGGGCATCCCGAGCGCCCTCAGCGGCGGCATAGGACATGCAGACGCCATCCGCGGGGAGTCGGCGTACTCGCCGGGCCCGTGAGACGAGCCAGACTTCGAAGGCGAGCTGCGGTTCGAGGTGATCTCGTCGCTATTGGAAGGGGACGAAGAATTCGTCCGGTGCGGGAACGTGCCCCTGAGGAGGCGGCGCACGCCGGCCGGCAATGGCGCCACGGTCGGGTGCGGGGCCAAGGTCGCCTGGCCTAACGCCACCTGGCACCGCAATCATCGCAGGCTGAACCGGACACACTCCTTGCCCGCCGCCGCCGCTGAACCAGAGTCCTTGGCAGTTCTGGCAGCGGCGCCACCCGGCTTGGCCGGCGTTTTCCCGCACGGTGTAGTCGCCGCTGCCGACAAGATCGTGCTTGGCCTTCTTGGCTCCGCCTGCGAAACACCGGCCCGCGCCAACTGAGAGCGAATGACACTTCTTGCAAAGCCGCCAATGCGGCTGGCCCGGAGCCGTCGGCGCGTTCCGCGGGATCGAATAGCTGACCGAAGTGTCGAGAGAATGCGGCTTCCCACCAAAGCATCGGCCCCCCTTCTGGGAGAGCGTTCGGCAGCGCTTGCATGCCATCCAACCAGGTTCGCCCACGGTGTCCGGAGAGCTGAACCCCAGCCAGTAGTCGGCGCTTTTCGCGAGTGCGTGCTTTCCTCCGGCTGGACACTCACCGTCGGCCGAGCAGAGGCACTGGCACTTGCTGCACAGGCGCCAGTCGGCCTGCCCGTTCCTGACGATGGTGTACTCGCCGCTGTGGCCGAGGTCGTGCACACCGCCCGCCGGGCAGGTCGTCCACGGCGCACCTCCGAACGTCATGCCCATGCATTTGCTGCACCAGCGCCAGTCACGCTGACCCGGCGCAGACGGCGTGTTGTGTGCGAACCCGTAGTTGCCGCTTCCGGTGTGGTCGTGCGTCCCACCGGCTGGACATGCGCCCGGGGTCGCGCCACCAGCGAAGGCCATGCCCATGCACTTGCTGCAAAAACGCCAATCGTTCTGCCAGAGGAGCGGCACACCCGCGGGGGGTTTGTCGAGACCGACACGGGTGGAGAAGGCGTTCTCGAACGTGTTGACCGTCCCGCCGTTCGTGATCTCCTGCCTGACCCGTCGCCAGGTATCCAGCCGTGGGTACGCGCGCGTCAGATCTTGCTCGCTGAGGTTCGGGATCGTGAACATCCCCCAGTGCTGGATCGCGCCGTGGGTCTTCCCGAGCTTCTCGAGCTCATCGAGGAGGGGATCTGTGCTCGTTAGCGAGCGGATTCCGGTGATCTCGATCATGCATGTCCGGGTCGACTGTTGCGGCGAGAGGATCGCGCGCGATGGCCCCACGAACCGCAGGGAGATGTACCCACCGAGGACCCTTCGCTTGGTGCGTTCGTCGTCAAGGAGCGTCCGTGCATCATCAACGAATGTCAGGTGCCCTCCTTTGGTGGCGTCGAAGGCGAGCTCGATGGCGTGGCCCCGTACGGCGCATTCGCCGGGATTGACCGGGGCCATGATCTTGTGCGCGACGTTTCGCTGAGTTTCACCGGGTTTAAGTGCGTCGCGCGTCAGCGAGCTCACCAGCCCAGCGGTGACCTCTGGCAGAGGGTTCAGCACGGTTCCCAAGAAGTCGCTTAGGCCACCCGGCATCGACCGGATGAGGTTGAGAATGTCCCGTGTCGAGGAAACGGCCCACCCGGCGATGTGCCCGTCGACGCCATTGGACTTCAGAAACTCGATCAGCTTCGGCTGGTCCAGCTGGCAGAAGGCCGCGAGCGGATCGACCGCAGTCGCAGCGGGGGTCGGCGCCTCTGTGGTGAGCTTGTGCGTGGTGACGTAGCAGGTTTCATGGCCCATCTCGGCCGGATCGAGTGCCACCATCACGTACGGGTGCGTAGGGTCGAACACGGTCTTGGGGTGCGTGGGGTCAAGCCGTGGTTTGAGGTCTGACCAGGTCGTTTGCTCACAGGTTTTTTCGAGGGAGTACTGGTCGGTGACCTCGAGCACGACCGAGGTGATGACCCCCATCGAGCCCATCGAGACGACTACCGAGTCGAACCAGTCGTCGTCGTAGTGGATCTGGACCTCGGGGGAGAGCCGGGCGCGCAAGCGCGCTTCGTCGGTGATCCGCCACTGGTCGGGCTCGATCCAGTGCTGGTTTCCGCCGGGGCCAACGAGCTGGATGGCTCGTACCGCGTTGGGTATCGGGCCGCGGTCCCAGTTGGAGCCGTGGACGCTGGTTGAGATCACCCCGCCGAGCGTCTGGCCGGAGGCGCCGCCCATGGTGAATGGCGCGAGCTTCCGAAGGTCGAGTACGGCCATCAGGGCCTCGACCTGAATCCCGGCTTCGACGTGCAGCAGGTACTTCGGCTCCGGCGAATTCGCCGTCAGGACGGATTCGCTGCGGGGACGGTCCGGGTCGATCACGTCCTTGCGGAGGCCACGGAGCGCGTTCGTCTCGACTAGGTAGGAGGGCGTCATGGCGATGTCAGGGAACGACCAACTGCTGCCCACGGCGCGCACCCGTGCATTGGGGTCTCGTTCGGCGGTCTTCACAATCGCCACGACCTCCTCCGGGGTTTGAGGGTGGAGGTGCCCCTTGGGCCTCAGACTTTGGTTGTTCGCCCAGTTCGCCCACGGCTCGTTGGTATTGGCGCCCGCGATACCGGCCGGCCAATGCAGCAGGCTGTTGTTGGCGCCGGAGTTGAAGCCGAAGGCATCGACCCAGCGCTGCGAGGCAGCGGCCCCGACCCCGCCCGAGGCCAGGTTCGCGTCGAAGACGGCAGTGTCGGTCCATGTTCCGGCCCTCCACCGCCAGCGGATGAGGTTCCCGTTGCGGAGGATCGCGAAAAGCTCGATGTGGCCGTCATCCGTGACGGCCGCGGCCGGGACGCTCTCGTCGAGCCCCGCCGCGCTGAGCTGCTTCACACCGCTGCTAGCCGGACCGAACGACCAGTTGGTGAGCATGCCGTCGCTCGTCACGGCGAACAGCTCGACCTGGCCGGGCGTCGGCGAGACGGCCGCGAAGCCGCTCCGAACGAGCGGGCCGGCGGCGGGACCGACCCGCCGTGGAAGGACCGCCTTGGTCCAGTTCACTCCGTCGGAGGAGTGCCAGCGCACCACATCGCCGTTTTGGTCGAAGGCGAACACGTCCGTGACGTTCGCGCCGGACGAGACCGCAGCCGGGACACCCCGCGGCAGGCCGCCGCTGGCGGGCAGAGTGCCCGTTGAAGCGAGCGAGCCGGTGAGGCGCCAGCGATTCTGGACGATGCCGCCGGGGGTGGCCGCGAAGGTGTCGATCAGACCAGCGGTCGCTGCGCTCGCCGTGCTCGCAGCGACCCCGTTGGCGCCGCCCGGAATCCCTGCGCCCGCCCAGATCGGCGGCATGAACGACGCGCCGTCGGACGAGAAGAAGTGGACGAGGCTCCCGTCGCCGTGGTTGATCGCGAAGACATGCACGCCGTTCTGGAACGCGACGGCGCACGGGTAGGACGGCTCCAGGTTCGTCGGCCCTGCCGGCAACGCGGCGGGTCCTGTCCAGTCGAGGCCGTTCGGCGCGCTCCAGTGGTTCATCGCGCCACCGGCAGCGATCGCAAACACGTGCGTTTTTCCACCCGCGAACACCGCGGCCGGACGTCCGGGAGGCATCCTCCCGCCTAGAGATTCCAGTGACATGTAGTTCCTCCGGCTGAAGTCATGCGACACCGCCTTGGTGAACGCGGAAGCTTTGAAGGAGCGCCTCTGCACCGAGATTCGACCACCGTCGCAGAGACTGGGCCTGGGCGGTAACGTGGAAACCCCAGGTCTTTGCACCCAGATTCCGCCCAGTTTGCGTGGTCCGGCGATTTCAACGGCTCGTAACGCGCCCGCCGGCGACCGCAGACGAAGTTCTCTCCGACGCTTGGGCGTCGAGACAGCCGGCGGGGAAGTCAAGATCACCGCCGGCGCCCACGACGACCTCTACAAAGCATTCACCTCGACCGGCCTCGAACCACCACCCGGGATCGCAGACGTCCCTCGAACGATCTTTGACAAACCCAAGAAGCGCCGCCACTACGACCAAATCGCCTGGTTCAACGACGCCGCCCAATCGGGATTTCCCGGCACCCACAGGCTATACCGGGTACTCGGCCCGATGTCCTGCCGTTGCGTCCAGAAAAGCGCCACTGCGAACTCTCCGACGAGGAGAACCCATTCTCAGCGACCGGTCGTGGCCGCAAAAGACCGACGCGCACAAGGAGCCGTGGTCGCGAACGGTGTTTCCGGCTTGCAGGCGGGAAACGCGATAAGCGGCAAACGATCTCGGAGCCGACGAGGTGGTGCGGCCGGCCGCACGACTTCTCTGGGAGCCGCGCTCGCGAGCAATGCGCTACCCCGATGTCGTGCGTCCAGCGCTCGCCGCCTCCGATCTCCAGCTGGGACAGATCCGCGTAGAGGCGACCGCGCGTCCGCGTCGTACTAGTCCCTGTACCCCAGGAGGCGAGACCGTGAGCCGCACCGAAAGCACGAGTCCGGGGGAGCGGCCAGAAGTGCTAGTTGGCGCTGGGCAAGTGCTTGCCCCGGCCGTGGTCCTCGCCGTCTTCGGGTTGCTGGTCGCCGGGGTCATTCCTGATTCCATCTGGACGTGGGTTGCCACGGGCGTGCTCTTGGCAGCGCTCGTTGCCGCAACCGCGATATCCGAGGTAGACCGGGAGTCGCTCACGCCACTGGGGGTTCTCGTCGCGACGTTGCTCGGCGTCGACTTCGTGCTCTTCTACTACCTCGGGTGCCGGCTGCTTGCGACCAGAGGGGAGTGGGGCCTTGTCGTCGCCGCCGTGCCCGTTCTGGCCCTCGCTGTGTGGTTCGCGGTCGTGCTGAGCGTGCCGAGGTTTCGACGGACGTGGATCGGAGAGCCAGGCCGGGGCCACGTCGAGCGGGGGATCGGCCCGTTCGGCCTGCTTGCCGTCATGTTCGCGATCATGACCTCCGTGTTCGCCTCGGTCACGCTGTTCGCGGCCGACAAGGATCTCATCAGTCTCACGGCCGGCGGCTTTGACCAGCCGTCGTTCGAGGAAATCGCGCAGCTGTACATCTGGCAGTTCTGCAAGTCCGTCCCGTTGCTCGACATCAACGAGACTCTCCGCTGGAAGCCTCCGTTCGTCTACACGGGCACTGGCACAGGGACGCTTATCTTGCTCTACAAGATCGCCGTGATCGTCCCGGTCATCGGAACATTCCTGGCCTTCTGGAGCAGGCAGGTCGAATAGGCACGCGGGGCGGGCGTCCGGAGCCGGTCAGTCCCGGCGGGCTAGGTAGCGTTTCCCGTCGAGCGCGGGCCCGGCAGCCGGAGCCGGCGGCCGTGACCGCCTACTTGTAGAGGGTGTCGGCGACATCGCCGCCGTAACACGCCGGGGGACGCTCCTCTCGAACCGAGCGCGTGCGTCCACTCTGATGCGTGCTTGTAGATGAGGTCGACGCGGGGCTGCCTCGCTCCCCGGTCCGGCGTTGACAGGTAGCTGACTTGGAGCGCCGGACAGTCCCGGAGGCGCGTGGCGCCGGAGGGGCTGTCCGGGGTCCGGCTCAGCATGGGCCGCTCGACCGATAAGGAGACTGGGTTGAGCGAGCAACGCAAGTACCGAGCTGGACGGCGAAACGGAAGATCGAGATCGTGCTGGCTGGCCTGCGCGGCGATCGATCGGTGAAGGAGGTCTGCCGCGAGCACGCGATCTCAGAGACGCTCTATTACGGTTGGCGCGAGAAGCTGCTCGAGGGCGGCCGTGAGGTGCTCGCCGGCAAGGAGGAACGACTCGGCGAGCGCGAGCTGCGCCTCAAGGTCGCCGAGCTGGAGCGGGCGCTCGGACGCAAGACCTATGAGTTGGAGATCGCGGGAAACCGATCGCGCCGCCGAGCTGCTGGGAGGTGTTGAGCAGCCCGGAGGCGAGCCCGGCCTCCCGCTCGGAGACGCCGGCGAGGCCGGCGATCGAGACCGGGATGAAGGCGAAGGCGGTGCCGGCTCCGGCGATGAAGAATGCTCCTGCAAGGGCGCTCCAGAAGTGCCCGTGTACGGGAACCTGGGTCGCCCACAGGGCGCCTCCGGCGATCAGTGCCATCCCGAGGGCCATGACACGCCCCGCCGAGATGCGAGTGACGAGCAGCTGCGAGAGGCCGGCGAGCGCGACGGAGGTGAGCGAGGCTGCAAGCCAGGCGACCCCGGTCTGCAGCGCCGAGTAGCCCAGCACCTGCTGCATGTAGAGCGTGCCGATGAAGATGAAGCCGAAGAAGCTACCACCGAGCAGCAGCCCTACGGCGTTCGCAGCTGCCACCTCGCGCAGCCGGAAGATCCGCAGCGGCATCAGCGGCGCCTCGACGCGCGTCTCGACGATCAGGAACGCGACAAGCGACGCCGCCGAGGCGGCCAGCAGCGTCACCGTCCGAGCCGCTCCCCAACCGACCTCGGGCGCCTTCGAGAGCGCGTACACCAGCAGCAGCAGCCCGCCCGTGACGGTGATCGCGCCGAGCGGGTCGAAGCGCCGCCGCACACCTGCGAGTCGGCTCTCCGGGACGGTGCGTGGAGCGAGCAAGAGCGCGGCGATCCCGATCGGCACGTTCAGGAAGAAGATGTACTCCCAGCCGACGTACCGGGTGAGGAGACCGCCGGTGATCAGACCGATCGTCGCCCCCGCGGCCCCGATGCCGCCCCACAGCCCAAGCGCCTTGTTGCGCTCGGCGCCCTCGGCGAACATGTTCATCACGATCGAAAGCGCCGCGGGCAAGACAACGGCGGCACCGAAGCCCTGCAGTCCGCGCATCGCGATCAGGAAGCCGTCGCTCGTGGCCAACCCGGCGCCTAGCGATGCCGCCGTGAAGATAGCCAGGCCGAGCATGAGGATCCGTCGCCGCCCGAGCAGATCTGCGGCGCGACCCCCGAGCAGCAAGAACCCGCCGAAGGTCAGCCCGTAGGCGGTCACAACCCACTGCAGGTTCGACTCGGAGAAGTGGAGCTCGCGGCCGATCGTCGGCAACGCAACATTCACGATCGTGAGATCGACGATCGTCATGAAGTACGAAACAGCCAGCACGGCGAACGCGCGCCAGCGGTGAATCTGGGCTCTCTCTGTATCCATCACTACCTCCTTCACATCTCTGGTGGTGCCGGCGAGTCAATCCGCCGTGCTTGGAGGTAGTGATCCGGCAAACAGCTGCGATCCATCGCTCGCATGGGGCCGAATCCCGGAGACGAGCCCACTTGCCTGAGCCAGCGTGCTCGGCCGCGCGATTCATCAGACTCGATGCAGCGAAAGCGATTTCGCCAGCGTGAGCGCACAAGGCTGGCGAGCGTTAGGCGATGAGCTTGTCTAGGAGCTCGAAGGTGGGGTAGGGTCGTCGAGGTCGCCGAAGTGCCCGTCGTCTCGGATGATCTGCGTGCCGCCCAGCCGGTCGAACATGCTCCGTCCCTGCTCGGCGTCGCACCCGTAGGGTCGCGGATCGAGTTGACGAAGTAGACGTCCCCGGACGTGCGCCTTGATCTTCTCCCGCGGCCACTTGCGCCCGCTCTGGTCCATAAATGCTCCATGCCGAGGGGCTTGGCTTCGGGGTAGACCACCTCCTTCGTAGCGAGGGGTCACGGCGACCGAGGAACCAGCGCACATTGAGTCAAATACGCGGAAGCGACTGGTGGAACCGAAAGAGGTTGTCTGGGTCGTATCGCGCCTTGACGTAGGT
>WNGE01000752.1_pt1 | contig 42697 bp, 45 predicted proteins | sample 5400651 | NCBI WGS metagenome assembly WNGE01 (sample SAMN13153370, study PRJNA577476) | soil metagenome | isolation source: 60 cm soil or saprolite under grassland replicate 2 | place: USA:California | collected 2016-06-15 | reverse complement strand
GAATGGCGTACATCATCGCCACACCGCCCAGGACCGTGGTCAACGCCAGCGCCGCCCGCACGAGGTTCTGAATCCGAAACACCATCAGATACGCGGCAACGATCGAAGCAATGGCTCCCGCCCAGAACGCGATGCTGGCAACAACCGTGGTGAACCCGTCCGCCGTCCCCAGTCCAATCATTGGGCGCTCCGCGCCCGAGGAGTGAGGAGTGGGGGGTGAGGGGTGAGGGAGACGGGAGTGGGGAGTGGGGAGTGGGGAGTGGGGCGGCACGGGGGAGTGCGGAGTGAGCCGATGTACGGCGTGAGGGACAACGTCGCCGACCTCATGCGCTCGGCGTCGGCGGCGTCCAGCCCGAGGCTTTTAGCCGTGCCCGATAGACTTTGGCCCGATCCGCCGCTGGCAGCTTCTTGAGATCCTCGTCGCTGATGGTGAGTGGGTCGTAGTCGGTCGGCGCGGCAACTTGCGCCACCGCTGCCTCGGGCGCAGCCTTCGGCTCGGCCACTTGCGTCCCGGTGGCATCGGTGGAAACCGGCGCGGCGGTCGCCCCCGTGGCTTGCCCAGCAACAGGCCCGTCAGCCGCCTTCGCCGCTGGAGCGGGCGCAGCAGGAGCAGCGGGGCGGGCAGCAGGCGCAGCAGCAGCCGCCGCGGGCCGCGCAGCCGGAGCAGCTGCACCCTGCCCCCGCAGGCCACGCTTCACACCCTGGATGTGCTCCATCCCCGCGTCGATCTCGGGCGTGCCCGGGATCCGAAGCTCGTACATGTCGAACACCAGCTCGGTGGTGCGCTCGAACGCTGCCATCTCGAAGTCGGGCGCCATGGTGATCGCGCGGAACGGACACGCCTCGACACACAACGCACACTCGATACACCCGGCCATGTCGATGTCGAACCGATCGAGGATCTTGCCCTTGATCGGGCTCGGGTGCTGCTCGATCTTGATCACGTCGACCGGACACGCGAGCGCGCACGCGCCACACGCGGTGCACCGCAGCTCGCCCGTATCCATCTCGTAGATCAGCCGCGGCCGGCCCCGCGTCCAGATCGGCATATCCAGCCGCTCTTCGGGGTACTGGATCGTGACCGGCGCTCTGACCAGGTGGCTGAGCGTCGTCAGCATGCCCTTCGCGACACCCAGCCCGAATGCCATCAGCGGACCCCCGGCGCCAGGCGGAGCACGCCGCCCAGGAATGGGGTCAGGCTGGCTGCTAGCGCCGAGAGGCTGACCAACGCCAGGGACACGGGCAGCATGCGCTTCCACGCAAACTGCATCAATTGATCGTAACGGAAGCGCGGCAACGTCCCGCGCACCCACACGAAGACCAGGAAGATGATGGCGGCTTTGGTCACCAGCACGCCGGGCAGAAGTGGCCAGATCAGATTGTCGAAGGCTTCACCCAGGCCGGTGTGGTAGCCGCCGAGGAACAGCGACGAGCCCAGCAGACCGATCGCGATGGCGTTGGCGTACTCGGCCAGGAAGAACAGCGAGAACTGCATGCCGCTGTATTCGGTGGTAAAGCCGCCAGTCAATTCGCTGTCGGCCTCGACGTGGTCAAACGGTGTGCGGTTGGTCTCGGCCAGGCCCGCGATCAGATAGAACACGAAGCCGACGGTGCCGATGATCGGCAGTGGGATCGGGATCGGGCCGATGAAGATCACCGGCTGGAACACGAACCAGTTCCACAGCGGCCCATTCTGCGCCTGCACGATGCCCTGTAAGGACATGGTTCGCGCGAGCAAGACCGGGATCACGATGATGATGCCGGCCGGCACCTCGTAGCTGACGTACTGCACCACGGCGCGCATGCCACCGAAGAGCGAGTACTTGTTCATGCTGCCCCAGCCGGCGAGGGTCACACCCAGGGCGGGGATGGCGCCGAACGCCAGTAAGTACAGGATGCCGACGTTGAGGTCGGTGACCTGCAGGCCAGGTCCCCACGGGATGACCGCCCAGGTCATGAGCGCGGGCCCGAGCACGATCATCGGCGCCAGGAAGTGCAGCGTCCGGTCGACGAGCGCGGGGGTGATGATCTCTTTGGACAGCAGCTTCAGGACGTCCGCCACCGATTGCAGCAGCCCGAAGGGACCAACGCGGTTGGGTCCCCAGCGGTCCTGCAGGCGGGCGATGAAGCGGCGCTCCGCCCACAGCGCGAGCATCACGAACACCGTGATCAGCCCCAGCACCGTCACCGCGCCCACACCTGCGTACACGATGGCCACGATCCAGCCAGGGATGCCGATGCTGACGAGCCAGTCGTAGATGGGCTTCCCGACAGCCTTGTAGAAATCCGCCTGGCCGTACCAGTCGGCGAAAGTCATGCGGCGCTCCACCGCTGGGTGTCAGGTGTCGGGTCTCGGGTGTCGGCTCTCGGGTCTCGGGTGTCGGCTCTCGGGTCTCGGGTGTCGGCTCTCGGGTCTCGGGTCTCGGGCAGCGCAATCGTCCTCGACCCCGACACCTGGCACCCGGCACCTGACACCCAGCGGCAGCCCGACACCTGGCACCTGACACCCGACACCGCGCGCGAAGCGCGCCTCACCGGTCGACCTCGCCCATGACGATGTCGAAGCTGCCGAGAATGACGACGGCGTCAGCCAGCTTGTGACCCACCGCGATCTGCGACAGACACGTGAGATTCACAAACGACGGCGGCCGCACGTTGTAGCGGTACGGATTAGCCGTGCCGTCAGAGATCAGGTAGAAGCCGATCTCGCCCTTCGGGCCCTCGATGCGGGCATAGGCTTCCCCCTTCGGCGGCTTCAGCACCTTGGGCAGTTTGGCGCGAATGTCGCCCTCGGGAATCGCGTCCAGCGCCTGTTGCAAGATGCGCGTGCTTTGCCGCATTTCCAGGATGCGAATCATGTAGCGATCGAAGCAGTCGCCGTTGAAGCGCAGCGGTACGTCCCAGTCGAAACGGTCGTACACCGAGTACGGCTCGGCCCGCCGCACGTCGTACTCGATGCCGCTGGCCCGCGCGATCGGACCAGACACGCTGTACGCCCGTGCGACCTCGGGCGGGATCATGCCCACCCCGACGGTCCGATTGCGGAACACCTCATTGCCGGTCAGCAACGCCTCGTACTCGTCGACCCGCGAGGGGAAGATCCGCAGGAACTTTTCCAGCTGCGGGAAGAACTCGGGCGGTGCATCACGCGCCACTCCGCCGTAGCGGACGTATGACGGGTTCATCCGCACCCCCGTCGGCAGCGCCAGCAGGTCGAGGACCATCTCACGTTCGCGCAGCGCATACAGCAGCGGTGTGCCGTACGTGCCCACGTCCATGCCGAACGTGCCCACTGCGACGAGATGACTTTGAATCCGCGACAGCTCGCCGGTGATCACGCGCAGGAACTCGGCCCGTTCGGGCACCGCCAGGCCAGTCAGCCGCTCGATCGCGAGCGCGTATGCCCAGTTATTGGTGATCGGTGACAGGTAGTCCATCCGATCGGTGAGCACCGTGCCCTGGACATACGTGCGGGCCTCGCCGAGTTTCTCGGTCGAGCGATGCAAGTAGCCCATGACCGGCGTGGCCGAGATGACCGTCTCACCCTGCAGCTGCATGATCAGACGGAACACGCCGTGCGTGCTCGGGTGCTGTGGCCCGAGGTTGAGCGTGATCAGGTTTTCCTCGTCGACCACACCGAGCGTGCCCGGCGCCTCGAAGATGGTGTCGCCGAGCTCTGGACCGCGGACGGGAATCAGACCGGGGACGAGGGTGTCAGCCATGAGCGTTCTTCAGATCGCCTCTCAATCCGTATCTCGGACCAGCTGCTTGACGGTGATGTAGTCGAAGTCGGTCTCGTAGTCGCGGCGCATCGGAAAGCCTTTGAAGTCGTCCGGCAGCAGGATGCGGCGCAAGTCGGGATGGCCGAGGAAGCGAATGCCCATCATCTCGAATGCCTCCCGCTCCATGAATTCCGCGCCGGGGTAGACGCTGGTGAGGGATGCCACGGCCGGCATGCCTTCGCGCGGCAGCTCGGTACGCAGGATGGCGCCAAGGGGCTGCTTGGCGTAGTCGTAGCTGAAGAGGTGGTATACGAGCTCCAGGCGGTCTTGCCAGTCGACTTCGGTCACGAAGCTCAGGTAGTCGAAGCCGTGCTGTCGCAGTGACTGCGCCGCGTCGAGCAGGCGCCCGCGTGGGACCTTGAGCTCGGCGTAGCTGTGCCGCCACTGGAAGGTGGAGTCGGCGATGTCGTCGAGGATGCGCTGCGCAAACGCGGGTTTTTCAGGCTCCTTCGGCTTCTCGGGCTCAGCCGGCTTCGCCGGTGCCGCCGGTGCTGGCGCTGGCTTGGTTTCACCAGTCCCACCTGTGGCCGCGCTCGCCGCGGGCGCCGCCGCTGCAGCGGGAGTTGCGGCCTCCGCCGTCCCACCTGGGGCCGCTGGCGCCGCCGGTGCCGCACCTTCGCCAGTACCAGCTGGGGGCGCGGCCGCGGCCGCCGGCTGAGCCGGTGCCGCTGGTGCCGCTCGCTGTGCAGGCGCAGGTGCGCCGCCGCCGGCGCGTGCCGCCGCGCGCGCTTTATAGACCTTGGCGCGGTCGGCGGGCGCCAGCGCTTTCAGCTCTTCGTCGCTGATGGTGAGCGGATCGAACTCGGCCACTAGCCTTCTGGGAGCGCACCAGCGGCACCGCTCTGGCGGTAGCGCTGCTGCCAAGCGCGCCAGCGCGCGCGATCCTGGTCGACCTCGTGGTTGGCGATCTTCTTCTGCAATTGCATGATCGCGTACATGAGCGCGTCTGGCCGTGGCGGGCAGCCGGCCACGTACACGTCGACCGGCAGGAAGTTATCGACCCCAGGCACCGTCGAATACGAGCCCTGGTACGGTCCGCCGGCGGTCGCGCACACGCCCATCGAGATGACGTACTTGGGGTCGGCCATCTGGTCGTAGATGCGCCGGATGGCGTGTGCCATTTTCACCACCACCGTGCCCGAGACGATCATGATGTCCGCCTGGCGCGGCGAAGCGCGATTGATCTCCATGCCGAAGCGCGACAGATCGAAGCGCGAGTTCTGGATGGCCATGTATTCGATCGCGCAGCACGCCAGACCGAAGGTGACCGGCCACATCGAGTTGCGGCGACCCCAGTTGAAGAGGCCCTCGAATGGCACGACCATGACCTGGCCGCGCAATTCCTCGGGCACGCGGATGCGCTGTTCGATCACTTCGTCGGCGGGGCGCGGTGCAGCGAAGCGGAGAGCGGTGGGATCGATGCTGCCGTTGGTCTTGCCACCCTGTCCCGCGATGGCGGGCGTTAGCTCGCCATTGCGTGGATTCCCGTTGGTCTTGTCTATTGCCATTCAAACGCCCGCTTTCGCCACGCATATGCCAGACCGACGAGCAGCAAAATGATGAACACCGCCATTTCGATCGCTGCGAACAGCGGCAATTTGTCGTACACGAGCGCCCACGGAAACAAGTAAATTACCTCAACGTCGAAGATCACGAACATCAACGCGTACAGGTAATACCGAATCGGAAATTGCACATGCGTTGGCCCGATCGTCGGCATCCCACTTTCGTATGGCTCCAGTTTGACCGGATTAGGCCGATTCGGCGCGACGAAGCGCGACAGAATGAGTGGAACGATAGGGAAAACGACCGCGACGATCAGGAAAAGCGCAACCGGACCGAAGGTGCTCAGCACACTACAGAACTTGACATCAGTATAGCCGAGAGGCCCGCCGCAAGCGTCGCGTGCTCTAAAACTGCGGTGCACGCAAATGCTCCATTTACCCAGCGTGAGCGCCAAGTCGCGATTCGTCTCCGCGATGTTCGGCCGCATCGCCCAGCGGTACGACCTGATGAACACGATCATGACGCTGGGCCAGGACGAGGTCTGGCGACGGGCCGTCGCCCGCGCCATTGGCACCCCGAACACCATCCTCGACGTCGGCACCGGCACGGCCAAGTTGGCTCGCGCGCTGGCCCTACGGCACCCCGGCGCCAGGGTGGTCGGCGTCGATTTTTCAGAGCCGATGCTGCGCGCGAGCTCCCGCTCGGTGCCGCTAGTTGCCGCCGATGCGCTCCACCTCCCGTTCGCGGATGCCTCGTTCGACGCGGTCACCAGCGCGTTTCTGGTGCGCAACCTGGCTGACCTGCGGCGCGGCCTCGCTGAGCAGGCGCGCGTCCTTCAGCCTGGCGGGCGCCTGGCAATCCTGGAGACCACTCCGGGACCGCGCGGCCTGCTGCGCCCATTAGCAACGATGTACTTCCGTGGAGTAGTGCCGCTCCTTGGCCGGGTGATCGCCGGTGATGCCGCGGCCTACACGTACCTGCCCGCATCCAGCGCCGCCTTCGCCGAACCTGAGTCGTTGGCGGACGTGCTGCGTCGCACGGGCTTCACCAGCGTCGAAGTGCGACGCCTGGCGCTGGGCAGCGTGGCGCTGGTCAGTGCTCGATTTCGCTGAGGTCGACGTCGCGCACGTGCTGCGCGAAGGTCCACTGGTGTCCTTCGGGGTCCGCGGCCTGGTAGCGGCGGTCGCCCCACGGTAATTCCTCCAGTGGGCTCACAATCGTCGCACCGGCTGCGCTGGCACGAGCGTAATGCTGGTCCAGCTCGTCGACGTACACCAGGAGCATGCTGCTCACCCCGCGACGCGGACTCTCGCCGTGTACCGACGGTGGCCCGACCGTGATGACGCTGTCGAACACCTGCAGCTGCGTGCGGCCGACACGGCCATCGGCCCCAACGTGCCGTGCCCACTCGCGTTCGCTGAATCCAAACACCCGCGACAGCCACGCCACGGCGGCCGCGACGTCGTCATAGATGAGGTGCGCGACGATCCGCGGAAACCCGGTCGGCGGGTTGGGCGTCACGCCCGCAGGTTATCGCTGTAGAACCGCAAATAGTCGGGCACGTGCTCGATCCAGTACTCGGCCTCGTGCGTGCCCGCGAACACCCGCCAGGTTAGATTCAATCTGGCCGCGAATAGGGCATCCCGCAAGTCTTCGATATTGGGTCGCCACCAATCGTCGGCGCCGACGTCGAGCCAGTACGTCATCCGCTCCACGCCCGGCATGTTGGCGGCGAGCCAGATGGGGTTGTGGTACTGGAATGACTCCGCACTGAGGAACCACAGCTCTGCATCGGGCTCGAGCCGGATCGACGGGCTGTGCGCGCCGACCACGCCGAAAACATCGGGGTGGCGAATCGCGATTTGCAGCGCACCCAGACCGCCCATCGACAGGCCGCCAATGCCGCGAGCGGTCTGCAACGGTACGGTGCGGAAGCGACTGTCGATCTCGATTACCACGTCTTGCGCGACGTAGTCGGACCAGTGCGGCCCTTCGTCCCAGTTCGCCCAGTAGGTGCGACTGCCGCCATCGGGCATGACCACGATCATCGGCTGCACCAACTGCAGGCCGATCATGTCGTCCAATTGCTCGGGCAAGAAGGAGTCGCTCCACTCGGTGTAGTTGCCGCCCGCGCCGTGCAGCATGTACAGCGTCGGGTACCGCCGCTCCTCATCGCGGAAATAGTCCGGCGGCAGGTAGATGCGGAAGGTCATGTACTGCTGCAGCGTGGGCGACCACATCTCGGCGTCGAAGAGGTAGCCGGACAGGGCCGTAGACGACTGTGCTCGGGCAGCGCCAGGCAACATCAACAGCACCGCCGCCAGGCTCACGAGCACGCGCGCAAAACGGTTCGGCGCCATCGAGGGAGAACAAATGAATAGCAATCTGTGGGCCGCGCGATCGTAAAAAAACGGTTAAACCGGTGTTAGCGAATCGCGGAAGATTGCAAAATGCTCCAGCGCCCGGCCCGCGCCGATCGCGACGCACGTGAGCGGGTCCTCGGCGACGTACGCAGGCACGCCCGTCTCGATAGCGAGTAAGCGGTCCAGGTTGCGCAGCAAAGCGCCGCCGCCGGTCAGGATCATGCCTTTGTCGGCCACATCGGCGGCGAGTTCGGGCGGAGTGTCCTCGAGCACGCCCTTGACGCTGGTCACGATCTGCCCCAGCGCCTCGGAGATCGCCTCCGTCACTTCACTGGAGTTGACCAGGCGTGTCTTGGGCAGGCCATCGATCGTGTCGCGCCCGCGGATCTCGACCTCCAGCTCGCGTTCGAGGGGCAGCGCGCTGCCGATGGCCCATTTGATGTCCTCTGCCATGCGGTCGCCGATATACAGGTTGTATCTGCGGCGCACGTACGTGGCGATCATCTCGTCGATCTTGTTGCCACCGATCCTGAGCGACTTCGAGACGACGATGTCGTTCAGTGAGATCACCGCCGCTTCGCTGGTCCCGCCGCCGATGTCGACGATCATGTTCCCCGATGGGCTCGAGATTGGGACGTTGGCGCCGATGGCGGCCGCCAATGGTTCGGCGATCAGGTGCGCTTCCTTGGCGCCCGCCTGAATCGTCGCGTCCAGCACCGCCCTGGACTCCACGTTGGTCACGCCCGCGGGGATGCACACCATCACCACTGGCCTGAACAGCGAGTATTTGCCGACGACTTTGCCGATGAAGTATCTGAGCATCGCCTCGGTGACGAGGTAGTCCGCGATCACCCCGTCGCGCATCGGTCGAGAGACGATGATCCTGCCTGGGGTACGGCCCAGCATCATGCGCGCCGCGCTGCCCACGGCGACCACTCTGTTATCCGTTGCCGAGTACGCGACCACCGACGGCTCGTTGAGCACAATGCCGCGGCCCTTCACGTAGACCAGCACGTTTGCCGTGCCGAGGTCGATGCCGATGTACTTCGAAAACACCACGCCGAGTCCGAGCGCGGAGTTTACAGGAAGTTAGGGCTCGGTATTGCCTGGTGGGTGCGAAAAGCCGCGGGTGCCGTGGCGGCGTCGCGCCAGGTGGATCCGCGCTTCGGCACGGCGGAGCGCGAACCGCGCGGTTTCGGCTTGCAGCCGCTGGCCGCTCACCACCGCTTCCTGGAGCGTCTCACGAGCGCGCCGACGGGCTTCTTCGGCCCGCGCTTCGTCGATCTCGTCTTCCCGCTCGGCGGTATCGGCCAGGATCAGCACTTTGTCCCGCGCGACTTGCAGGAAGCCGCCACCCACGGTCATGGCTTGTTCACTACCGCCGCGTTTGATGCGCACCACGCCTGGCAGCAGCGTGGTCAACAACGGGGCGTGTTTGGGCAGGATGCCCACCACACCTTCCGCGCCCGGTGCAACCACCATGTCGACGCTTTCGTCGGAGAAGACCTCGCGCTCGGCGGTGACGATCTGCACCTTTAGCGGCATCTGCAAGGAGCATAGCAATTTGTCATCCCGAGCGAAGCGAGGGATCTCGGTTGCTGCTTGTCATCCTGAGCGGAGCGAAGGATCTCTGGTTCCACGCTGAGATCCTTCGGCTCGCAGGCTCGCCTCAGGATGACATGCCCTTTTGGTTAAGATTTCAGCCCGATGCGCTGGCTCCCGCTACTGGCGCTCGTGTTGCTTGCGGCCGGTCTGCGCTGGTACCGCATCGATGCGCAGAGTCTCTGGTACGACGAGGGCATCAGCGCGTACCAGCTCACGCGCTCTTTCCCGGACGTCATCTACGCGGCATCCCAGGACACGCATCCGCCGCTGTACTACCTCACCCTCAAGGCCTGGGGCGACGTCCTCGGCTCGTCTGAGCTGGGCCTGCGGTCACTGTCAGCGATGTGGGGCGTGCTGGCAGTGGTATTGACCTGGCTGATTGGTCGACGCCTCTTCGGGCCACTGGTTGCCACGCTCGCGGCGGGTCTTCTCGCGGTGGCGCCGCTCGCGGTCTACTACTCGCAAGAGGTGCGCATGTACGGCCAGGTCACCTCGCTTGGCCTGCTCGCGGCCTATGCCTATACCCGCCGCCAGTACTGGCTGTACGCGGTCGCTGGCATCGCGACGCTGTACACGCAGTACCTCGGCCTGGCGATCCTGGCAGCGCTCAACCTGCACGCGCTGCTCTGCATGCGAGACCGCCGCGAGTGGTTGCGCTGGCTCGGCGCGAATGCCGTGGTCGGCGTGGCGTTCCTGCCCTGGCTGCCGACGTTCATCGCCCAGCAGGCGCACGCCCTGAACACCCGGCCGCGCACCGTGGAGGGCCTCGTCGCGGGCACCCTCAGCGCCTACGGCGGCGGCATCGCCAGCGGCGACCTCCTCTTCGTGACGGGCATCGCGCTCGTTGCGCTCGCGGCTCTTGGTCTGGCGCTCGCCCGCTCACGCGACGCCACGCTGCCCCTGCTGCTGTGGCTCGTGCCGCTCGGCCTCGTGCTGGCGCTTGGCTTCCGCTCTGGCCTGTTCGAGGTGCGCTACCTGGTGCTCGGTCTGCCTGGGCTGCTGCTGTTGACGGCGCTCGGCATCGAACGCGCCGCCAGGCACCCCGCGCTCGGGGCCGCGCTCGCCGGCGTCTTCGTCGTCCCAGCCGCCTTGGCGCTCAGCCAGCAGTACTTCGACCCGACGCTCGCGCGCGACGACTACCGCGGACTGGTGCAAGCCATTGCTGCTGACGCTCAGCCCGGGGATGCCGTGATCCTCTCGGCCCCGAACCAGATCGAGATCTTCTCCTACTACTACAAGGGCGCGCTGCCGCTCATTGGCCTGCCAGCGCAGCGGCCGATCGACGCCGCCGATACGTTGCTGCGGCTGGCCGAGATCAAGCGCCGCTACGAGCGCGTTTGGCTCGTGTCGTGGGCGATGAACGAGGCCGACCCGCGCGGCGTGATCTCCACCTGGCTGGCCGAGAATGGTTTCAAAGCCACCCATCAGTGGTACGGCTCGGTGCAGTTGTCGCTGGTTGGCTTCGAAGCCGAGTCCGCGGCGACGGAGCGCCTGGACCTGCCGCTGGACAACGGGCTCGTACTCGAGGGCTACCGCTTGCCAACGCGCACGCTGAAAGCTGGCGAGACGCTGGCGCTGACGCTGGTCTGGCGCGCACCCGAGGGGGCCACGGCGGCTCATTGGAAGGTCTTCACGCACCTCCTCGATGCGCGCCCCAACGTCGTCGCCCAACGTGACGCTGAGCCCGCCGACAACCTGCGGCCAACGACGTCCTGGAAGCCCGGCGAGAGCATCGAAGACAACTACGGCATCCTCGTGCCCGCTGAGCTACCAGCTGGGGCTTACACGTTGGAGATCGGGATGTACGACGGCGACCGCCGCGCTACCTTCGCTGGCCGTGGCGACCACGTCGTTCTTGGACAGGTGCAGGTGACTCCATGACCGCGTCAACGGGCTCCTTCGGCAGCGCCACGTAGAAGGTCGTGCCGCGGCCGGGCTCACTCTCGGCCCAGATTCGGCCGCCGTGGCGGGTGATGATCTCTTTGCTGATGTACAGGCCGAGCCCCATGCCACCGGTACGGCGCGAGACCGGATCTTCAGCCTGGTAGAAGAGGCCGAAGACGGCCTCCAGCTGGTTCTTGGGGATGCCGACACCCGGGTCGTGCACGCTCAGCTCGACCATCTCGGGCTGGTCGCGCACCCGCACGTCGATGACGCCGCCTTCGGGCGTGAACTTGATCGCGTTGCTGACCAGGTTGTCGAGCACCTGCTCCAGGTGGTCTGGGTCAGCGGTAAGGGATGTTCCATGAGCATCGCGCAGATCGACTTTGATCTGGTGGTGAATCGTGGCCAGCTGCAGTCGCTTGGCCACCTGCTGGACGAACTCACCGATGGCCACCGATGTCCAGTGAAACTCCAGCTTGCCCGACTCGATGCGCGATACGTCGAGCAATTCGTCGACGAGCCGACCAAGCCGAGCGGTCTGCGAGTTCAGCAGATCCAGCCGCTCGAGATGCGCATTCTGCTCCTCGAGCCAGGTCTGGTTATCCGGCGCGCCCTGATCGAGCCGCCGCTTCATGCGCCGTACGAGCACCTGCGCCAGACCAGAGATCGATGTCAGCGGCGTCTTCAGCTCGTGCGAAGCCATCGACAGGAAGCGCGACTTGAGCTGATCGAGCTCCTCCAGCTGCTTCACGTGCTCCTGCGCGTGGCGGTACAGGCTGGCGATCTCCTCGTTGGCGCGGGCCAGATCGTCCATGCGCTGCTGCAGAGCGGCAGTTGCTTCGTCGATACGCCACTGCAAATCGCGATTCAGCTCGTGGATCGTGGTGTTGGCCGCTTCGAGCTCGATGAGCCGTGCTTTCAGCTGGATGCCCAGCTGCCGCCGCTCGATGCCGCGCGCGACCACCGCGCGCAGTTCATCCACGTCGCACGGCTTGATCAGGTAGTCGTAAGCGCCCTCGCGCAGCGCCTTGATCGCCGACTCTAGCGAGGCGTACCCGGTCAGGATGATCGACACCGTGTCGGGCTGGGTGCGACACACCTCGCCGACGATGCTCAGGCCATCGATATCGTCCAGACGCAGGTCGGTCAGGACCAGGTCGAACGTCACGTCCTGGATCATCTTGATGGCATCGGCGCCGTTGGTGGCCATCTCGACGTCGTAGCCATCCATTTCCAGGATGGCGCCCATCGTGACCGCTACGCTCTCCTCGTCGTCGACGACGAGCAACTTACCCGTTGCCATGTTCCGCCGGACCGTGAATGGGCAGGGCGACGCTGAACGTGGTCCCGCGACCCTCGCGGCTGCGCAGCTTGATCGAGCCGCCGTGTGCCTGCACGATACCCTGCGACACCCACAGGCCGAGGCCAGTCCCCTTCTCGTCCTTGGTCGAGAAGAAGGGTTCGAAGATGTGCGGCAAGTACTCCTCGGGGATGCCGTTGCCCGTGTCGCGGATCTGGATGTGCACCGCGTCCGACATGAGAAAGTCGGGATCGGCGCCGTGCGACACTCGGGTCGAGACAAAGATCGTGCCGCCGTCGGGCATCGCCTGCTGCGCGTTGAACATCAGGTTTAGCAGAACCTGCTTGATCTGATCTGCCGAGGCGATGACCAGCGGCAGGGCGGCGTCGAGGTCCTTCTCCAGCCGCACCCGGTTCTGGCGCAGGTGTTTTTCGATGAGGCCCTCGGCTTCCTCGACCAGCCCGTTGATGTCCGTGGCCTCCATCTTCGGCGCGCGATAAAAACCCAGCATCTGCCGCAAGATGCGCGAGACGCGGTCGGTTTCCTTGGTCGCGATCTGCAGGAATTTGTAGTTCGCGTCCTCGGTCGGAATCTTGTTGGTCAACAGATACAGCGAGTTCTTGATCGCTTCGAGCGGGTTGTTGATCTCGTGGGCGATCGACGCCGCCAGGCGACCGGTCGCGGCCAGCTTCTCCGAGTCGAACAGGATCTGTTCGATGCGCCGCCGTTCCAGCTCCCGCAGGCGCGAGACATCCTGCATGACCGTGACGGTGGCCGCCACCGCGCCCACGTCGTCACGGACCTCGGTGGAGGTGACCTGCATCGTCAATTGCTCGCGCGAGTCCGGGTCGGTCAGCAGCAGCTCACCACTCATGCCCAGCGACGGATCGAGCCGCAGTTGCGACACGAACGAGAAAAAGCGCGCCTCGTTGTTGATGCATACTTGCGCGCGCTTGCCGCGCACGCTAGCCAGCGGGGAAGCCTGGAGCAGCCGCAGCGCCTCGTGGTTCATCAGGATCGGCTGGTTCTCGTAGTCCAGCAGCAGAATTGGGTTCGGCACGCTGTGCATGATCAGGTTGAGTCGGTCGCGCTCGAGACGGATCTCCTCCTCCGCGCTCTGCAGTCGGTGCACGTTTTGTGTGACCTGCTCGGTGGCGTGGCGCAGGTCGGTGATGTTCTTGAGCACCGCCACCGTGCCGCGCGCGCCATTGAAGTAGTTGGTCGCGGACATGGTGATCATCTCGAACAGCAGGTCGCTCCCTTCGATCGGGTCGACCAGGGTCAGCTCCGGCCGCGTGCTCGGGGTGTTCGGCTGCAGCTTGGCGGTGCTGAGCGCGGCAGTGAACAGGGAGTTGTTCATCCGGATCGCGCGGCGTTTGCCGTCGCTGTCGCCGGCGCTGGTTTTGAACAAGCTCTCAGCGCGCACGTTCTGCAGGATGATGTCGTTCTTGGCGTCACTCAGGATGACCGGGTCGGCCACACCGTTGACCATCCAGAACAGCCATTCCTTCTCGACCGCGTGCTGTTCGCTGGAATCCTTGAGGCGCTCGACGTCGCTGGCCCGCACCAGCGCTTCACCGGCCGTCGCGCCGAAGGGCAGCAGTCGCTCGATGTCCGCGTCGGAGGTGGGTCCCTCCTTGCTCAGGAGGACCACACCGACGGCTGGCACATCGCGTCCCTGCCACGTCGCGAGCCCGGACTGCTCGGAGGGGCTGCGCAGCGGCACGGCCACGAAGCTATTGATCTCCATCTCGACCAGCAGGCCCTGGAGATGCTCGGGCAGGTTTTGTTCGGATGCCACGGCGTCGACGCGCTGCGGAATACCTTCGCGCAGGGCAATGACCAGCGGATTGTCGACCTCAGTCAGGGAGACCTCGATAGATTCCGCGAACGGCGCGGGCACGTTCAACCCGATCGTGCCGCGCAGCGCCCCACGGGCCGGGTCGTACAGCGCCACGACCGCGCGGCGGTATCCCAGCGCCCGCGAAAGGCCCTCCAGCATCGGGATCAGCGTCTCGCTCGGATCGGCCAGTTGAACGACGGCGCTCTGGACCGACTGCGGCGGGCCAGGCGTGATCTGACTGCTTTGCGATGCCTGTGGCGCGGACGCCCGAGATTCGGTGGCCTGACTGAGCATCGCCGGGAGCCTCGTTGCTAGCTAGCGCGCTCCGGCGGAATGCGCTCCACGACCGTTTCGACACTGGTGAGCTCTTCGCGCGGTGGGCCGATCAGGGACGGCGGCCGTGCGACGGGCGCGGTGATACCCATCGCCTCGGCGTATCGCAAATAGGTGTCGATCGAAGCCACGACCACACGCGCCTCGACTGTGATCAGGTCGATGCCGACCAGCGAGATGCGCACCCATGCATCGATGACGATGCCCTTATCCAGGATGCGATCGAGGACGTCGATGAGACTCGTTCCACCTGGGGCTCGTTCAACTGGGGGCATGTGCTCGGTTTACCTCTTTCGTGGCCGTGTTGATCGGGATCGTGGCGCGGGCGCTGGGGTCGCCGGCGCCGTCGACGTCGCCGCACTCAGCGCGAGCAAACGCTCGAGCTCGGCGATGCGGCTCTCGAGTCGGGCAATCGTGGTAGTGGTTTCCTCCTGCGCAACAAGGGCGGTGTCATACCGCCACCAGTTCAATCCAATCTGTTCAGCTTTGTCGATCGAACACACCAGCAAGCGAATGCGAATGGTCAGCAGTTCGACATTGGCGAGCGAGACGCGTATATCACCGGCAACGACAAGGCCCTTATCGAGAATACGGTCGAGGATGTCGATGAGCGAAGTGCTCTGGATGCGCCGCTGCTCCATCGTCACCGACGGGCTGGTCCCGCGCGGCGCCCGCCGACTTGGAGCGGGATCACAGCAGGTCGCCCAGCGGACCGAGATTGATGTTCAGATCACTCGGCCGTAACCCGAACTGTTCCGCCAGCTCGTGCACCTTCTCTTCTAGCTTCATCAGTGCAAGTCCGACGCGTTCCACCTCCTCGTCGGTGAGGCTGCCGCCTTCCATTCGGCGCACAGCCTGTCGCTCCAGCAGTTGACGCAGGAACTCCACCAGGGTCAGCACGAGTTGCGCCAGGCCTTGCTCCAACCCCTCCTGGTCGACGTCGATGCGGCTCGGCAGCGCTCCACGCAAGCGCTGGAGCTCGTCCGCTCCGCGCTGCGCGCTACGGGATTCATCCACTCCGCGCTGCGCGCTACGGGATTCATCCACTCCGCGCTGCGCGCTACGGGATTCATCCACAATGGCCGCGACCTCGTCCTTCATTCCTCCCTCTGGTCCAGCCCAACGAAGCTGTATGGCGGCCATGGACCATTGACCAGTATACGGACGCGTTCGTTTGCATCCACGCTGGCCACTCGCCGGGTGACCGCTTCGGCGCTGGCTCGCGGCACGAGCAGCGCCATCGACAGCGCGATCCCCGGCCGCGGCGCGAGCGCAGCCTGCACCGTGACCGCCTCGGGCTTGACCAGCTGCTCGACCGCCTCCGCCAGCTCCCGCGCGATGCGCTGCTCCTGCTGGCGCCGCAACAAGTACTGCCGTCCTGGCCCGCCCTCGGGCACCTCAAGCGGGTGCGCCCAGACCGCTGTAACGGCCAGCTCACACCGTCCGCGGACCCGCGCCAGCGCTGCGCACAGTTGCTCCTGCTTTTGCGTCAGCACCACTTGCAGCTCCGCCGCATCCTGGAACCGGGTCCCGAACCGCGACGGCAGACACGCGCTGAAGCGTTCGTGGAGCAGCGTCACCCGACGGTGGTGCTCCGTGGCATCGACGTTGTCGCCGCTGGCGTAGCCGATGAGCGGACCTGCCTCGACAGCAATCAGGAACGGCGCGTCGACCGCGACAGCCTCAGCTGGGACGATCGCGTGCAGCAGGAGGGCCATGTACTCCGCGCTCCGCGCTACGGGAGAGCTGTTGGACCGCGGACAGCACAACGTTCAGCCCCAGGTAGATCAGGTCCACCCCTGCGACGGAGATCGTGGCTTCACCGGTCAGCACCACGCCACGATTGATCAGCCGGTCGGTGAGCTCCAGCAGCGACACCTCGTCCGGTCGCGGCGCGCTGAGCAGGCTAACCGGCTGTCGCTGCATGCTCCTCGATCAACCCGGCGAAGCGGTACGCCGGCCACGGCCCGGTGAGCAGCACCTGATACCAGCGCGTGTGCAGCGACTCAACTGCACCGACAAACCTGCCCTCGTCCGAACGCGCCACCAGAACGCTGGCGCGCAGCAGGGGCCGCTCGACGGTATCGGTCGGCAGCGGCTCGATGAAGACGTCCACGGCGACCGGGCGCAGCGTCGCCAACACGTGCTCGACTGCCTCTTGCTCGACCTGCCGCGCCGCCTCGCGCTCGACTTCCGCTAGCCGCTTGCGCAGCAGGTGCGCGCGCCCAGGCGCGGCGCCCGCGATTTCGTCCGCGAGCTGGCGCACGCGTTCCACGCCGGCCGTGTCCGGCTCAGCCACACGGTGTACCGCCACAACCCACTCGCTGCACCCGCGGACACGCGCCAGCCGCTCTATGAGGGAGCTTGCTTGCGCACGCAGCATCGCGCGCACCCGCTCGTCGTCGCGAAACACGGTGCCGAACGAGAGTGGGATCAACGCGTCGGCAGCCTCGTGCAATTGCTGGTTCACGTCCTGATGCGCGATCGCCCGCGGCCCAAGCCACTGCATGTCGGTGAGCCCCGCGTTCAGCGGCTCCTCGCCAAACTCGTCCTCGGGCACGCCGCTCACCGCTGCCTGCACATCGCCTTCCCGAATCCAGCGCACAGCCTGTCCGCCGATGCCGCTCAACGTAATGTCCGGCCGCGGCGCAGCGATCGCGTAGACGTAGACCAGTTGGCTCACACGTCGTCGAACGGGGTCTCGACTACGACGCGCCGCCGCGCCTCTACATCTGCCTCGACGGGAATTTGCTCCCGCTGCGCCTGCGTGCGCGCCTTGATCTCACGCAGCCGCGCCATCAGCTCGGCTTCCCGCTCGACGTACTCGGCCTCGTCGATGTCGCCTTCCTCGAGCTGCACCTGCAGCAGCATCAGCTGCTCGTGCGCCACGGACGGGTCGTTCAGCTCCTGATCGGCCAGATCGGCCACCGTCTGGAAGATGTACTTGATGCCGCTCATCGGCAGGCTGAGCGGCAGACCGAGCAACTTGAACAGCATGGCGCGCTCAGACGACGGCGGAGCGTTCCAGTTGCAGCCGAATCGTGACGAAGTTATACGGCGGCCACGGGCCCGTATAGCGGAACGACAGAATGCCCTCGTAGCGTTGCGCGATCTCCTGCACCTTCTCGTCGAAGGCCTCGGCCTTGTCGCGCTGGACCAGAAACGCAGCGTTCAAAATCATCTTGTCGCCAATCGGCTTGTTCGAGCGCGAGGCAATCGCCGCTTCACGCAAGCTCTCGTAGATGTCGCGAACGTACGAGTCAGACTTGTCAGCTAATGCCTGCTCCGCCATCCGCCCGAGCTGCATCCGCGCAAAGTACGTCGATGCTTGCTGATTCTTCGAAATCTCTTCTTTGAGCCGCCGAATATCCTCGTTGTCGCGCTCGACTTCGGCCATGACCTCTTCGCGCGACCAGTTCACTTTGAGCCCGAACTCGAGCTTGTCCTTCATTTTGACCAGCACATCGCGCAACGCATCGTACGTATCTTCGAGGAACTCAACGGTGTCTTTTTCAGTGCGGAATAACGTGCCGAAACTCATCGGGACGGGCGTGAACCCCTCTTCGATGGTCACGTCATTTACGTGTTCGTGCGTGAGCGCGTTCTCTCGGGTCGGGTCATACACCACGAGCGGCGTCCGACTGACTACCGCCGCCAGGTCCTTGTAGTGGACCGTGTAGACCTCGTCGCCGCGTCCCCCGATGCCGATCTTGCCGAACGTGCGCGGCTCCGCGCACTCGACGATCGAGTACACGTAAATCCCGGTTTCCGCCTGGGGCTCGGGTGCCGGGTTGCGGGTGTCCGTTTGGGGGTCAGGGGTCGGGGGTCGGGGGTCAGTGGTTTCTTCGGACGCCGACGCTACCGATTCCATCAGCGGCAATCGTAACACTCCGGTCCCCGACCCCCGACCCCCGACCCCCCGGCGAAGCCGCTACAGCGTCTCCGCCTTCTGGGCGGCCTCCTCGATCGTGCCGACGTACATGAACGCCGACTCCGGCAGGTGGTCCCACTTGCCGTCCAGCAATTCCTTGAAGCTGCGCACGGTGTCAGCCACGCTGACGTACTTGCCCGGCGTCCCGGTAAAGACTTCGGCCACGAAGAATGGCTGCGAGAAGAAACGCTCGATGCGTCGAGCGCGCTGCACGGTCAGCTTGTCTTCGTCGCTGAGCTCGTCGATGCCGAGGATGGCGATGATGTCCTGCAGATCCTTGTACTTCTGCAGTACCCGCTGCACCTCGCGCGCAACGGCGTAGTGCTCTTCGCCGACCACCCGCGGGGTCAGGATCGTGCTGACCGAGCCCAGCGGGTCGACCGCGGGGTAGATGCCCCGCTCGGTGATCGCGCGCTCGAGCGTGATCGTGGCGTCCAGGTGGGCGAAGGTGGTGGCTGGCGCCGGGTCGGTGTAGTCGTCGGCGGGCACGAAGATCGCCTGCAGCGACGTAATCGAGCCGCGTTTGGTGGAGGTGATGCGCTCCTGCAATTGGCCCATCTCGTTGGCCAACGTGGGCTGATAGCCGACCGCGCTGGGCAAGCGGCCCAGGAGCGCCGAAACTTCGGAGCCCGCCTGGGTGAAGCGGAAAATATTGTCGATGAAGAGCAGCACGTCCCGGCCTTCGTCGCGGAAGAACTCCGCGAGGGTCACACCCGTGAGGCCGACGCGTTGCCGTACGCCCGGCGGCTCGTTCATCTGGCCGAACACCAGCGCCACCTTGTCGAGCACGCCGGACTCGGTCATCTCGCGGTACAGGTCGTTGCCTTCGCGACTGCGCTCGCCTACCCCCGCGAACACCGAGTAGCCGCCGTGCTGCTGGGCGACGTTGCGGATCAGCTCCTGAATGATGACGGTCTTGCCGACGCCAGCGCCGCCGAAGATGCCGATCTTGCCGCCTTTGCGGAACGGTGCGATCAGATCGATGACTTTAATTCCTGTTTCGAACTGCTCCGGCACCACCGCCTGATCGACCAGCGCGGGGGCCGGGCGATGGATCGGGTACCTCGTGGAGTCGTCGACGGGGCCCTTGGCGTCGATCGGCTCGCCGAGGACGTTGAACAGCCGCCCGAGCGTCGGTGGTCCGACCGGGACGCTGATCGGCGCGCCAGTATCGACCACTTCGATGCCGCGCCGCAGACCGTCCGTGGAACCCATCGCCACCGCGCGCACCATGTTGTTGCCCATGTGCTGCTGGACCTCGAGCACCAGCTTGCCCGTGTTCGCCTCGACGCCCTTCATCGCAGCGCTGTCACTTGCCCCGCCGCCCTCGCCCGTTGTGACGATCGACGCCAGGTCGATCTCGAGCGCGAAGTAAATCTCGGGCAGGTTGTCAGGTGAGAACTCGACGTCGACCACGGGGCCGATGATCTGTACGACGCGACCGGTGGTGTTCGCACCGGTTTGGGTTGGTGCTGGGGCTGTCATGGCCATCTAAGCGGGGGTCCTCTCAGCGTTTGCGGCTGCTCGCCGCCATGGCTTCGGCCGCCGAAGCGATCTCGGTCACCTGGTTGGTGATGTTCGCCTGGCGCACCTTGTTGTACGTGAGCGACAAGCTGTCGACGAGCTCATTGGCATTTTCAGTCGCATTGCGCATCGCGACCATCTGCGCACTGTAAAACGAGGCGGCTGTTTCGATCAGCGCCTGATAGATCTGCACTTCAACGTAGCGCGGCAGCAGCTGTTCCAGGATGCTGACCGGATCGGGCTCAAAGATGTAATCGAGGCGCTGCGCCCGCTCGCCCCCTTCGACTGGTGGCGCGCTGATGGGCAGCAATTGCACGACTTCGGGCCGCTGCGTCAGCGTCGACACGAAGCGCGGATAGACCAGGACCGCGCGATCGATCCCGCCCTCCAGGAAAGAGTCCATAACCACGCGTGCGATGGGAATGATGTCGTTGTACTGCACGCGATCGACGATGCCGATGAAGGTGCCCAGCAGCTTGCGGCCTCGCCGCGCCAGGAAATCCTGCCCCTTTCGACCGACGGTCACCACCTGCACGGTGCGGCCGTCCGCGCGCTCTTCCTCGAGAATCACCTCCGTGCCACGGCGGATCACGTTGGTGTTCAGCGGTCCCGCGAGCCCACGGTCAGGCGTGACCAGGACCACACCGACGTTGCGCACCTCGCGTTGCACCAGCAATGGATGCAGCACCCCGCCGCCCGCGGCTCCCGCGGAGCCGAGCTCGGCCATGAGCGCCCGCATCGCCTCGGCGTAGGGTCGCGCCGCCGTCACACGCGATTGCGCCCGCCGCAGCCGTGAGGCCGCGACGAGCTCCATCGCCTTGGTGATCTTGGCGGTATTGCGGACCGACCGGATTCTGCGCCTGATGTCTCTAAGTGACGGCATCGTCTACTCGTTCGGCTCGGCCGAGCACTTTCGCCGCGTCTCGTTCTCCGGGTCGGGGGAGCCTGCGGCCCCCCGCCGGGCTCCCCCGACCCAAAGACGCCCTCAAATACGAAGTACTACAGCGCAACTTGCTTCTTGAACTCGTCGATGGCCGTCTTCAGGGCGCCGATGGTCTCGTCCGAGAGCATCTTGTCCTTCGCGATCGTCTCGATGATCTCGGGATGGCCGGTTTCCATGAAGCGGTGGAACTCGTTCTCCCACGCTTTCACCTTGTCGATCGGCACGTCGTCCAGGAAACCGTTGGTGAGCGCGTAGATGATCGTGACTTCCTTGGCCAGGGAGAACGGCTCAAACTGCACCTGCTTCAGCACTTCCTGCGACCGCAACCCACGCTCGAGCTGCGCCCGCGTGGTGCGGTCCAGGTCCGAAGCGAACTGCGCGAATGCTGCCAGTTCTCTAAAAGCAGCCAGCTCCAGCTTCATCTTGGCCGCGACCTGCTTCATCGCTTTCGTCTGCGCCGAGGAGCCCACCCGCGACACCGAAATACCCACGTTCAACGCTGGCCGAATGCCCGCGTAGAACAGGTCCGGCTCGAGATAGATCTGCCCGTCGGTAATCGAGATCACGTTCGTGGGAATGTAGGCGGAGACGTCGTTGGCCTGGGTCTCGATGATCGGCAGCGCCGTCAGCGAGCCGCTGCCGTTTTCGTCCGACAGCTTGGCGGCGCGTTCGAGCAGCCGCGAGTGCAGGTAGAAGACGTCGCCGGGGTACGCTTCGCGCCCCGCCGGTCGCCGCAGCAGCAGGGAGATCTGGCGGTACGCCCACGCGTGCTTCGAGAGGTCGTCGTAGACGATGAGCGCATCCTTGCCTTCCCACATGAAGTACTCGCCCATGGCGCAGCCCGCGAACGGCGCCAGGTACCACAGCGGCGCCGGGTCCTGCGCCGAAACGGCAACCACGATGGAGTGCTCCATCGCGCCTTCTTGCTCGAGGATGTTGACCACCTCGGCGATGGACGAGGCCTTCTGGCCAATGGCGACGTAGATGCAGATCAGGTCGCCGCCGCGCTGGTTGATGATCGTGTCCAGCGCGACCGCGGTCTTGCCGGTCTGGCGATCGCCGATGATCAGCTCGCGCTGGCCGCGGCCGATCGGGATCATCGCGTCGATGGCCTTCAGACCCGTTTGCACGGGCTGATTCACAGGTGAGCGCAGCACCACACGCGGGGCAATCACTTCGACCGGGCGGGAGGGCATCGTAGTCGGCAGCGGCCCCTTGCCATCCAGAGGCTCGCCCAGTGGATTGACCACTCGCCCGATCAGCTCGGGTCCCACCGGGACCGACGCAATGCGGCCGGTGCGGCGCACCTCGTCGCCTTCCTCGATGTTGGTGTACGGCCCCACGACCATCACGCCGACCGACTCTTCCTCGAGGTTCAGCGCGATGCCCATCACGCCTTGCTTGGTGAACTCGACCAACTCCAGCGCACCGACGTTGCCCAGCCCGTAGACACGTGCGATGCCGTCGCCGACCTGGACAACGGATCCCACCTCCCGCGTCTCGACGGCGGACGAGAAGTTCTTGATCTGTTGAACCAGAATCGAATTGATTTCTTCTGTAGGTGCTGCCATCGCTCAGAAAACCTCAGCTACTTATCGCGCGGCGAAGCCGCTCCAGTCGTCCACGGACACTGTCGTCGATGACGCGATCGCCCACGCGCGCTACGACGCCGCCGATGATGTTCGGATCGAGACGCGTCTTCAGCGCGACCTGGTTCGGCTGTTTGTTCAGGTATGCCGCCAGGCGCTGCGTCACCGTGCGTTCCATCTCCGCATCGAGCTGTACCGCGGTGGTCACTTCCGCCGTCACGATGCCACGCTGGCGATTGACCGCGTCGTGCAGCGCTTCGGCGATGCCGGGCACCTGATCGAGTCGATCGCGGTCGGCAACGATGTGGAGGAAGTTGCGCACCACGGGCGAAGCATCCGGCAGCAACCGATCGAGCGCGTTGCGCTTGTCAGCCGGTGCCACCGTCGGGCTCGTAAAAACGATGCGCGCGGAAGACATCCGCATGATGCGGCTGAGCTCGTCGAGCGTGTCCAGCCACAGGTCAAAGTCGCCCGATTCGGCGGCAACACTGAACGCGGCCGAGGCGTAGCGTTTGGCAGTCGCGCTACTCGCCACGCGCTACCGAGGCGAAACCGACCCGTTGCCGGACGCTGACTCCGTCGACAGGAACTGCTGCACCAGAGTGCGCTGAGCGTTGGCGTCCAGGGCGTTGCGGGTCACACGGTCGACCGCGACCACGATCAGATCGGCGATCTCGGCGCGCACCTCGGCCATCGTCTGGGTGCGCAATTGTTCCGACTGCACCTCGGCCTGGGCCATGATGCGGTTGGCCTGCTCTTGGGCACGCTCGGCAGCGTCGGCGATGGTCCGTTTTGCGCGTTCATCGGCGTGCTTGAGGATCTCCTGGGCCTCACGGCGCGTTTCGGCCAGCAGCGCCTGACGGTCTGCTTCGGCCTGCTCCGCGGCGCGGCGCGCCTGGTCGGCCTGGTGCATGCTGTCGCGCACGCGCTTGGCGCGATCGTCGAGCATGCGCACGACGGGCTTGTACAGCACGAGTCGCAGCAGGAGCAGCAGGACGACGAAGTTGATGGCATGCCAGAGCAACCCCTGCCAGTTCAGACCGAGGGTGCCTGTGATTGCTTCCATCCGCGCCGATCTACACCTTGCCCAGCAGCAGGAACGCGATGACCAGCGCGTAAATGGCGATGGCTTCGGCGAAGCCGAGGCCGATCAGCAGCGGCACGAGAATCGGCCCGATAACCTCGGGATTGCGACCGATGGCTTCCATGGCCTTGCCGACACCGTAGCCGACGCCGATACCTGGGCCGATTGCGCCGAGGCCAATCGACAGGGCAGGCGCCCACACATTAGGGGCGCTCGAGGCCGCAGCCTGGGCGAAGAAACCGAGCTCAGAAAACACGCGCGAACCTCCTAGACAGGTTGGCCATGCGTAACGGTGGCCATCTCGCTCTCCAGCGACTCGTGAGCATCATGGTGTTCGTGGGCCTCTTCGTGCACCGTGGCAATGCTCAGGAACACCAGGCTGAGCATCGAAAAGATCAGCGCTTGGATCAGTCCTACAAACAGCTCCAATGCAATAAACGCAAATAGGACAAAGGGCGCAACGCTGAGCATGGTCGCCAGCAATACTTCACCGGCAAAGATGTTGCCGAAAAGTCGGAAGGACAGCGACAGCGGCCGCGTGAAAATCTCCAGCCAGCGCATCGGATTGGGGATGATCAGGCCCTTGATGTAGCCGAATAAACCCAGCGACTTCAATTCGTAGAATTCGGCGATCACGATCACCATGATTGCCATCGCCGCAGTGATATTCAGATCGCTATCGGCCGAGCGCAACAGGGGTACGACGTGACCCTCCTCGTTGTGCACGGTCAAGTAGCTGATTGGCAGCGTGCCGAACCAGTTCGAGAACAGGATGAACAGGAAGGCCGTCGCGATCAGCGGCATGAAGCGCCGGGCGCGCCGCTCGCCCATCGTCTGCGTGGTGACGCCGACCCACAGTTCCACGATCAATTCCCAGAAGTTCTGCACGCCGGACGGCAGCAGGCGCATGTTGCGGGTCGAAAAGTAGGCGAACAGGACGAGGACGGCGATCACCACCCACGCGGTGAGGATCGTGTTGGTGATGGGCAGGCCAACGACGTGGAACAGCACCTCGGCTGCTGCTGGCGGCGCCTCCTGGGCGGCGCCGGCGGCATCCTGAGCGTGTTCTTGGGCAAAGAAGCCTGCCAGGTCGTAGAACATGGCTTGCGTCTATTCGTCTCCGCCGTTTTCGTTGGCCACGTCGGGCGCTGACTCCGTTGTCTGCGTCTGCGGCGCATGCCACTCGGCCGCGCTCTTGTTGAGAGTGGCTCGGTAGAGCCTGACAGCGCTGGTTGACGCTGCCACCAGTCCGAAGAGGACGCCTATGAGGGTGAAGATGATGCCAGTGTTGAGGCGCCCGTCGACCCACTGTCCCGCCAGGAAGCCCAAGACCACCGAAACCGCCAGCGAGACGCCGAAATAGGATGCAACGGCAAGGGATTGGACGATGCTGATCGTCGGCCTTTGACGGTCCAACGGCGATCTTGCCATGCCTTGTCGCGTTGCCGCGGGCAATCTCAGTTTAGCAGAACACCATCAGGCCGCTGAGGTGGCGGTCGAGGTGCTCTCCTGGGCGGTCATCTTGTAACCCGAGCGGCGGACGGAGATGATTGCCGGCGCCTGCGCGGTCGCGCGGTTGAGCTTCATCCGCAGCCGCCGCACGTGCACATCAATGGTCCGGCCATGGTTGACGTCGCTGGTGCCCCATACCTCTTGGGCCAGCTCGTCCCGCGACAGGACTTCCTCCGGGCGCGCGGCGAGGACCGTCACCAGACGGAACTCCGTGGGCGTGAGCGACAGCAGCTCTTCGCCGACCATGACGCGGTGGCGGGCCGGCTCGACCACCAGCTCGCCGACGCGCAACTCGGGCGCGTGCGGCGGCGGCGCGTGGGTGGGCGGCGTTCGGCGCAGCACCGCCTCGATGCGTGCCAGCAGATCGTCCAGTTCGAAGGGTTTGTGGATGAAGTCGTCGGCGCCCAGCTTCAGCGCCAGGATGGGGTCGCGCTTGCGGGCCGTGGCGCTGCAGATCACGATGGGCACGTTCGCCAGCGCCTTGAGCGTGTAGCACAGCACCAACCCGTCGATGTCAGGCAGGATCAGGTCGAGCAGAACGAGGTCGGGACTGGCACGCTCGAGCTGACTGCGCGCGTCCGCGCCGTCGATGGCATGCCAAACGCGATAGCCGGCCAGATCCAGGGCATCGACGAGCGTCCGCGCTACCGCCGGATCATCCTCCACCACAAGGATCGTCGCTCGCCCCGCCTGCTGTAACGACACCCTCTCGGGAGTGTAACGGGGGAGTGGGGAGTGAGGAGTGGGGATTGAGCGAGCTTCGGGGCGTTCCCACCGAACATCCCTCACTCCCACTCCCCACTCCTCACTCCTCACTCCTCAACTGGTGCCGAACTGGCGATCGCCTGCGTCGCCGAGGCCAGGAACGATGTAACCGATGTCGTTCAGCCGCTCGTCGAGCGCGCCGACATGAATCGGTACGTCGGGATGCGCCGCTGACAGCCGCTTGACCCCTTCGGGCGCGGCGATCAGCCCCAGGTACTTGATCCGCTCGCACCCCCAGCGTTTGAGGATGTCCACGCTGGCTTCGGCGGTACCGCCGGTTGCGAGCATCGGATCGAGCACCAGCGACAGCTGCACGCGGTTCGGCGTGGGCAGGCGGTTGTAGTACTCGACGGGGTGCAGCGTCCGCTCATCGCGGTACAGGCCGATGTGCCACACCTCGGCGGTCGGGATCATCTCCAGCACACCCTCGACCATGCCCAGCCCCGCGCGCAGGATCGGCACCAGGCCGATCTTCGTGCGCAGGCTGTGTCCCTCGGCGGTGCCCATCGGCGTGGGCACCGTGTCCGGCACCAGCTCCAGGTCGCGCGTGGCCTCGTAGCACAGCAGCATCGACAGCTCGCGGACGAGCTCGCGGAACTTCTTCGGCTCGGTTTCGAGATGCCGCAGCAGCGTAACCTTGTGGCGGACCAGCGGGTGCTCGGACACGAACAGCATGGCAGCCGTCGCTGATTCTAGAGGTCGCGCGCGAAGACCAGGGCACGTATATCACCCGCGCCGGCGGCCTTGAGCGCGTCGGCGCACACCGACAGGGTGGCGCAGGTGGTGGCCACGTCGTCGACTAGCAGCACCCGCTGGCCATCTAGTGTTCGCGTCGCCCGCACCGTCCCACTCAGGTTGCTTCGCCGCGTCGCCGCGTCGAGTCCCTGTTGTCGTGGCCGCTCCTCGCGCTCCAGCACGTTTTCGATCGTGCCGCCGACGGTTTGGTGTACCTGCTCGGCCAGCAACAACGCCTGGTTGTAGCCGCGCTCCTTCCGACGCTTCGCGGACAGCGGCACCGGGACCACGATGTCGGCGCGCAGCGGCCGCTGCTCGAGGTGCTGGCGCATCAGGTCACCCAGGAGCCCTGCCACGCGCTGTCCGCCGCGGTACTTGAACACGTGGACTGCCGCTCGCGCCGCGCCTTCGTATGCGCACACCGCTCGTAGTGAGCTGAGCTCTGGCGAGAGCCGCGGGCACCCCCGACATGCGCCCATGCCACGCGGCAGCGCGCAGCGGTGGCACACGCCGTCGAGCAGCGGCAGCTCCCGCCGACAGCTCGCGCACAACAGACCGCCTCGCCGCCCACAGCCCACACAGCGCGAGGGAAAGACCAGCTCCGCCAGGGCCTGCAGCACACGCGAGTCTACGTAACGCCGGCCACTGAGCGGCCGATTTTCTCGAGAGGCAGGGCCTGGCACCCGCCCCACCGCTGCGTCCTCGCCCGGCCCGCCGATGGGTCCTCGCCCGCATCGTCGCCGCGCCGCCCGGCCACGGCACGTCCGCCCGCCCCCCGGCTGATCCTTCTCAGGGCAGCGGCTGCCGTAGTGCTTCTGCCCGCGCTCGGCGCTCCTGCGCTTCGCCGGTGAGCCCGCGGCGGGCGCTGACGTCCGCGCACGCGTCCCAGACCACCGCACGGTACGGCCCCAGCTCCAGCGCCTGCGTGCACGCCGCCTCGGCTTCAGTCAGTTGTTCCCGCAGCAGGTACAGCCGCAGCAGCCGCACCTGGGGTGTTGGCTCCGATGGTGCTCGCCGGGCGGCTTCCAGCAGATCGCTTTCGGCGCGCGCGCGCGCCGCCGAGTCGTTCTGGCGCGTGGCGACTTGCTGCCACGCCAGGCCAGCAGCGCGGATCGGTTCTTCGACCCACGGCAGCCAGGCGCTTGCCGTTTCGTCGAGCATGGCCGCGCCTCGAGCGTCGCCTGCCTGTAGCTCGCTTCGGCCGGCGCCGTAGATCGCATCGCCAACGGCTGGTGCAGCCAGCAGCGGCACGAGCCCGAGACACGCCACGGCTGCCAGCAATTTGCTCGGCGTGGCGAGTCGGAGGAAGTGCCGCGGCTGGCGCTGTTGTCCGGGTCCGGCTGTCAGGCTGGCTGCCAAGCCGATCAGGACCCAGAACAGCGTGCCCGTGACGACGGTGTGAAAGGCGAAGCTCACCTCCACGAGGTGGCCGATGAGCGCGCCGAGTACCGCGGCCGCGAGCAGCGCCCGTTTCGTGCGCGCCAGCGACCAGACGGTGCCGCCGACCAGTGCGAGGAGTGCGATCAGGCCGACCGCTCCACCGCTGAGCCAGGTGTCGAGAAACAGGTTGTGGACCCGATCCCACTGCTGGTTCTGAGTCAGCCGCACGGTCGCCTCGGCGCGCTCGAGCACCGCCACCTGCGACTCCGGACCGAAGCCGAATACCGCGCGCAGGGGGTCGCTCAACGGCAAGACGAGCGCATCGCGCCAGACAACGAGCCGTTCGGTCGAGGAGTCGCCACCGCTGGCGACCCTGAGGAATCGGCTGATGCTCTGCACGCCCGTGCCACCCGTGGCGGTCACCGCCAGCCCGAGTGCCAGGACCAGGAAAGCGAGCGCCCCGGCGAGGGCCGCTTTGCCGGGCCGACCCAGCAGGAGCGTGAAGGCGAGGGTGCCCGCGACCAGGCCCAGCAACGCGCCGCGAATCGTGCTCTGGGCAACGGTCCCGCCGATCACCAGGAGCAGCGCCAGCCAGCCCGCGTAGGCCGCGTAGCCCGCCGCGCCGATTGTCCGGTCGGCCGCGAGTAGCGTTTGGGCGCCGCCAACGACCCGATACAGCGCCAGCGGCGCCAGCATCACCAGGTACCCGGCCAGAAATGTCGGCGACCCCAACGTGGACCCCGGCGCCCCGAGCGAGCTCCAGGGGATGGGGTCGCGGCCAAGCCGCTGCACGATCAGATACGCGCATGGCACCACCGCGCTGATGAGCAACGCGGAGATGGCCCGCTCGCGGCGCCGTGGGTCCGTCCACAGATCGGCGCCGACCAGCATGAGCGCAACGCCCGCGGCCAGCGTGAGCCAGCCCATGCCGCGGTCGAAGCTACCGAGCAAGCTCAGCGCCGGCTCGACCGAGGCCGCGGTCGAGATTGCCATCACGCCCAGCACGACGAGCCCAGCCCGGGCGATGGGCAGTCGCACCACGCCGCCCGGCCCGCGCGCCGCGAGCCAGCCGATCAGCGCGATCAACGCCGCCACGCGCACCAGGCTGGACTTGAGCGGCTCGAACGCCGCCGCCCCCGCGGGATTGAGCACCGCCGGCAGCGCCACCAGCAGCACCAGCACCACCGCCTCCGCGAATCGAGCCCCCGCCGCCGTACCGCCATCGCCGCCAGCACCGCCAGCCCCCCCAGCCGCACCTGCCGTCTCGTCTGGCTCCTGCGCCGCCGCCACCGCTGTCTCGCCCGACTGCCGCGCGCAAGCCGGCGCCTCGTCTCGCTCCCGAGCCGCGCCGTCCGCTTCGCTCCCGTGCATCGCTGCCGCTTCGGTCGGCTCCTTCGCGGTCGCCGCCTCGTCTCGCTCGTGCGCTGCGGCCACGGCCTCGCCTGGCTCCTGCGCCGCCGCTGCGCCTGGCTTCCGAGTTGCCGCTGCTGCCTTGCCTGGCTCCTCCGCCGCGCGCGCTGCCGCCTCGCCTGGCGCCTGCGCCGCGCCGGTCGCCTTGCCTCGCTCCTGCGCCGCAGCCGTCGCTTCGCTGGGGTCCTGAGCTGCGTCCGCCACCACGCCTGGCTGCTGCGCCGCGGTCACGGCCTCGCCTTGCGCCTGCGCCGCGGTCGCCCCCTCCCCAGCTCGGGCGATGCCGCTGCTACTTCCCCTGGCCGCTGGACTGGCGCGGGCGATTCATCTCGTTCGAGAGACGTCGCCGCCTCGTTGGGTCCGTGCGCCCCAGCGGCCTCCGACGGAGCCTCGACCGCGGCGTCCCAACCCACACAGTTCTCCGATCGAGCGAGTACCTGGCTAGGCAGGAGCCGCCCCACGGCGACCCCCGCACAGCCTCAAGAAAGGGCGCTAGTCCTCGTCGACTTCGACCTCGCCTTGATCCTCGTCGTCGTTGTCTTTGTCCTTGCACTCCTTGTCAGGGTTGCCCGGCGGTCCGGTGTGCACGAAGTTCTTGTCGCCGCAGCCAAGACCAGGTCGCGTCTCCTCGGTGACGAGGGCGGGCGCCGTGACCAGATCCGCAGCGGCGTCAACGTCGTCGTCCATATCGCCGCCGCGGCGATCATCGGCGACCTGGCTGTTGCCGTGCTCGCTGGCCTGGCTGTTGCCGTGGCTGCTGGACTGGACGTCGTGGTGCACCTCGGCCGGGCTCTGCTGCTGCACCTGCTGTTGGTGCTCGACATTGCCAGAGCCACCGCCGTGGCCCTTCCCGTTGCCGCCTCCGCGCCCGTCTGCGAATACGTTCAGGGCGCCACCCCCGAGCAGCAGGCTCGCTACGGTCAGTGCAGTGACCCAGCTTAATCGAGTGCGTCCGGTCATTCATAGCCCTCCTGAAGAAGCATCGTGATGCCAGTTTGAACGCGCCAGTAACGATGGCCGTTATGGCCCCTGCGTTACGTCTTGGATCTCGATTTCGTCACCTGACTGTGTGCCTTCGGCGGCGCCCGCGGGCAGCTCGACCGCCTGCGTGCTGCCGACAAACAGGGGCCCGAACCGCCACGGCTTGATCCCCCGCAGCACGTGCGTGACTACCCCATTCTTGCGCACGTGCAGGACGTCGATCGGGATGCGCATGAACCACGTGTGGATGCCGCCACCGGGCTGCAGCACCAGCCCCGTGCCGGGCGGCAGCTCGCGCCGACCCATCAGCCCCCAGAAGCGCGACCAGGTCGACGCGGCCAGCTCCGCACGCTCCGCCAACACGACACCACGTGTCCGATTGACCACCCGCACCAGCCGCGGCATCAGCGGGCGTACCGATACACGCGAAACGTCAGTCCATCTGGACTGGCCAGCGTCGACCCGAGATCAAAATGCTCGGCAACGGCGCGCTCCGTGTCGTACGGCAGGAAGTCGAAGGCGGTGATCACCAGACTGAACCGACCCCCGGCCAGCGCGTCGACCAGCGGTTCGCTGCGCCACCGTCCGCGCAGCGCCTCTGCTCGCAGATCCAGCGACTGGACGTGTACCGCGCGACCGTTGCGGACGGCGAATCCGGCGGGCTCGGCGATGATGTCACCAGGCGTCTGCTGCACGAGCGTATCCAACTGGGCGCCAATCGCGGCGTCGGCGGCGGTGGGGGTGCGTCCCAGGGCCGAGTCGGCCAGATAGCTCACGCCGAAGCCGTTCGGCCAGTGGAGCAGCAGCACCAGCTGCGTTGCGGCGAGCAGCGGTCCGACCAGTGGCGCGCGCTCCGCGGCGGCGCGCCACGCGAACGGGACCGCCAGAGCCAGCGCGATCAGCGGCTCGAGCAGATAGTTGACGCTGCTGCCGCCGTTGCCGGCACTCAGGGTCGCGAGCAACGCCAGCGCCAGATAGACGGCGATCGGTGACGGGACCCCTTGGCGCGCCTGCGCGAGCCACCACACCCCAGCGACGATCAGCGGCAGGTGCAGCGCGACAAAGCCGCCGACGAAGTACACCACCCGCAGCGGGATCATCGGATTGCCCGCGTTGCCTTCCAGCACGTGCCGCGTGAACTCGCCGCCGGTGGTGGCGTTCAGCGCAAGCAAGAGGAGCGCATTCGGCACCACGACGAGTGCGCCGAAGATCGCACCATCGCGTCGGCTGCGCAGCGCGAGCGCGATCGCCACCGCGACTGCCGCCGTGAGCATGGTCTGTTTGGTCCACAGCGCGAGGCTGCACAGGACCGCCGCGCCAACGATCCCGCGCCAGCCCCGAAACCACTGCGCGGCGCCGACGCCGCCCGCGGCGAAGAGCAGCGCGAGGAGGTCCACGCGGGCGTAGCCGGCCCACTGGTACACGGGCGGCGCGGCGACGAGCAGCGCCGGCGCCACGAGGATCGGCCAGCGGCCGGCGCCGCGGACCTGTCGAGCGTTCCAGATCAGTAGCGCCAGTACGCCGAGCAGCGCCGCGCCTGACAGCGCGCGACCCGGCCAGAAGCTCGGACCCGTAACCCCGACGACGAGGCTCCACAGCCCGGGGAACAATGGTGGATACGGCGAGCGCACCATCGGGAACTGCTGCAGGTCGACGTACAGCGGCTCGCCGCGGCCCAATCGCAGCGCGTCGTTGAGCACGTAGCCCTCGCCGTAATTGAGGTCGTAAGGAAAGGCGACGGTGAGCCCGACGTGGTACACGAGCGTTGCCACGTGCACCGCCGCCAGCAGCGCAATCGCCCCGAGCAGCGCCGCGCGGAGTCGCACCTGCCCCGCTGGCTGGGCCACGAAGCTGCTCATTCCGAGGCGTACCCGAGGCATGTCCGCATGCCGCGACATGCCACCGTGCTCCGCCCGCGGTGCGACGTACCTCACGGCCGCGCGCGCACTCGATAGATGCGCACCTCGCCGCTCTGAAAATCAGCTACGCCGGGTCCAACAAGCCCGGCCTCGGCTGGCCCATACACCAGCCAATGCACACCGAATTGTCGCGCGACGTCCAGGCCCGCCGTGTGCGCAAACAACGCCGCGATGGCGAATTGTTTCTCAGAGGCATTCAATGTCGCCACGGGGTGTCCGCCGAAGACGCGCCCGCGCAATCGCGGCGCGAGGTAGTTCGAAACGCTCCAGTCAGCCAGCACCACCTCGTCGGGCTGGGTCCGCTCGGCCAGCCAGGCCACCGCCGTGTCGAGGTCGGTGGTGGAGCGATAGATCGGCAATGGCCAGTCGCGCAGCGCCGACGAAGCCACGCCGACCACCACGAGGACGGTGCCGCTCGCGGCCAGCGCCACGACTGCCAGCCGCAGGCCCGCGGCAAGTGGCAGCAGACGCCAACGCCACCCCAGCGTCAATAGCGGAAAGCGCTTTCCGGAAACCGATTGCCGGTAAACGCTTTCCGTGCTTTGCCATCGCTCGAGCACCGTGCATGCCGCGAGCAGCCCGTTCGCGGCCAGAATCGCCAGCGCCGGCTGGATGCCGAAGCCGAGCCGCCGCTGGTACGGCACCGGCAGGTACATCGCGATCAGGCCCAGCAGCAGCCAGACCAGGATGCCAAACGGCGCGACCCGCCCGCGCAGCATGACCGCGCCGCCGACTGCGAGCAGCAACGTCGCGCCGAGGTCCACGACCAGCTCGTGCGGTGCCGGGCTGGGCAGGATGTTCTGCGCCCCATAGGTCGCGGCCCAGAACGGATCGAAGGTAAAGGTCTGCAGGGTCACCCACAGCACCGGTAGCCCACCCAAGGTCGCCGCCAGGGCGCCCGCGAGACTGCCCAGCCCCTGACCGGTGCGCCAGAACACGCTCCCCACCAGCAGGAGCGCTGCCAGCAAGACCGCCAGGTGGAACGGGTGCAGCAGCGCGATCGCGGCGCCGAGCGCAGCGGACCAGAGCACCGCCCACGGGGAGAAGTCGCGCTGAGGGCGCAGCCAGCGTCGCGCGAGCTCCAAGGTCGCGGCCATGGCTAGAGGCACGTGCGGCGCCCCGAACAGCAGTCCGAACGTGTTTGTCTCGTATGACCAGTTGCCGGTATAGGGCAGCCCGAACAGCCCCGCGAGTGCCTCGAAGCCGCTGCCGAAAAGCGTCAGGAGCACCGCCGCCCGCGCGGCGGACTGGCTCACTGCGAACGCGTGGCAGAACCGCCACACGGCGAGGACCAGCAGCGCTCGGACGATGACCTCGGTCAGTCGTTCGAGTCCATCGGGCGGCACGTGCAGCAGTGCGCCGAGCTTTCCGAGTCCGACGTAGAGAGGAAACATCAGCGTCGGCTGGTGCGGCTCGGCCGTGAAGGCGTCGTAGACGAGCCAACCAGGCTGCTCGGCGCCCTGGCGCATTGCCGACTCGTACTGCGCAAAGTCGTTCACGAACCACGCGGTGCCCAGCCCGCGAGCTTGTGGCGGAGCGCAGCACGCCGACAACAGCAGTGGCAGCTCGCCGATGAGCAACGCTGCAGCCAGAACGACCGCGAGCCAGCCCGGCGCACGCGGCAGGGCTACGCTCCAGCTGGTCTGTCTCGCAAGCCCACCGACCTGCATCAGCGCGCCTGCGCGGCGTCGACGCGACGGAACACCAGCACTCTGGTGCTGTGCCATACGTCAACGGGATATGCCTGCTCGAGCCGGTAGTCTCGCTGGAACGCTGGGTCGACCAGGAGCGTTCGTTCGACGAACGCATCCAACGCGACCACGGCGTCAGGCCGCGCGTCCGCGATCAAGCTCGCGGGCACCGCGTTATCCGTGACCAGCTGGTCCGCGGGCAACGGGTAGTACGCCCGCGCGGCAGGCGACACCAGGCCGACCGTGTCGAGGATGCGCAGCCGCGAGGCATAGCCAAGCGCGCCAATCTCGGGCGCCGCCACCACGGCCGTGGTTGCCAGGCTCGCGCCCAACTCTCGCCCCACGCTCAGCAGCACCTGCTCACGTTCGAGGCTGTAGCCGACCGGCAGCACTGGCTGGCGCCAGTCGATGGCGGGCAACTGCCACAACACCAGGACTACTGGCAGCCAGCGGCCGATGCGCAAGCTGACGTGCCGCAGGGCGGCCGCCGCGCCAAGCAGATACAACGGCTCCAGGGGCACGAGGTACCACGGGAACAGGCGCACCCCGCGTAGCCCAGCCGCGGCATAAAACAGAAGGTAGAGCGCACCGAACACCGCAAACGGCTGCCAGGCCACGCCGCCGAAATTGTGACACTCACCTGACGGTTCGCGTGACGCTTCAGCGTCTTGCTGTGACGGTTCACGTGACGCTTCGTGCGTACGCTGAGGGCGGCGGAGGGGGTGGACGTGGGGGAGACCGTAGGACGCGACCGTGGCGCGAGCGAGGAAGGCCAGCGAGCCGAGGCCAAGCGCGGCGAGGAACAGGGCGCCGGCCGCGGGCAGCGCACCGAGCAGGTACAGCGAGCCGGCCGGCATCGCGGCCTGCAGCACCAGGGCGGCAAGGTTTTCGCCTGGCCAGGGCGGCGCGTACGCAATCTGCTTGGCGGCAATGCTGCTTGGCACAGGGCTGCCGTACGCGAGCCACAGCCCTGCCGCGCCCACAGCCAGCGGAGCAGCGAACCCACCCACTGCTTCCGCGAGCGCCCGGCGCCGAATCCACCACGCCCACCCGAGCACAGCGAGGCCAACCAGGATGCCCTCGGGCCGCACGAAGGTCGCGACGCCCGCGATGAGCGCCGCGGCTGTCAGCCGACGGTGAGCCGCCAGCGTCAGCGCGCCGAGCGCGGCCAGCACGAACAGGCTGGTCTCCATGCCTCCGCTGGCGAAGGCGATGCTCATCGGGTTGATCGCCCACGCCAGGCCGACCAGCAGCGCAGCGAATCCGCTCCAGCCCATCCGCACCGCCAGAATCACGAGTAGCCCGGCCATGAACGCATCGCAGACGGCGGCGAGGCTGCTGGCAAGCAGTGGCAGATCGTGCCCGCCCAATCGATCGCCCAGCGCTAGCACTACAGCCCACACCGGGGTGGTGGTGCCAAGCACCAACTCGCCCGGGTTGTAAACGAGGCCGAGCCCCTCGGCCAGATTGCGGGCGTAGCGGAGCGTGATGAAGGCATCGTCGGTGGGGCGCGGGCCGGTGAGTAGCCGCGCTACCAGCGCCGCGGCGCTGGCCAGGGCAATGGGGGCAGCGGAGGCGCGGACAGCGCCTGTAGCCAGGATCCGAGGCGAAGCAGGGGTGCTGGCGGCAGCCGAGACGCCGGGCGGGGCAGAGACGGTGGTTGACGCACGGGACCGAGGTCCTGGAGCGGTGGTTGACGCATGGGACCCTGGTTCTGGAGCGGTGCTTGACGCGTGGGACCGAGGTTCTGGAGCTGTAGTTGATGCGTGCGACCCCGGCAGTGGGGCTCTGGCTAACGCGTGCGACCCGGCTGATGCAGCGGTGCGTTTCATCGGCGTACGCGGAACACCTCGACCCCCCCGCGGTCGTACAGCAACTCCAACTCCGGCTGTCGCTGCAACTCTGACGAACCGAGCATGCGCTCGTGCGGGCCAAACGCCACCAGCGTCGCGCCGCTGCGCACGAGGAGTTCGCTGCGCTCCGCAACACCAACGTCGGGGGCGAAGAACCGCCGCACGAGCGCCTGTTTCTCAGAGCTGTGCAGCGTGGCCACGATATGGCCATGGACGACCCGACCATCGATCGCGCCGACGAGCGGATTGGCAAATTCGGTCGACGCGAGCACGACATCGGCGGCTGTGCTGTGGTCTCTGAGCCAGGCGGCGGCCTCCGTCTCGGGTCGAGTCCACAGATACACCTCCGCGGGAAAGTTCGAAACGGCGGAGCCGATCAACGCCACGTACACCAGGACCGGCGTAGCCGCCGTGGCCAGCGCAACCATGTAGCTAAGAAGGCGAGCGCGGAGCGCGAGCAGCGGACCGCGGTGGTTGACAGTTCGACTCCGCAGTCGGTCGTTCAGCGCGAGCAACCCGACAGCGGCCGCAACGGCGAGCGCGGGCTGAATCCCGAGGGCGAAGCGACGCTGGTACGGCACCGGCACATACAGCCATGCCAGTGCCAGTCCAACCCACAGGAGCAGGAGCCGCCGTCGATCGGCCGACCAGGTCCTGAGGACTGGCCACGCGAGCGGCGCCGCCAGGAGCACCACCCCAAGATCGACTGGCAATGCCCACGGCGCTGGCGCGGGCATGAGGTTCTGCGTCCCGTACGTGCCTGACCAGAACGGATCGGTGGTGAACAACCAGAGGTTGTAGACCAGAATCGGCGCGCTCGCCGCGACCGCAACCACGGCCAGGGCCCACCAGCGCCGACCGCTCCATGCCGCGTGCACCACCAGCACGCTTACCAGGACCGGCAGATTGAACGGGTGCAGCAACGAAAGCGCGAATACACCCAGCGCCAGCCACACGGGTCTGCGAGCCAGATAGAGCGGCGCGCACAGCAGCGTCAACGCCAGACCGAACATCAGGTGCGGCGCCGACAGGAACACGCCGAACGAGCTCAACTCCAGGTAGACGTTGATGGTGCTCGGCAAGGCATCGGCTGCCGCGCCAAAGCCGAGAACTGCAAGCACAGCACGCAGCGGCGCTACGAGCCCTATCAGTCCCAGGCTGCCGGCGGCGAGCACGAGTGCCAGCCGACGCGCGCGGCGATCCTCGAGGAACGTGGCGGTGAAGACGAAGAGGGCGACGAGGAGCGCGACTCGGCCGAGCCACTCGAGGGCAGAGAAGACTGCGAGCGCGTCAACATGCAGCGCCGAAGCCACCTTGCCAGCGGCCGTATAGAGCGGATAGATGAACGCCGCCTGGTGCGGCTCGGCGCTGAAGTGATCGTGGATCAGCCAGCCAGCTTGCGCGGCGCCCTCGCGCATGGCGGCCTGGTACTGGCTGAAATCGCGGACGAACCAGAACGTGCCGAGGTGGTCCATCTGGGGTGCGCCGAACATGGCCGAGACGACGTAAGGCAGAGCGCACAGCAGGACGACGACCGCGGCGGCGGCGAGCAGCCACCGAGCATCGGGCTGCGCTAGCGCACTCGCAAGTGAGAGCCGAGAGAGTTGCGACCGCCGCGGTTGGGGGTGGGTTTGGGCGCGGTCGAGGGTTAGCGCCATCCAGGCACCAGGCGGGGGACACGCTCGCGGTAGGCGGGGTAGTCGGTTGGGTAGGCGGCGGCGAGGGCGCGTTCTTCGAATACCGTGCGTGCGTACTGCAGCAGCAGGAACGCGACCAGCAGCGTGGCGATCAGTGGGTGCGGCTTCGCGATCAGGATGCCGACCGCGGAGACCGCTTCACCCAGATACACCGGGTGCCGCACCACACGGTACGGTCCGCTGAGGACCAGGCCGCGGACCTCAGGCAGCAGCCCGAAGCACCGCCCCAGTGTGGCCAGGCTCCAGATGGTGAACAACGTACCCACCACGACCACGGCACTCGACGCAAGCAGGATGCCGGTCGACGTGGTCGCATCGACCGGCAGATACGCGACCACATTGAGCAGGAACGTCCCGAGCAGCGCGACGATGCCCTCGCGCCAGGTTGCGCGATGCCCGCGAATGCCTCTGCGACGCACCGCGAACAGGATCACCACCAGCGCCAGGAACACGACTGTTACGGCCTCCTGGAGGACCAGGGCCTGTTCGTGTAACGACGGCTCGCGCAGCTGCCGCACCGTTTGCAGCAGAATCCACACCCTCGCCGCGAGCGGCAGCGCGAACAGGTACGCGGGCCACACGTTGCCCAGCAGCACCCCGCCCCAGGCGGTGTTCTCGACGTCGCGGTGAACGTGGACGAGGCCTTGCCAGAGGCGGCCCACGAACTCGCCCATGTATGAGTCTACGGGTCGAATCCAGCGGCAGAACACTTCGGTAACGCGAGCGCATCCGTAAGGCACTGAAGCGAGAACTCCGTTACCGACCTGGGAGAGTCGCCCGCGGGGCGGAAGGCTACGTTCGGTAACAACCGTTACTGGCGGGGCGACCCATGCGTAACAACGCAAGGCGATCGGTTGTGCTACTGCTGTGCCTTTTGCTTGCCATTCCTGGGCAGCTTGTGCAAGCGCAGACCTTGCCACTCCTGCCCTACGACCCTGGCGTGCGGGGCGGCCCGCCAGACGCCGGCGGGCCGATCGTTGGAATCTCGACCGATGAGCTCGAGTTCTTCAACTCCACCGCCGATACGTTTGGCGAGGTCGACGATATCGACGAGGGTCTGGGGCCGCGCTTCAACCTCGACGGCTGCGCCGGCTGTCACGCACAGCCGGCCGTCGGCGGCACGAGCCCCGACAAGAACCCGCAGGTTGCGATGGCAAGCAAGAACGGCGCCCGCAACAAGGTGCCGGCGTTCATTACGCCGACTGGTCCCGTGCGCGAGGCGCGCTTCAAGTCCGACGGCGGCGTGCACGACCTGTTCGTGATCACTGGCCGAACCGATGCGCCGCCCGGCTGCGCCATCACGCAGCCCGATTTCGACACTGCCGCCCGGACCGGCGATCTCATCTTCCGCATACCAACGCCGACCTTTGGCGCCGGGCTGATCGAGGCCATTCCCGATCGCACCATTCGCGCGAACCAGTCTGCCTACGCCGCCGACAAGTCGGCGCTGGGGATTTCGGGTCGACCCAACCAACGGCAACGATGGCACGATCACCCGCTTCGGGTGGAAAGCGCAGAACAAGTCGCTGCAGATCTTCTCTGGCGAGGCCTACAACGTCGAGCAGGGCGTCACCAACGAGCTCTTCCAGACCGAACGCGAAGAGGACACCGCGTGCGCGACGCACGGGCTGCCCGAAGACCACACCCACTTCGATGCCGCGACGGAAACCGAAGTGCTATCCGATGCGGTGCAGTTCTCGATCTTCATGCGCTTTCTTGCGCCTCCGAAACAGGACATCGATCTGACCCAGGCGGTGCTGATCGAGAACGGTCGGCAGACCTTCAACCGCGTCGGCTGCGAGTCAGGGAAGAGCGCGCCAGATCGAAACGATCGCCACCACCTGCTGGTCGATGCTCAGCTCCGGAACCAGTCGTGTGCTGTAGTTCTGCTCGCCGATGCGGATCTCCAGCCGTTGCTCGTGCGCCGTCCGCAACGTGAGGTGCAGAGCCAGCTCGTAGGCGCCGCGCTGGAGCTCCGAGAGACCGAACGCGCTCACCGACAGGCCGAGCAATTGGTCGGCGTTCAGCTGCAGCAACCGCTCACCGCTCGAATTGACGTACACGCAGCGCAAATCGCGGTCGAAGCGCACGATCGCGTCTGGCACCTCGTCCATCAGCGCGTGGACGGTCTCCATGCGCTGCGCCAGCGCGAGCACGCTGGTCAAGCTGTCCAGAAATGGGCGAAGTGTCTCGTCGACGTCAGCGGTGGACTGCGCCGCCGAGACGAGTGTGTGCCGAGCAGCTGCAGGTCGGACGCCCGTTTCGCGCGCGAGCGCGTCGACCGCCAGGTTCGTGAGCTCGGTGATCGAAGCGCCGCTCACGGCTGAGCGCGCCAGCTCGGCGACGCACAACTGTCGACGTCCGCAAGTCCGTGCCCGGTGTGATGACCATCCTGTGGACCAGTCTCGCGCGAGCTCGTGCAAGAGGAATCTCTCCCGCTGCAGAACGGCGCATCTCACCTTCGATAGAGACAAAACCTGGCCACATGACCAGGTAATTTCCGGAACGCGCTTGCTTACGCGGGCGTCTTTGTCGAGGTGATGAAAAGACACGTTCTTGTTGGCCTCAGCATGTTCCTCATCGCACTCGCCCCGACCCCTGTTCGCGATGGACGCCGACGGCGCGACCCAGGTGGTGTTTGAGGCGGCCGGCTAGAAATCAGCGTCCGTGTAGCGCTGACAGCTACTGACACATCGACGCGAGGTCGTGGCAGTTTGAGCGCGGGAGTCTCGATGGCAGGACGCCGTGCGTGCCTCGAGATTGCCGTGGCTCACAGTGCTGGCGGTCAGCGTGCCTGGTGCGCGGCTGCTGATCGATGTCGCGGGCGCCATTCCCGGCCGCTTCAACGACTACCACGCCTACTGGTTAGCGGGTCGCCTGGTGGCCGCGGGCGGCGATCCGTACGATCGCGCAGCGCTGGTCGAGCTTGCCCAACGTGAGGGCCTGGAGTTCCTGGTCGGCACGGGGTATTCGTACCCGCCGCCCTTCGCGCTGCTGATGGTGCCGCTGGCAGCGCTGCCTTTCGACGTCTCGGCCGCGCTGTTCAGCGCTGTCTCGTTGATGGCGTTCGGTATTGTCATCGCGGCCCTGGTGCAGCCCCTTCGGCGGCCGGCCGTTCTGGCGTTCGCGGCCGGTGCCTACCCGCCAGTGGCGGGATCGCTCTTCATCGGCCAGGCCAACTTGCTGGTGTTCGGGCTGCTCGCCCTGGGGTTCCTGTTTCTCAGGCAAGGAGCGCTGGTGACTGGTCTGGCATGGGGCGGCGCCGCTGTCATCAAGCTCGTACCGATCGGGCTGCTCGTGCCGCTGGCGCTCGCCCGCCAACGACAGATTGTGCTCACGTTCCTCGGGTCGGTTGGCCTGTATCTGGTGCTGGCGGCGCTGGCGGTCGCGCGGACCTCTGGCGGCACCGCGGCGATGCTGACCCTGCTCGAGCCCGACAGCTACTGGACCAACCAGTCGCTCAACGGCGTTCTTACTCGCGGGCTAGAGGGAACGGCGGCCGCGGAGCACACCAGCCTGATGGTCGTTGGGGCCACGGTGCTCTTCGCCGGCATCAGCCTCGCCATCCTGTGGCGCGCCCGAGGCCACCTCGGCGATCACCGCCGCCTCGTCCTCGGCCAGTCATTCATCCTGGTCGCGGCGACCATCGCGGCGCCGAAGAGCTCCTTCTGGAACCACACGCCAGCGCTCTTTGGCGTATGGGCGCTGCTCGTGTCAGCGCCCCGGATGTCGAGGTCCGACCGCGCGTTGGTGGGGGCGTGGTTCGTGCTGGCGTACCTGCAGCCGCACGCTGACGTTCGGGCGCCTGTGGGACAGCCGTTGGCGATGCTGCTCGCGCTTGTGACGTCGAGTGGATTCCTCGGTCTAGCCGGCCTGTGGCTGGTGCTCGCGCGGGCCACTCTCGGCTGGGGCGATCAGTTGCGCGCGGTCGACAGCGCCTCCGCGAACACCCGCTGAGCTTCGGCGAGGTACTCCGCATGGCCGTGCGCGGCCATCCAGTACCACCACTCCACGCCCCACAGGTACGCGCGCGGGAAACCCGTTCGCCGTGCGTAGTCCACGTTTGAGCGCACGATTTGCTCGGGCGGGAACTGGCGGTTCTGGATCTCGTACGGCACGTCTCGCAAACCACCGCCTACGAACCATGGTTCGCATTGCAGCTCGCTGATGATGGTGGTGCCGCTGACGCCCGTGACTGTCCGAGCGAACCAGTCCTTGGCGGAGTAGGTCCAGGCCGGCAGCGGGTAGCGCGCGAGGCCGAAGAGGGGCATCGGCACGTCGCGATATATCGACAGGCCGAGGCCCACACCGGCCGTGCCCATCGCGGGCAGCAGGGTCGACCATTCGCCACTGTCGGTGAGCAGCACCGGTCGCGCGTCCAGTCGTTGGATCAGCGCGATCTCATCCTTCATGAAGGTCGGCGTCAAGACGACAGGATCCTGGCAGTTCCCGAAGGTGACCAGTGGCTCGTTCTCGGCTTGCCACATGCTGACCGAGGGACGAGCTCCGTAGTGGGTTACCTCCACCTCGACCAGACGCAGGACGTCGCTCTGGAGTCTCTCCGCTGACAAACCAACCGCCCACGGCGGCGGGTAGCACTCGGGCCAGCGCGGCTGCTTGTAGCCCACCGACAGCAGCATCGAGACACCGCGCGCTTCGGCCTCGCCCACGTAGAAGTCGACTTCCGAGAAGTCGTAGATCCCAGGTTCGGGCTCGATCTCCTCCCAATACAGCGGGAGACGCACCTCGCGCACACCCAGGTCATCGAGCATGCCGGCGTAGACCGCGTGCGCATCGAGGCCCAGCCCGCCCGCATAGCGAGGCGAGTACGTGACCCCGAGCACGGTGTCCTGACGCGGTGGCGAAACATCGACGAACGCCGCCAGGCTGATCGCGACTAAGCTGCCCAGCGTGATTGCCCCGCGCCGCACGACGCTGGCCCGCACGCGCAGCCGAGTCTACGCCCGCTCCCTATCCAGCGGCGAGGCGTTCGACACCACGTTGCCGTCGGCGTCGGTGACGAGCAGGCCCTTGCTGCTGTCCAAGAGGACGAGGCGGTTGCCCCAC